>ERZ842401.1702-NODE-1702-length-30834-cov-4.413301_pt1 | contig 30834 bp, 23 predicted proteins | sample MGYA00521270_ERZ842401 | MGnify/ENA primary metagenome ERZ842401 (study PRJEB31892, sample SAMEA3878208) | bioreactor metagenome | biome: Moose rumen | place: Sweden | collected 2011-10 | study: EMG produced TPA metagenomics assembly of the PRJEB12797 data set...
CACTGTGCCTGCGGCTTGTACCGTGTTATGCAAGTCGCACCCCTTCGGGGTGAGTGGATGCCGATAATCAATTCCTTGTTTTATGAAATTCATTGGTCTTCGGTGAATAATTTTTCGATTTGTGGCACCAGGCGGTCGATGTCGCCTGCGCCGAGAGTCACAAGGACATCAGGATACAGAGCCGGCAGGATGTCGGGCAGTTGTTGCTTGCTGACAAGATATTTTGACATGGTGTCCATCTTTCGCAGGATCATGCCCGACGACACGCCGGGCACAGGCTTTTCGCGGGCAGGGTAGATTGGCAGGAGGACAGCCTCGTCGAGAGAGGAGAGGACTTCGGCAAATTGGTCGGCCAGGTGGGCGGTGCGGCTGTAGAGATGCGGTTGAAAGACCCCGACAATCCGCCTGCCGGGATAGAGAAAACGAATGCTGTCGAGCGTGGCCGCTATCTCACGAGGGTGATGGGCGTAGTCATCAATATAGACGAACCCTTTGCTTTCCACGCGGAAATCGAAGCGGCGACGCACACCGTCGTAGGTCCTCAATCCATCGCGAAGTTCAAACTCGTTCAGGCCACATTCGAGTGCGACCGCAGCCGCTGCCACAGAATTTTCTACATTGTAGAGGCTTGTGTGCCTCAACTCGATATCGAATATAACACCGTTGGGAGTCCGCAGGTCATAGTATATGTTGCCACGGCTTGTACGCACGTTCCAGGCGTAGTAGTCGGCCTCGATGCCCGACGTGGTGTAGGATACAACCTGACGGTCTGTCGCGTGGTCTCCATGTTCATGGGTGTGGTGGTCGTGATGAGCCGCAGCTTCGCCCACATCGTTGTCGGCGGCGGCAAGGGAGACCCCTTGTTTCAGGAACACCTTGCCGTCGGGGTGGGTCTGTCCGGCAAACTGCCGGAATGCTTCACGTAAATGGTTGTAGTCGCCATAAACATCAAGATGGTCGGGGTCGATAGAGGTTATGACCGAAAACCAGGGGTGCAGCTGCAGGAACGAACGGTCGTATTCATCGGCCTCAACCACCATGTATTCGCTCTTGTCGTTGATTGACACATTACTGCCAAAGTTTTTCGATATACCACCGAGAAAGGCGGTGCAACCGACAGAGCTTTTTGTCAAGAGGTGGGCAATCATGGCGCTGGTGGATGTCTTGCCATGAGTACCGGCGACCGCGATACATTTCTTGCCGGTGGTGAGCCGGCCGAGCATCTCGGCCCGTTTCAGCAGCGGACGACCGCTCGCCGCCGCCCATTGGCAGACCGCCGTGTCGCGAGGCACCGCCGGGGTGTAGACAAACAGGTCGACATCCTGCGGCATGACGGCGGGATTGTCGTCATAGAAAACCGTCATGCCCTCGTTCTCCAGCTCGGCTGTGAGCGGACTTGGCGTGAGGTCGTAGCCGGCCACGTTTTCACCTCGCTGCTTGAGGTAACGCGCAATGGCGCTCATCCCAATACCCCCGATACCTATGAAAAAATAGTTCATTATGGTCAATTGTTAGCGGTGAGTTTCTCTATTTCGTCAACGATCAGGTCGGCCGAGTGTCTGACACCAAGTGCCTTGATGTTGGCACTCATTGAGCGGCTTGACTTTTCGTCGTTGAGTATCTTGTCGAGGGCTGCAATACCTTTTACAGAGCAGTCCTTGTCGGTCACCATCTCGGCGGCTCCCTTGACCACGAGAGCAAGGGCGTTCTTGGTCTGGTGGTCTTCGGCCACATTGGGCGACGGTATGAGCACAACAGGTTTGCCCACCAGGCAAAGTTCAGATATTGCAATAGCACCTGCACGCGAAACAACCGCATCGGCTGCTGCATAGGCGCAGTCCATACGGCCAACGAACTCGTGCACCTTGACCCACTGTCCGGCCTTCGCCTCATCGACAGCGCGCACAGCGTCGGCATACATCCACTTGCCGGTTTGCCACAGAAGTTGTATGTCGTGGGTCTTGAAATAGTCGAGGTTGCGCATAATCATCTCGTTTATGCTGCGAGCGCCGAGGCTGCCACCCACCGACAGGACAACAGGTTTCGAGGGGTCGAGGCCGAATTGGGCGCAGCCGTCGTCATGCGAGACTGCGAGTTCTTCGATTTCCTTCCGCACGGGGTTGCCGGTGAAGACGATGCGCTCTTTCGGGAAGAAACGTTCCATGTTGTCGTAGGCCACGCATATTCTCGCAGCGTTCCTGGCAAGGGTTCTGTTGGTGAGGCCGGCATACGAGTTTTGCTCCTGAATAAGGGTAGAGTAGCCCATAGACGCAGCCGTTTTCAATGTAGGTTCGCTCGCAAAACCGCCCACACCGACCACGATGTCGGGGTTGAAGTCCTTAATAATGCGCCGCACCATCATTCTGCTTCTGAGAACCTTATACGGCAGCATGGCGTTTTTCGCGATATTGGCAAGAGATATCTTGCGTTGCAGGCCAGCTATCGGCAAGCCCTTTATTTCGTAACCGGCAGCCGGCACCTTCTCCATCTCCATACGACCTTCGGCACCCACAAAAAGGATGCTTGCCCCGGGCCAACGACGTTTGGCCGCGTTGGCTATCGCAACCGCCGGGAAGATGTGGCCACCAGTGCCACCGCCACTGATTATTATCTTCATTGCTGATTAGTGTATTGTGAATTGTGAACCTTGAATTGACAAATGTTATGATTGTATACTGAAATCAGACAGCAGGCGCGGCTTCCTGGCTTGGCTTTGCGGCTGCATCCATTTCGGCGCGCCGCTCACGGCGACGCACCTCCTGGGCCACCGACTGCACAGCCCCCAGGCCGATGCACATAGAAATATAGGCCGACCCACCATAGCTGACAAACGGGAGCGTCTGCCCGGTGACAGGGATGACACCGACCGACACCGATATGTGGACCAACGCCTGCACGTAGACAAGTGTGCCGATACCGACACATATCAGCTTGCCGAAAAGTTTGTCGCTGTGCCGCGCCACGACAAGGCAACGCAGATACAGAACCGAATAGGCGGCAAGAATCAACAGACCGAAAAGGCTTCCGGCCTCCTCGACAATCACAGCATAAATGAAATCGTTATGCGACTGTGTCATCAGCCGTCCATGTATGGTATTGCCTATGCCCGCCCCCACCAAGCCACCACGGGCCACGGCCATGCGCGCCATATTCTCCTGATTGTAGACCGATGGGTCGGGATGCAGCCATTTGTCGACACGGCTGGCCCAGGTCTCGGAGCGGAAAAGCGGCTTGTCGAGCGAGACACTGACCAACGCAAAAATCACCCCGGCCATCACTATCACAAGAAGACACTTGGCAAGCGAGGATTTCCTGGCACCTGCCACAAACATCATAATCACGCACACGACAAAGGTTATGATGGCACTTGAAAGGTTCTCGGGAAAGATAAGTCCGCAGGTAATCAGCACCGGCACAAGCGCAACCGGCACATAATACTTGTCCTCCACCCTGTCCTTATATTGTGACAGAATTGTCGCCATAAGGAACACGAGACAGATTTTTGCTATCTCGGAAGGCTGGAAGCTGCTTATGACAGGTATACGTATCCATCGGCTTCCGAAAATCACGAGCACCACAAACAGGATTACAACCGAGGCGATGTATGCCAGCCGCGAAAAACGAGCATAATACTTATAGTTTATCCGCGCGCCGAACCATACGCAAAGGTAGCCGGCACCGATAAAAGCCACATGTTTCAACGTTGCCATGAGGGGAGTACGGCCCGTGTGGCGGGCTGTGAAACCAATAGAGGTGTACACCGCCAGTACCGACACAACAGAGAGGGCGATAAAGACCACCCATATATACTTGTCTCCCCTGAATATGGCCGATAGTTTCCGCATCTTGCTAATTACAATTCACATACCTCACGTCTGAAAGCCATCCCCTCGGCATCGGCATCTCTGCCGTTTTCGACGGCTGGCGAGTAGATGACCGTGGCGGTTTCCACCTCGCTGTAGAGCGCACGGTTGACAGCATATTCCATGCTGGGGCAGTCGATGATGCTTGGCACAACACCGTCAAACATGCTGTGCAGGCTTTCATTGCCGCCCACGCAAAGGATCATCTTCACTTTTTGTGCGACGGCCTTTTTCAGCTTGCTGTAGTCGATGGCATCGTTGCCACCGCCGGCAATCCATATAATCGCGCCCTCGGTCGATTCGAGCGCATACCATGTGGCATTGATATTTCGCGAGGAGGCGTCGTCGACGAAACACTTGTCCTGTATCCTTGCCACAAACTCCATTTTGTGAGGTATATCCTCAAGGTGCTTGAAACAGTCGCGCAAGCCCTGGTTGCGCATATTCACCAGACGCGCCCTGTCCACTGAAGCCAGGTTGGAATGGCTCCGAGCGTTTATTTCACGAGTTATGGTCTCTATTCCCATTATGATTTGTTATTAATTGTTTTCTATCTTAGTTTGAGGGTGACAATACTTACTATGGCAAGAAGGACAGCTATTATGATGAAACGTTGCACCACTTTCTCCTCGGCGTGTCCCTTTTTCTGGAAATGGTGGTGCAGCGGCGTCATCAGGTAGGGCCGCTTTTCGACAGGCACAATCTCGTTTGGTTTCAAATGGTTGCGCTTGCGGTAAATTTTGCAGAAAGCCGTTTGGTGTATGACCGATAAATCCTCGACCAGATATATACCGCAAAGAAGCGGCAGAAGCAGCTCTTTGTGTATCAAAAGCGAGAAGACCGCTATAATGCCGCCTATAGTCAGCGAGCCGGTGTCGCCCATGAAAATCTGTGCCGGGTGGCTGTTGAACCAGAGAAAACCCAACAACGCCCCCACAAACGAGGCTATGAACATGGTGAGCTCGCCAATATTAGGCAGATAGGCAATATTCAGATAGTTGGCCATCACTATATTGCCTGACAGCCACGCAAGAATTGCCAGCGCACCACCGATTGTTGCGCCGACACCGCTGGCCAGACCGTCGATACCATCGGTGAGGTTAGCCGCATTCGAGACGGCGGTTACAATGAAAATGGCAATAATCACGTAAACAATCCACGCATAACGCTCAGCACCCTCGCCCATCCAGCTGACAAGCCAAACATAGTCGAACTCGTTGTTCTTTACAAACGGTATGGTTGTTTTCGTGGTGGAAATATCAGGATGGAAGACCACGAGCAGCCCAACCACAAGACCAAGCACAACCTGGCCTATCACCTTGTAGCGCCCCGCAAGACCCTTCTTGCTGACTTTCTTCTTTATGTAGTCATCCATAAACCCGATGAAGCCGAGCCAAAGCGTAGTGCCAAGCATTATGAGAATGTAAACATTGTCAAGCTTGGTGAAGAGCAGGGTTGGGATGACTATGGCCGCTATGATAAGCAATCCTCCCATCGTGGGAGTCTGCGACTTGGCCACCGCCCCTTCGAGCCCAAGCTCGGTACGCACAACATCGTTCATGTGCAGGCGGTTGCCTATCCATTTTATGAAAGGCTTGCCGCACAGCAGCATTATCAGCAGCGACGACACAAAGCAGCACGCCGAACGAAACGAGATGTATTGGAACACACCTGCGCCAGGGACGTTGTAAACTCGGTCTAACCAATCGAATAAATAGTACAGCATTGTGATTAGCGATTTGTGGTCAATAGCTTAGTTTTTAATGTTTTCTGCCGGTTTTTCGAGAAACCTGTGTAGTTCCTCTTTGTCGTCGAAATGGCTGCGAACGCCGTTCACCTCCTGGTATTTCTCGTGTCCTTTGCCGGCCACAAGTACAATGTCGCCCTCGTGTGCGGTCAAGCATGCTGTTTGGATGGCCTGCCGGCGGTCGGTTATACGCAGCGTTTGACGGCGTTCCTCATCGGTGAGCCCGGCAAACATGTCGTCGAGGATGGCCTCCGGCTTTTCCGTCCGTGGGTTGTCGGAGGTGAGTATCAATATGTCGCTTTTGCGCACACCTATCTGGGCCATCTCCGGACGTTTGGTCTTGTCGCGGTCGCCACCGCATCCAACCACAGTGACGAGCCTCTGCCCTCTCGCACGGATAGCGTTTATCGTGTCGAGCACGTTCTCCAATGCATCAGGTGTGTGTGCATAGTCGACTATACCGACTATGCCGTTGCCCGTGACATATTCAAACCGCCCCTCGGCGGCCTCGAGCGTGCTTATCAGTCGCAAGGCCTCCATACGCTCCACACCACACAGAACAGCCACACCATAAATGGCGGTCATATTGTAGGCGTTGAACCTCCCCACCAGCCTTGTCCATACTTCCTGCCCATTGATTTCGAGGTGCAGTCCTTGAAAGCTGTTTTCGAGTATCTTGCACTTGAAATCAGCCTGGCTCATCAGGCTGTATGTGCTGACACGCGCCTTCGTGTTCTGCACCATCACCATGCCGTTGCGGTCGTCCTTGTTCACCAGCGCGAAAGCGTCCGATGGCAGCATGTCGAAGAAGCCTTTCTTGGCCTCGATATAGGCTTTCATGGTTTTGTGGAAGTCCAGGTGGTCATGGGTTATGTTGCTGAACACACCACCATAGAACTCGAGCCCCGCCACACGATTCTGCACAACCGAATGTGAACTGACCTCCATGAAACAGAAGTCGCAACCCTGTTTGGCCATCTTGCTCAGCAGGCGGTTCAGTTCCAGGGCGTCGGGAGTGGTATGGGTGGTCGGGATTTCGCACTCGTCAATCTTGTTGACAATTGTAGAGATAAGCCCGACATGATGCCCCATCAGCCTGAACATGCGGTGCAGCAGTGTCACCGTTGTGGTTTTCCCGTTGGTGCCGGTGACGCCTATGAGCTTGATTTTGGCTGACGGTCTGTCATAATAATTCGATGCGATTTGACCCAGGGCGGCACCACTGTCGGCAACCTGCACATAGACCACATCCTTGTCGAGTGTTTCGGGAAGCTCCTCGCACACCACTGCCACGGCACCTTTGTCGATGGCCTGGCTGATGTACTTATGCCCATCGACATGCACACCTCGCTGCGCGACAAACATCGAACCGCTGCCGACACTGCGCGAGTCGAACGTTACATCCGCAATATCGAAGTCTGCATAATTATGCAGCTTGCATGCCACGCCATCTATTATTTTGCTGAGTTTCATCATCTCGTCTTTATACGTTTTTCAGGGTCAGGTTGACCGTGGTACCGTTTTTCACTTTTGTTCCCTTTGCAATATCTTGTCTTGCCACCCTGCCGTGTCCGACGAATTTTGCTTTCAGACCTCTTGCTTCGAGCGCAGCCACGGCCTCTCTGGCTGTCATGTTCACGCAGTCGGGCACGACACCTTCACCCGCCCTTGCATCAGGCATGGCGCAATATTTGGTCTGCAGCAGCTTCCTTCCTGACCGGCTGCCTACCTCTATTTTCCCGTTTTCAAGAGTGTTGTCGAGCGCAACAACACAGTCGGATATCTTCTTGAAGACGGGCGCCGCCGCCGAGCGTCCGTATGCCGGCACATTCTTCACCACCACGAGACATGTGTATCGCGGGTTCTCGGCCGGAAAATAGCCGGCGAACGACGCGTTGAACACCCCAGCCGATTTGAGATATATAGAAGTGCCCGTCTTGCCTGCAATACCATAGCTGTTGTCTCTTATATTGTCGCCTGTTCCATGCTCCACCACATTCACAAGCAAGTCGTTGACGGTTGCCAGAACCGACTTGTCGCATATCGACTCGCGCAACACAACAGGCTTTATCTCCTGTCGCTCGCCGTCCTTTATGATTGCCTTGCAAAACAGCGGTTTCATCATTGTTCCGCCGTTGGCGAGGGCATTGTAGAAAGTCACCAGCTGCATGGCTGATATTGACTGCGCATAGCCGAAACAAAAGTTCAGGAAGTCACGATCTGACAGCGTGATATCGTTCACTATGGGCTGATACTCGCCCGTGCGCAAATCCAGGTGCAGCACATCGTATGGGAAAACCTTTTCAACCTGCTTTCGCAGCTCGTTGCGACGGTCTCTGTAGTTCTGCCACGCCAGCTCACACATGCCCACGTTGCTCGAAACGCAGATAGCCTCTTTGATTGAGATGGTATCCTTTCGTATGCGGCGCGTCTCCGGGTCCTTGTACAGATAGTGGTCGTCCCTTATCTCGCCATCCTGCCGTCCGTTGAAGTTCTTCACGCAAGCACGAACCCTCATCGAGGTGTCTATATTGACCGAAGGGTCGGTCATCATAGCGGTGAGGATGACGGTCTTTATAGTCGATCCAGGGTTATATAGGTCCGAGCAGGCAATGTTTTTGTCGGGCAATTCGCGGTATTCGTTGTATGCGCTGTCCCACGCCAGATTGCTGCAGGCCAGCACATATCCCGTCGAGGCCTCCATAAGAATGGCGCATCCGCTGCTGCGCGTGGTGCCGCCACTGCGGTGGAGTGCGCTGCGCAAGGCGGTCTCGGCAATGTCCTGATAACGCGTGTCAATTGTGGCCACAATATCGGCTCCGTCGATGCGTTCACGCTTCTGCCTGTCGCGCGCCAGCGTGTCCGAGGCCGACTGCCCCTCACCGTCCTTTGCCGTCACTGGTATCCAGACACCCCTGGTGAGGCGGCGGCACTCGTACAGGCCATCCTGTCCGGCAAGCAGACTGTTGTAATAACCGTCCAGTCCTGTCGACTTATCGTTGGCCGACTTGTTCCAAAACCCGATGCAATTTTCCGCAAGGTTGCCACAGATATGCTCACGGCTCTGCTTGATAACACTTGTCCCGTCGCCCATCAATTTGACCACAAAACGCCCCCAACCCTTGAAATGCACTATTTTGTCCCACGTTGTATATGGTATGTTTTTCTCGACAAGGAAGCATCTCGACGGTTTGGCTTTCACTCTTTCCGACTCCATCCTGTTACGGTAGTATTGGGCATCCCTGCCGTTTACGCCAAGTTCGCCGAGCATCTCGCAAACCTCGTCGAGCCTCGCATAGTAGCATGAGTCGCTGATCATGCCTGCCATCACAACATTATCGTTGCTGTCCTTCTCGATATTCCCACGCTTGTCTCTTTTCGGGCTTCTTCCGAAGTCGACATAAAGGTTACATATTGGTATGGTGGTGACCATGATTTTCCCGTCCGAGGAATAGATATTACCTCGGCGGGCTTCGTCGACAATATCCTCGGCCTCATGCTTCTCGGCTATTTCCTGCCACATGCTGCCATCAATCAACTGTATTTTGATGAAGGCACCAACCACAAACAGTCCGGCAACCATCAGTATTATGCATACGATGGTCATCCGTTGGAGTTGTTTTTTGTTCTGGTCGGTTTTATTCATTCTGCGGTTTTCTATTCTGCAATCTCGTATGGCGGGCCTGAAAGCAAGCCAATACCCAAAGTGTCAAGTTCTTCGGCTATCTTCGATATTTTTGTTGACTCCTGGTATTTTTTTTGCATTTGTATCTTGTGCTCGCGCAGGTACTTTATCCTCTCTTGGGTTTCGTTCTTCTCTTTTACCAAATCCTCTATCCTGTATCTGTTGTATATCAAAAGCAACAGACACGCCACCACCATCATCATCCACGGCACATACTTCAGTAGGACTTTCCCACTCAACTGCCTCCGGCGCCTGGCTGCTTTTTTCTTCACCTCGCGGCTGGCGGATGCCGCAACCTCTTCACGGTTGGCCTTGTCGTCTATCCTGCCGGTGTCGTGGTTTGTCTTGCCCTCGCTGTCACTGACATTATCGGCGAGACCATCAGGCCTCATCTCGGCGGCAGCATTGGCCGTCTCGTCGGGCTTCGCTTTTGCCGGTGCCACGCCCGAAACGTCGAAATGCCAGTGCTTTCCACTCGTTTGTCCTCCTATGTCGCCTGTGCCGTTCATCTGTCAACCTTTTCCGCTATCCTTAGTTTCGCGCTCCTTGCGCGGCTGTTGCCTTGTATCTCCTCAACACTTGGTACAATCACCTTCCTGCCTACCGCTCTTAACGGCGCAATCACATTGCCGTAGAAGTCCTTGACTATCTCTCCATCGAAATTACCCGTCTTGATGTAGTTTTTAACCAGCCGGTCCTCCAACGAATGGTAGCTTATCACCACCAGCCGGCCACCAGCCTTCAACAACTCAACCGACTGCTCCAACATCGACTTCAACGCCTCCAATTCACCGTTCACCTCAATTCTTATGGCTTGGAAAATCATGGCTAAATACTTGTTTTCGTAACCTCTTGGCAAATGCCGTCTCACGGCATCGACAAGGTTCGACGTTCTCTCCAGCCCCGACGCCTTTCTTGCCTCGCATATCGAATGGGCCACCTGCCGTGCATTCGGCAATTCGCCGTACATCTTCATTATCCTGGCCAGCTCCGTCTCGTCGTAGCAGTTCACCACCTCTTTGGCCGTCAGTTCCTGGCTGCAGTCCATACGCATGTCCAGTTCGCCGTCCATACGCGTGGAGAAGCCCCTTTCGGGTACGTCAATCTGGTGGCTCGAAACACCCAGGTCGGCCATTATCCCGTCAACGCCGGTCACGCTCTCCAAGCGCAGAAAAGCCTTTATGTGCCTGAAGTTGGCATGTATGAGCTTCACCCTGCTGTCGTCGATTGCATTGCCAAGGGCATCGGCATCCTGGTCGAAAGCGTAAAGCCGTCCGTCGTCGCCAAGTCGACTGATAATGGCACGCGAATGCCCACCGCCACCGTATGTGGCGTCGACATACACGCCGCCAGCCTTGACTGCCAAACCGTCAAGGCATTCGCTTACCATTACCGGATTATGATATACCGCTGCCATCGTCTGCCTCAACTGGTTTTTTTGAGCCGAGGCGCGCGTCCACCCTTTCGGACATATCCGACGCCGCGGCGTTCATCTTCTGATACCGGTCGTAATCCCATATCTCGATGAACTTGCCTGTTGACTGCAGAACAATCTCCTTGCTTTCCGCCACAACCCGCTTTTGCTCGTTGGGTATGAGCATGCGGTCGTTGGAATCCAGCTCGACGATGTTGCCTTCGGTCAGCTTGCGCAACATCTCGCGGTCTTCCTTGTTGTAGGGGTTCAACATTTTTTGCAATCCCTCCACTTCAGCCCTGAAGCTGTCGTAGGTCCACAATTCCAAGCACGCGGCGTAGAGACTCTGCCGAATGACAAAACGACCGTCGTCGCCTTCCAACTGCCTCTTCAAGGCAACAGGAAACTTGAAACGACCATTCGAATCAATCTTACAGTACTCTTTACCAAGTATTAACAGCATTACGACCCTATTTGTTTCAGGTTGCTAAATTAGGAAGATTTTTCCAATAAATGTTTGAAAAAGCCTAAAAAAGTTTTTTACTTGTAAATTTGTTCCATTTATTAACATTCTACGGCAGGCGTAAAAAAAGGTTTCACTGCATCGATGTTTTTGCGGGATGCCGTTTCAGCACTTTGTTTCGGCATAGTTGTGTGTCGCCGTCTAACAAGCGTTTGTTACACGTATGGCTAAAACCAAGTTGTTGAAAACTTTATCGGGAGCGGCTTTACACTTCGACAAACATATTATATGCAGACAGCATATTGCATTGCCGTGGGCATATAAAAAGGGACACCGTCGGGTGCCCCCACCAATATTTTCACAAAAAAATCTTAAGACAGGCGTCCGCCGGCGTGACAACTATTCAACGGTCACGCTTTTGGCCAGGTTACGCGGCTGGTCGACATTGCGGCCTTTGGCCACAGCTATATAGTAAGACAACAGCTGTAGCGGCAGCACTGCGAGCAGCGGCACAAAGCAGTCGCGCGTGTCGGGAATCATGAAACAGTAGTCGCTCAAGTCGCGCACGGTTGTGTCGCCATCGGTCACAACCGATATTATCTTACCGTTGCGAGACTTGATTTCCTGAATATTGCTGACTATCTTGTCATACATGCCGCGCTTGGGTGCGATGACCACAACGGGCATTTCCTCGTCGATGAGGGCAATGGGGCCATGCTTCATCTCGGCAGCAGGATAGCCTTCGGCATGAATATAGCTTATCTCCTTTAGCTTCAACGCGCCCTCAAGAGCCACCGGGTAGTTGTAGCCGCGTCCGAGGTAGATGAAGTTCCGGCAATAGGTGAACATTTGGGCAAAGGATGCGATATCTTTGTTGTTGTCAAGCGTCCACTGCATCTTCTCGGGTATGCTGTTCAACTCGTCGACGAGCATTGTGTAGATATTGTCGGGAAGGGTTTTCTTCTCTTTTGCTATGGCGAGGCCGATAAGCGACAGGGTTACTACCTGGCCGGTGAAAGCCTTTGTGGAGGCCACGCCTATTTCCGGCCCCACATGAATGTATGTACCCGACTCGGCAGCCCGTGCAATTGACGAACCAATGACGTTACACACTCCATAGACAAATGTACCACTGGCCTTTGCAAGTTCAATGGCGGCGTGAGTGTCAGCCGTTTCGCCCGACTGTGAGACAACAATCATCACATCATCGGGGTGGATGACCGGATTACGGTAGCGGAACTCGGACGCATATTCAACCTCGACAGGTATATGGGTCGCCTCCTCGATAAAATACTTGCCAATAAGAGCGGCGTGCCACGAGGTTCCGCAAGCGCAGATGATTATGCGGCGGGCGTTGAGGAACTTGTCCTTGTGGTCGATGATACCACTGAGGATGACATCCTTTTGTTTGATGTTTATACGGCTTCCGATGCAGGTGCGTATAGCCCTGGGCTGCTCGAAAATCTCTTTGAGCATAAAATGTGGATAGCCACCCTTCTCAATCTGGTCGAGGCTCAACTGAAGGGTCTGCAGCTGCGGAGTCTGCGGTATGTTGCTGAGGTTGGTGACCTCGTATGAGCCGTCGCGGTTCAGAACGGCGACTTCCTCGTCCTTGAGGTAGATAACCTTGTTGGTGTACTCTATGATGGGTGTGGCATCGCTTCCAAGAAACATTTCCGGCTCCTGCCCGTCGGTAGTGTCGCCGACACCCAAAATCAGGGGGCTGCCCTTGCGTGCCGCAATGATGCGGTTGGGATTGGTTTTGTCGAGAACGGCAATGGCGTAGGCGCCTATCACGTTCTTCAAGGCCAGGTGCACGGCACGCACAAGGTCGCATCCATGCGATTCTTCCATATACTCTATCAACTCAACGAGTACCTCGGTGTCGGTGTCGCTGTCGAAACGGTAGCCCCGCTTTTGAAGCAACTCGCGCAAGGCTTTGTAGTTCTCGATGATACCGTTATGCACAAGTGCGAGTTTCTTTGATTGCGAGTAGTGCGGGTGGGCATTCACCACATTGGGTTCGCCGTGTGTCGCCCAACGTGTGTGGGCAATGCCTATTGTACCGGTGGTATCCTTTGTCTCGACCAAGTCCTCCAATGCAGAGACTTTGCCTTTGGCCTTGTAGACCGACAGGTCGCGATTATCGTTGATGAGGGCTATACCCGCGCTGTCGTAGCCGCGGTATTCAAGCCGGTGAAGTCCCTTAATCAAAATGTCGTAAGCCTGCTTGGGGCCGATGTATCCTACTATTCCGCACATGATTGATTAGTGGTTGTTTTTCATGTATTCTTCAAGAAGTCTTTGGACATATTTGCCAAACACATCAAACTCGATATTCACAATGGTACCGGGTTTGAAGTTGTGAAAGTTAGTGACCTTGTAAGTGTAAGGGATTATCGCCACTGAAAAAAGCCCCTTTTCGCTGTCCACCACCGTGAGGCTGACACCGTTGATGGCTATGCTTCCCTTGGGGACAGTGATTGATGGTGAGTTTACGGCGTCGTACTCGAACCAGAAGCGCCAGGAGCCGTTGTCGTCAACAACCTTTGTACAGCGTGCGGTTTGGTCGACGTGTCCCTGCACTATATGGCCGTCAAAACGACCGTCCATACGCATCGAGCGTTCCACGTTCACCTCTGTTCCCACCTGCCAGTTGGAGAGGTTGGTTTTCAGCATAGTCTCGTCCATGGCCGTCACCACATACTGCCGTTTTTCTTTGTTGACTTTTACGACCGTCAGGCAGCAGCCGTCGTGCGCCATGCTCTGATCGATAGCGAGTTCGTTTCCGAACGGCACTTCGAGGGTGAAATGGTAATTGGTGTTTTCTTTCTCTATTTTGACCACACGGGCAGTGGTTTCAATTATTCCTGTAAACATGTTAGTGATTGGTGATTTTGGATTTTTGGATTTTTGGATGTTTGGATATTTGGATATTTGGATATTTGGATATCCGGTCATCCAGTCATCCAGTTTTGTATGTGTTTGATTGTCCCCACACTGTGTGCGGGGTTATTGAGAGCAAGCCTCTTCGAGGCTATTTTTAGAGGTTACCTATGGATATAGTGATTAGTGATTAGACGAATGTAGAATGGATATATTCTATTTATTGGTTGGTGGCCATCTGGAGGCATACGTGTATGGTTGTCCCATGGTTTTCGGCGGGTGCCGCCACGCTTTCGGCCCAGATGCGGCAGCCTCGGATTGTATTGTCGTCGTGTTTCTTGGCGATGTACCGGCATAGTATAAGCCCGAAGCCGGAATGTTGCGAGTTTTGGTCTATTTTTTTGTCGGCGCGGAAAAGGTTTTCAAGCTCTTGGTCGCTCATCCCGCAACCGGTGTCGCTCACTGTCAGCTCGACAAAGCGGGTGTCGTCGGCCGCGACCTGCGCACCGAGGGTGACTTGGCCGCTGGCGGTATGCTGAAGTGCGTTGGCGAGCAGGTTGCGCAGCATGATTATGAGCAGCAGCCGGTCGCCGTAAATCTTGAGATTGTACGGGTTGGACTTGACGATGCGTAAATTGGCGTTGGTGGTGGGGTTCATCGCGATGGCCTCGTCTATTATGTTGTCGGCTGTGCATACGGATGCGTTGAAGGCCAATCCGCTTGGTATGGAGAGGTTGGTCCAGTTCTTGATATTCTCGAAGGTGCGTATAAGTTGGGACAGCACTTCTTGGTGCAGGCTGTCGGGGAGGTTTTTGTTTTGGAGGTAGGAGACGAAGGGGTTGATGTCGTGTCGCATCACCGACAGGCAGGTCTCGACGTTGGCTATGCGTTCCACGTCCTTGCGTCGCATCTGCTGCAGGCGTTTCTTCTCACGCCGCAGCACGCGGGTGCGGATGGCAAGCCTTATGGCGAGGATGACAAGCATCACGGCAAGTGCCACGATGACGAATGAAAACAGCCGGTAGTATTTGATTTGGTTCTCGGCGTTGGCAAGTTGGGTTTGCAGTGCGAAGTCGGCCTCCTGGTTCTGGGCTATATAGTCGTGCAGTGCGATGCAGTTCTGTGCCCACACGGCGGCCTCGTCGGGGTTGTTGGTGGCGTGTGAGCGCAGCAGTCCGTTGTAGAGTGAACTCTCGTATTTCGGCGCTGTCACGTGGTTCTGGAGCAGCCTGTCGTAGGCCTCGAGAAACCATGTCTGGGCTGCCGCCGTGTCGCCGCTTTCGATGCACAGGTTGCCGGTGGCTACCATTGCACCGAGGGTGTGGTAGGGGTCGCCATAGTCCTCGAACATGTAGGACGATTCGATGTAGAGCGACATGGCAAGCGAGCCGGTGCGGTCAAGCACTATGCCTTGCTGTTCGATTTTGTCGCAGATGCTGTCGAAAAGTGGGGCGCACGTTTGCCAGGATTTTTTTTCGATATGCTGGTTTGCGGCTATGGCGGCTGTGAGCTGGACGGTGTTGGCGAAGTGCAGGAGGCTGAAACGATCGGCCTGGAGCAGCGAATCGAGGTTGGCCTGGATGTATTGCAACGCTTTGCGCAGGTTGTCGGCTTGCCCGTCGGCTTGGTTGCAGAGGACGAGATGACCGTAGGCGAGCGAGTAGTTGGTCACCAGGCTTTGGGCGAGGTCGCACTTGAGTTTGGGCGCCACCTGTTCGGCCTCGTCGAGGAGCGACTGGATGTCTTTCTGCATGCCTTTGCGGTAGAAATAGTTAAGGCTGAGCAGAGTGGCGTAGTACTCACTGGTGGCATAGTTGTACAGGATGTTGTCGGTTGGCAGTTGCCGGGCGTTCAGTATGTCGGTCTGCGCGATATCGTAGAGCATCCGGTAGGAGCCGGCTATGTCGCAGTTGCGCTGTCTCACGCGGGCGTGGGTCAGTTTGGCAATGAGCTGTTCGATTTTTTTGTTGCGGCAAGCGGTCTGGTGGTTCAGCACACTGTCGGCGTAGATGGTCGATGAGTCGGGCATAAACACGATATAGTAGGCTTTTGCGATGTTGTTCCATGCGCGCAGCCGCCCGTCGTCATAGCCAGGGATGGAATCGTCAATCATCCGCAGGGCTTTCTTGCTGAGGCTGATGGTTATGTCGGGTGCGTCGTAGCGGTTTGTGAATGCCTCGTTGTTCAGGCTGTCGACGGTCAAAGAGGTGTGCACAGCCACATTCTCGGCCTCCCGTGCGCACGAGACGAGGACGAGGCAGACAAGTATGAGCGGGATGTGGCGAATGATTGTCAAGGACGTTGTTTAGTCGGTGTCGGACTGGAAGCGGAAGCCGAGGCGCTTGCCGGTCACCATGGCGCGTTTGTCGAAGTTGGTGCGCATCTCGGCCACCGACACAAGTTTGACCTCGTCGTAGGGCGGTGTCAAGAGGTCGAAGTTGGTGGTGTACTCGATTGCCGACTCCACAATATTCTGCACCGATTCGGGGGTGATGACAGCCGTGTTGAAGTTGTTGTAGAGCATGCCCAGTTCGCGTTTGCCCTCGATGAAGTAGTGATTTTCGGCGTTCACGAACACGCGCCCGATCATGTAGCCCAGGTCGTTGTCGCGCTGGTAGGTGAACGAGTCGGCGAGGAAGTTGTAGATGTGTATCACGCCGCAGTACGACCGGCTCGAGTTTTCGCGTATATAGGGGGTCTTCATGACGACGTGGTCGCGCGAGAACTCGAACACATTGGTGTGCATCATGAAAATCAGTATGTCGCCCGCGAAACGCATTTCGAACTCGAAGTCGCCGCGGTCTTTGAACTGGAAGTTTATTTTACGCTCTTTTCCGGTGTTGGCCTCCTGGAACTGGTGGGTCAGCTCCTGGGCAGTCGTGCGGAACGACTGGTAGGCCTGTAGCGTGGCTTGGTACACGTCCTGTTTCAGTTGCCCTTTGTCGAATACCAGCTTTTTAAGATTCTCGTTGAGTTGCATATTGATAGGTTGATGTTAAACGATTTGTCTGTAAGGCTTCATTGGCAATCTCTAAAAATAAGGATTTGAAAGCGCGTTTCTCCGAAACGCATTTTGTATGTGTTTGATTGTCCCCACACTGCGTGCGGGGTTATTGAGAGCAAGCCTCTTCGAGGCTAATTTTAGAGGTTATCCATTATCATAACGGCGTTTGTATTTGTTTCGTATGTTATTGGATGCCGTTTGCGATTATTTTTATATCTTTGCAAATCTTTTCTTTTCGATATGGCGAAAAAAGAAACCACAGTCTCCGAAAAACAGATAATGGCCGACGTGAAAGCCGGCAATGTGGCCCCGGTCTACTTCATTACAGGCGAAGAGGGCTACTATATAGACCAGCTCTCTGATTTCTTTGAGAACGACGTTGTCGCGCCGGAATATCGCGACTTTGACCAGACTGTCGTCTACGGGCGCGACGTCACCATGTCCGAAATCATCCTTATGGCCAAGCGCTTCCCTATGATGGCCGACTTCCAGCTCGTCATGGTCAAGGAGGCCCAGGACATCGGTGTAAAGGAAAACTCAAAGGGACAGGAGAAAACATGGGATTTGCTTGCAACGTATCTCGAAAACCCCTCGGACCGCACAATCCTTGTGCTGTGCTACAGGAACAAAAAGCTCGACAAGCGAACAAAAGCCTATCTCGCCATAAAAAAGGCAGGTGTCTTCTATGAGCGCGGCAAACTCCGCGACGATGATGTGCCAACGTGGATTTCGACATTTGTGCGCAGCCACGGGCGTTCCATCACCGAGAAGGCGTCGCTTCTTCTTTTCGAGGCCATGGGCAACAGCCTCTCGAAAATCTCGAACGAGTTGGAGAAGATCTTCATCATTGTGAAAGAGGGGCAGAGTATCGACGATACTGCCATAGAGCGCAATGTGGGCATAAGCAAGGACTACAATGTGTTTGAGCTGCAGAAAGCCATTGGACGCAGGGATGTGGTCAAATGCAACAAAATCATCAACTATTTTTCCGACAATCCCAAGGCGTGTCCGATGCCGGTGCTGGTAGCCAATCTCTACACGTATATTGTCAAGATAATGATTTACCACCAATTGGCCGACAAGTCGCAATATGCCGCAGCGTCGGCAATCGGCGTGAACCCATATTTTGTGAAGGATTATGTGGCCGCCGCCCGCAACTTCACGTTGCCGAAACTGGCGGCCTGCATAGGCTATCTGCACGATGCCGACCTGCGCTCGAAAGGCGTGCACAATTCAGGCGCGGTGAGCGATGGAGAACTGATGAAAGAGCTTGTTTTCAAAATAATACACTGAACAGAACAATGAAACGCTTATTGACTATCATATCGTTTTTCGTCTTGACGGCAGCTTTCGCGCAGGGGCAGAACACCGTGAAAGGTGTGCTCTACGACGACGAGTCGGGCGAGGCTATCCCTTTCGCCAACGTAGTGCTCGAGGGCACCAAGCACAAGGTGGCCACCGATATCAACGGTTTCTTCCTCATAAACAAAATCCCCGACGGGACCTATACTCTGCTTGTCAAATATGTAGGCTATGCCGAGTATCGAGAGGAATTGACTCTTGCCAAAGGACAGGTTGTGAGCCGAAACATTAAGCTGAAAGAGAGTGCGCAGATGTTGAAGGATGTGGTTATCACCAGCAACCGCATGGAGGAACGCAAGGTGGAGACGCAGGTCTCGGTCGAGAAGGTGACGGCCTCGCAAATACAGCAGATGCCCTCGATTGGCGGGCAGGCCGACATAGCCCAATACCTGCAGGTGCTGCCTGGCGTGAACTCGACAGGCGACCAGGGCGGACAACTTTACATTCGCGGCGGCTCGATGATACAGAATCTCTGCCTCGTCGATGGAATGATCGTCTACAACCCCTTCCACTCGATTGGCCTTTATTCGATTTTCGAGACCGATATCATTCTCAACGCCGACATCTACACCGGCGGTTTCGGGGCCGAATACGGCGGACGCCTCTCGTCGGTGATGGATATAACCACACGAGACGGAAACAAGAAACGCCACTCGGGGAAAATCGGCATCAACACTTTCGGAGCCAACCTGATTGTCGAAGGCCCCTTGATGAAGGAAAGAAGCGAGCAGAAAAAGTCGACCCTCACCTATCTGCTTGCCACCAAGGGATCCTACCTCTCGAAAACGTCGAAATTGATATATCCCTACGTCGAGGGCGGTCTGCCTTTCGACTTCCTTGATGTCTACGGCAAGTTGAGCCTCAATTCGGGTACCGGCTCCAAATGGAACATATTCGGTTTCCGCTATGACGACAAGGTGACGGGCTACCAGTCGCTGGCCGACTATCACTGGACAAACTGGGGTGTGGGGACAAATTTTGTGATTGTCACCGGCACCTCGGCCATACTGGACGGCACGGTGGCCTATTCGGACTACAAAATCAATATGGAAGACATAAAGGTCGAGCAGGGTACGCGCGAGGAGAAGTCGAGTGGCATCAATGGTGTCAATGCGAGCCTTAATGTCACCAATTTCTTTGGCAAACACAAGCTCAAGGCCGGAATCATGTTCGAGGCCTACAAGACCAAATACATATTCGGCAGTGTCAACCCCGGCGACATGAACACGGCCAACATATCGGGCTACGTAACCTTCAAGTGCAACGTGAACGACAAATTGCTTATCGAGCCGGGCTTCAGGTATATTTACTACACTTCGCAGAATGAGCATAGCCCGGAGCCGCGTCTTGCGATGAAATACAACGCTAACGACCACCTGCGTTTCAAGCTTGCTGGCGGCCTGTACAGCCAGATGCTGCTCGATGCCCGGTCGGACAACGATATCGTGAACCTCTTCAACGGTTTTCTGACGGGCAAGAGCAGCCTCGATGTGGCGCGTCTTGGCGACGAGGAAAACGAAAGCTACCTGCAGCGGGCGCAACATGTGGTTGTGGGTGGCGAATACGACCTTAACCGCCACCTTTCTTTCAATCTGGAATTCTATTTCAAGAATTTCAGCCAATTGCTGAACATGAACCACAACAAGATGTTCGACCGGCACGATGGCGACTATCAAACTGGCGGCAGGTATGAAAAACCCACCTATCTGACATCCGATTTTGTACTGGAAAAAGGCCGTGCCTGGGGTCTCGATTTCAGTGTGCGCTACGAAATCGAGCGCCTCTATGTGTGGGGCACCTATTCGCTTGGTTGGGTGACGCGCACCAATGAAGGCGATGGCACCTACTATCCGCACTACGACCGTCGCCATACGGTCAACCTTCTTGTCACCTATGCGTTGGGCAGTCGGCGCGAATGGGAGTTCAGCGCTCGTTGGAATTTCGGAAGCGGCTATCCGTTCACCCAAACGCAGGGCGCCTACGAGAGCCTCTCGTTTGGCGGCGGCATAAATACAGACTATACCAATGCCAACGGCGACTTCAGCCTGCATTATGCCGAACTCTACAAAGGCCGGCTGCCGGCCTACCACAGGCTCGACTTGGGTGTGAAACGCAAATTCTCGATTGGGAAGCGCTGCCTGCTCGAACTCAACTTGAGCGCCACAAACATCTACAGTCGCGAGAATATCTTCTATTTCGACCGCGTCACTTTTGAGCGTATCAACCAGCTTCCAATCCTTGCCTGTTTCGGCATAAACTTCTCTTACTGACCGCTGACTGCGTATCCGAACAGGGCGAAGTCGCCCTTGAGCGGGTCGTCGGGGAAGACGGTAGCCAGGCGTTGTGTGAGTCGTCGTGCGGTTGCCATCGATGCCGTGCGGCTTTCAATCAAGCCGAGGTTGCAGGCTTCGGTCAGCACGTGTGTGTCGAGCGGCATGACAAGGCTTTGCTTGTCGATGAAGTCGCTCCACAGCCCCAGGTCGACGGGCGAGGGGGTTCGTACCATCCAGCGCATGAACATACACAAGCGTTTGCATGCCGAGGTTGTGTCGCGTGGAATCACATTTGTCGGGCCGTGCGTGGCGAACCAGTCGCAAAGCATGCCGATGGCCGCCAGCGCGTCGCGACACGGCGACTGGCGCAGAAAAGCACCCATTGTCCCGTGTTTGTCAATCAAGCTGTGCAGCGCATCGAGAAACAGTCGCATGGTCTGCATGCTGTAGAGACGGTAAAAAGCCCTGCTGTCGTCGAGCGCGAAAAGGCTGCGGTATTCGCCGGTGGCCACCCAAGTGTGCATGTCGCCCTGCGAGAGGTCGAGAAGGTGTTGTATTTTCGGCATAAACTGCTTGCGGCTTCCGTAGCTGAGAGCCGAGGCGATGAATGCTGTTGTTTCTTTGTTGGCAATGCCTGCAACCTGATGCATGAACCACGAGGGGTCGCCGCCGAGGAAGCCCGGTGTTTCGTAGCGTGCGGCGTAGTCTTTCAACGTCTGGGCAGTCTGTGGCGGGACTGGCAGGATACCGGTTTGCATTTGTTTCACAGAATGTTGGGTTGTTTTAGAGTTGTGCAGCGCAAATCCGCAACAACGGTTATTCGTTTGCCCCGATTTCTTTCAGGTTCTCGGTAATCATCTCCTTGAGGTATCTGATGATTGACAGGTCGTTCATCGACATGCCGCCGAGTGCCTCCTTCACCTCGTTGGTGTCGAACACGAACTCGTCCTGGTCGGTGATGTGGCGGTAAACAAAATGTATGTCCTCGTGTTGCGATACAAGCATGACTATCGTTCCGGCGAGGTCGCCCATGGGCGGACGGTCCCAGTGGTTGTGCTGGAACCAGAATTCGAGACGGGTGCCATGGCCCACCTGGCTGCTCAGCTTCATGCCGCCGCCGCAGTTCTCGCTGTTCATTTTTATGAGTGGGAGGCCAAGCCCCACTTTGCGGGTGGTTCGCGATGTGGTGTAGGTGTCGGTGACGCGGGCCAGGAATTCGGGCGACATGCCTTTGCCATTGTCCTCGATTGTGAAATGGTAGTCGTTGTCGGCGATGCTGTCGCGGATGGTGAGGTAGATGTCCTTCGCGTTGGCGGCGATGGAGTTTTCCATCAGATCATAGACGTGGAGCGAGAGTTCTTTCATGTTTTATGTTGTGGGATATACGGTTGGCAAGGCGGTGGTGGTGTCAGTGACGATAGCAGAGACGGCTGAAATTGCAGCTGTCGAAGAATGTAGCTGCGGTGTCGATGATGTCGCCAGGGGTGAGGGCCATGATGTCGCGTGTCATATCGTCAATTGTGTCGACGTGGTCGTAGTTGAGGTAGGCTTTTCCGATGGATTGCATTTCGTTGAGGGCCGAGTCGTTCGAGATGGCCATTTGCGCTATATATTGCCGTTGTGCCGCACGTATCTGTATGGCGGTCAGTTCGTTGGTGGCAAGCTTTTTCAGTTCGTCCATTATGATTTGGGTCGAGCGGTCGGCTGCGCCGTGGTCCACACCTGCATATACGTAGAAGAGGCCGGTGTCGGTGAAAGGTACGTATTGAGATTCGACAGTGTAGCAAAACCCGTGTTTTTCGCGCAGGGCGACGTTGAGCCGGGAGTTCATTGCTGCGCCGCCGATGAGGTTGTTGAGCAGCGAGAAGGCAACCTTCCGTTCGTCGAAAAGATGTGGTGCGCGGCAGCCAAGCAAGATGTGGGTTTGGTGAGTGTGGCGGCCGGCGGAGATGTCGAAATGTTTCATGGGAACGGACGAGCCGTCGCTATCGCCGGTTGGACGGCCACGCCAGCCGGCACTGCTGTAGGCTGAAAAATATTTCTCGGCAAGGCGCACCAGTTTCTCGAACCGTATGTTGCCTACGACGGTGAGCACCATCCGGTCGGGAGTGTAGTTGCGTGTCAGGAAGGCGCGCAGGAATTGCGGTGTGAACGATTTGACGTTACGTTTCGTGCCGAGAATGTTGTGAGCCAGTGGATGCCCTTCGAAAAAACGCTCCTCGAACTCGTCGTAGATGAGGTCGGACGGTTGGTCGCGATAGCTGTTTATTTCCTCTATGACAACGTCTTTCTCGTTCTCAATTTCTCGCAAGGGGAATACCGAGTGGAAGAGAATATCGCTGAGAAGCTCGATGCAGCGTTCAATGTGCTCGGCCAGCGACGAGGCGTAGATGCATGTCTCCTCTTTTGTGGTGAAAGCGTTGAGTTCGCCGCCTACACCGTCGATACGGTTGAGGATATGGTAGGCGCGACGGTGCTCGGTGCCTTTGAATATCGAATGTTCGATGAAATGGGCAGCGCCTTCTTCGGCGGCTTCCTCGTCGCGCGAGCCGACATTGATGTAAACTCCCGAATAGGCCACCTGCGAAAGGCTGTGCCGGAAAACTATTTTCAGACCGTTTGGCAGTATGTGATACTGGTATTCAGGCATTTGTTTCTGCGATTTTTGAGGTCAAGCTTGTAAAGAGTGCCGAAAAGATTGCGCCGGCCCCCGTGGCGATGGTATCCTCGGTGAGACAGGAGACGAGCACTATGGTGATGCAGGCCATCCATAGTGTGTTCCGCCAAAGGCGATTGCGTACAAACGCCCAGACTGCGGCCGCGCACAACAATGCGAATGCGATAAAACCATAGGAGGCGAGCAACGTAAGATACTGGTTGTGCGGATACATCTTCGAGCCTGCCAGGGGAGAGGAGTGGGCCTGTAGTTTTGCATCGAGGCTCACAAGCAGGTCGCCGGTGCCGACGCCGTGGACCCAGTTGTCGCAGGCCACGCTCCACGCCGCTTTCCACAGCTCTATCCGCTGCAGCATTGTAAACCCGCGCACGTTGCGGAAGCAGCGGTAGTTTTCGTATTCGAACAGCATGACGTAGACCATGTGCCGCAGGCTTGCCTTTTGCCGGTAAATGGGATTGGCGATGCCATGCTCGATGGCTTCGATATCGTCGCGACGCAGGCACATAACGCCGGCGCTGTCTTTTGTGACGCCCATCGCGTTGAGATAGCGAACCAGTGCCGAGCCCACAGGGTAGCCTACGGGTGTCACTGTGTCGTAGGGCATGCGGCTGACCCGCTGCCACTGGCTGCGCAGTTCCTCTTCGCACACGTAGTCGTTCACCATTCTCCCGCACTCGAGCAAACCGTCGTCGGCAAATGTGTAGGGTCTGCCGCCCTGGGTCGTTGGCGACGTGTCGATGTGAGCCAGCCGTGGAGAGTAGTATTCGTGCACGTAACAGGCGCACGTCGCTGTGAGGGCTGCCGTCGCAACCAGAAGTGTGCAAATGAGCCCCAGCCTGAGGCGGCGGTTCGCGATTTTTCTCTGCCCGAAGAGCATGGCCACTATAGCGGTGGCAAGGAGGATGATCAAGCCCGTGTAGGATTGAATCAATACGAGGAAGAACAAGAACCAGATGGTAAGAAGGACGCACAGTGCGGTTTTGGCCGTCGCCCGCCAGCCGGGGTGTGGACGGGTTGCCTGCGTCAGCACCGCGCCAAACATGATGCAAATAGCAAGTACCAGGTTGAGGCTGAAGCGGATGTGCGAAATATAGGGTACAATTTTGCGGTAGGGAAGGTCGGGCAGGGTGAGCCAGCGTATTATGCCTATGATGGTGACAACTGTCAGTGTGCCAATATAGCCCACGGCAACAATGCGCCACTGGTTTTTGGTGAGTGGCTGTGATGTGAGTACCACAAGGGGGATGGCGATAAGCGGCAGCGACTGTCTGACAACGCCCAGACCGGCTGTGAGGTTGTCACACCAGATCAGTCCGACGAGCGGGAGCAAAAAGAGCAGGATGGCGAAATGAAGTAGTCCGTTGCGCGGGAAGTCGGCGAACTTGCGTTTCATGTCCCATTCGACAACCCAGTTGGCAAACAGCAGAGTCCACGCAAGGTTCATCATGAACTTTGACGTGACGGCACTGCCGGCGAGCAGTGTCAGCAGCAGGATGTAAATAAGGCGGTGTACCTGTAAGCGTTTTGTGGCCAATTAATGTAGAATAGTGAATAGTGATTAGACGAATGTAGAATGTAGAATGGATATTTGGATATTTGGATTTTGGGATGTCGGTGTGGGTGCGTCAGCGTCCGAGGATTTTGTTGTATTGAGCTTTGTCGGAAAGTATTTCGATTGCTTTAAGCACATCCTTGTCGTCGCTCAGGCTTCCTTCGATGCGTCCTTTCTGGTAATAGTAGCGGGAGAGGATCTCGCTTTTTAGCATTTCGCTTATCTCTTGCCTGTATTTGTTCAGGTCGTCGGCCTTGTCGTTTTTCAATTTGCTCTCAAGCGCGGTTATGTCCTTTTCGACGGCTTCGTAGTATTTCTCTTCTTTGGCTATGGCTTTCAGTTCGTCGAGGTATTTCTCGGTCGAGGTGGAGTAGGCGTACTCCTTGTCGGATAGGAAGTTGCGGAAGTCGTTGTAGATTTCGTCGGTTATCATGAACTCGGATGCCTGTGCAATGGAGGGGTGCGACTTGCAGAAGGCGGTGGCATAGTCGAAGATGAGGGATTTTTGGATCAGGGCGACAGCCAAAGCCGACATATATTCTTGTTCGACTTCAACATCGGGCTCAATGCCGTAGCCGTCGTACACGGTGCGTCCGTTGCGGGTCTTGAAGGCTGTTTTCAGCGAGTCGGGAATGCGCGTGGCGCGACCGCTTTCGTCGCGGTGCGAGTAGTCGATGGCTTGGATGCAGCGTCCCGACGGGATGTAGTATTTAGATACGGTGACCTTCATCTGGGTGTTGTAAGCCATTGGCAGTATGTTCTGTACCAGCCCTTTGCCATACGAGCGGTTGCCGATAATCACTGCACGGTCGAAGTCCTGGAGGCTTCCGCTCACAATTTCCGATGCCGAGGCGCTGTAGCTGTCGATCAGAACAGCCACCGGTATATCGGTGTCCTCTGGTATGTTGCGGGTGTGGCTCTTGACATTTTTCGAGGCTATTTTGCCTTTTGTCTCCACGACGAGTTCGCCGCGTTTGACGAACATGCCGACGATTTCCACAGCCTCGTTCATCAAACCGCCGCCGTTGCCGCGCAGGTCTATGATGATGCCTTTCATGCCGGGGTTTTGGCTTTTCAGCGCTTTGAAAGCGTCGCGCACATTTTTGCCAGCATCCTGTGTGAACTCGCTCAGCTTGATGTATCCGATGCCGCCTTTCACCATTCCGCTGTAGGGTACGTTAGGCAGTTTTATCTCCTGGCGTGTGAGGGTGCGTTCAAAGGTCGTGCCGTCGCGTTCGAGTTTCAGCTTCACGTCGGTGCCTGACTGTCCGCGCATTGCAGCCGACACGTCGGATGTGGTTTTCCCGTCGGTGGAGACTCCGTTGACTTCGAGTATGCGGTCGCCGGCTTTCAAGCCCGATTTATCGGCCGGCAGACCCTCGTAAGGCTCGGCAATATATATTTTCCCGTTCTGTTGGTGTATGAGTGCGCCCACGCCGCCATACTCGCCAAGCAGTTGCAGTTTCACGTCCTCTATATCGCTCTCGGCGTAATAGTTGGTGTATGGGTCGAGCGAGGCCAGCATGGCGTCGATGGCCGTTTTCATCAGTTTGCCTGGGTCTACGTCGTCAACGTAGTTGAGATGTACGTTTTTGTAGACGTTGGCAAATATTTCAAGGTTTTTTGAAATCTCGAAACCTTTGTCCTGGGCGCGTACGGCAGAGGTTGAAGAAAGCAAAAGCCCGGCAAGGATAATCGGAATAAGAGCGAGTTTCTTCATTTTTGGATATAGTGATTGGTGATTAGTGACTCGTGATTGGTGATTAGTGATTCGACGAATGTAGAATGGATATTTGGATTTAGTGATTGGTGATTAGTGATTCGTGATTAGACGAATGTGGATTGTAGGAGGTGGTGTCAGTTCTCTTCAATGAATTTCTTGAGCGTTATTTCGTCGGGCGAGACGAACCACACAGTGTCGTCGAGTTCGAAGACGGTGGAAGCCGGCGGATTGACGATATAGTCGCCCGCGCGCTGTATGGCTATAATCATGCCGTGGTGTCGTTGTTGGAAGTCGGAGTGCGAGAGTGTCTGCCCGATCAGCGGCCCGTCGCGCTGCACGACGTAGCGGTATATGTTCATCTCGTTGTCCGAATGGTCGCGAATAAGCATCGATGGTTCAACCTCGATGTCGGAGCGGAAGCGTGAAATCTGCTCCTCGGTACCAATGACTGTCAGGCGGTCGCAGGGCATCACCACGGTGTCCTTGTCGGGCAGGTCGTAGACCTTTTCGCCGCGTTCGATTGAGACCACACTTATGCCGTAGTCGTTGCGGAACCCCGAGTTGAGCAACGTGACGCCTGCATACTTTGAGAACGGGCTGACGGTGACGCGCTCCATGGAGAATTGCTGCTCCATGGACGATGGGATTTTGAACGATGTCTGCGCCTGCCGCGAATTGAAGTTGGTCATGAAGTGGCTCTCGATATGCTTGTAGAACCCGTTGACCTTGCTCGAGAAGCGAACCAGGATGAATACGAAAATGGCTATGATGAGAATGACACCGAAGGCCATGTTGATATAGCGTCCGATGGCAAAGCCAAGCAGGGTGATGGCGGCGAAGTAGCGGAGAAGGATTGTCGGCACAACCACGGCCTGGCTGTAGCGATACTCTTCGAGCAGGGCTTTGACTTTGGCGCGGTTCAGGTTTTTCAGCGCCAGTGCCCACAAGAACGGGGCCATCACCAATATGGTAATGGCAAGCCCTATGATGTTTCCCCATATCGAGGGAGAGCCGTCGGACTTGACGAATATGCTGTTGAGCAGCGGTTTCAGCAGAAGTGTCGAGAAAAGCAGAAGTGCAAGGCAGATGACACCGTAGAGGATAATGGAGGTGAACTGCTTCTTCAGGAAATGTTTCACCGATATCCCGGAATCTGTGCTTTTCGACTGGCTGCTGTAACGTTCGAGCCCTTCGCGCCACCTGTTTGGCAGCCGCGGCCATAGTTTCTCGTAGGCCGGCAGGCCGGCTTTTATCATGTAGGGCGTGACGAAGGTGGTGATTATGGACACGGACACTATTATGGGGTAAAGCTCGGCTCGGATCACGCCGTAGGACAGGCCGAGGCCGGCTATGATGAACGAGAACTCACCTATCTGGCAGAAACAAAATCCGCTTTGCATGGCTGTTTTCAGCGGTTTACCCGACAGGGTCACGCCGAGAGTGGCGGCAAACGACTTGAATCCCACCACCGTCAGAGCGATAACAAGAACCGGAAGCCAGTATTTGGCCAGCACCGCTGGGTCGACAAGCATACCCACGCTGACAAAAAACACTGCCCCGAAAAGGTTTTTTATGGGGGTGATGACACGGAGTATCACGTCGGCTTCAATGGTTTCGGCAAGGATGGTGCCCATGACGAAGGCACCCAGCGCGGTGGAGAAGCCGGCGGCGTCGGCAAGCACCACCATTCCGAAGCACAGACCCACTGCCACGATGCAGAGTATCTCCTCGGTCATGAATTTGCGCATCCAGCGCAGGATGGTAGGGATGAGAAATATGCCGAAAGTGAACCACACAATCAGGAAGAATGCCAGCATGAGCATCTTCATGCCCAGCTGCGCACCGTCGAAGGTTTTGCTCACCGACAGCGTGCCGAGCACCACCAATAAAAGCACGGCTATCAAGTCTTCGACCACGAGGACACCGGTCACGGTGTTGGTGAATTTCTGCTGCTTGAGCTTCAAGTCGTCGAAAGATTTTATTATGATGGTTGTCGATGAGATAGAGAGCATGCAGCCGAGGAAGATACACTCCATGGTCGAGAACCCCAGCAGTCGGCCCACGCCGTTGCCGGCGAGAAACATCAAAGCCAGCTCGGTGAATGCTGTTATTGCTCCGGTGCCGCCAACTTTCTTCAGTTTTTTGATGCTGAACTCCAATCCCAGCGCGAACATAAGGAACACAATTCCAATATCACTCCACAGGGAGAGGTTCTCGTCGCCCTTTATCACGGGAAACCAGGGGAAATGAGGGCCGATAAAGAAGCCTGCAACAATGTAACCAAGCACTAAGGGCTGCTTCAGCCATTTGAAAATAATGGTGATGACACCGGCGGTGATAAGAATAAGGGCAAGTTCACGGAAAAGGGGGTTCAGCTCGGCCATTGGGTGTGGTGGTAATGTGTTAGCGCGTTATGTGTTTGCACTGTTTACTAACGTTTTTTTTGTTGCATTATTATATATCGTGTGCAACTTCCCGCATATCTTTGGTCAAAAGTCTATATAAACCGGCAGGTGGTCGCTGAAACCGCCAAGATACTTCAACCCCCTGTATGTGCGAAAGGGTCGTGTGGTGGCATGGCGGTTGTCTTGCTCGAGCAGAAAACCGGCATTGAACACCGTGGCTTTTGGCATTGTGAATAAATTGCCGATGGCGGGGGGCTTGACCATTATTTGGTCGAGAAAGGTCCAGTGGCCTCCATAGTTATGGGTGCCGTCGAAGTTGTCGATACCGTACATAAGGTTTGTCAAGCCGTGCGGATTGGTGGCACTGTCGGCGAAACCGAATGTCTCGCAGAAGGCCGGCTCGTGGATGTCGGCGTTGAAATCGCCCATCACCACCACTGTGGCCATCGGGTGGGCCGCAGCCACGGTGTCGACGGTCAGAAGCAGGTTTTCCACGATGCGCATGCGCTGTTTTTCGGCATAGTCGCCGCCAAGTTTTGACGGCAGATGGCAAACGAGGATGAAAAGGCTGTCGCCCGCAGCGGTTGTCCCGCCGGCGAGAAGCACGTCGCGGGTGTAATAGCCTGCCGCACTGTCGGACATGGGCAAGGGCTTGGCCGCAAACGGGGTGAACAGTTCCTGTCTGTAGAGCAGTGCACAGTCGATGCCCCGGGCGTCGGGCGACTCGAAATGCAGCCAAGAGTATTTGAGTTTGCGCAAAGGGGTGGCACGGCACAGTTGTTCGAGGACGTAGTCGTTTTCCACCTCGGCAAGCCCGATGGCCATGGGTGCACCGAGCGCCACTATAACCTTGTAGATGTTGTCGCGTTTGGTCTCAAATCGCCTGGTGTTCCAATGGTTTTCGCCGTATGGGGTGAATGCGTCGTCGTTTTTGAGAGTGTCGTTGAAAGTGTCGAAAAAGTTCTCGACGTTCCAGAATGCCACTCTTGTGGTTTGACAGTGGGCGGCGGCGCAGAGAAGCAGCAGGATGGTGATGGCGGCAAGTGAATGGATAATTGGATATTTAGATAATTGGATAATTGGATATAGTGATTAGTGATTGGTGATTGGTGATTGGTGCTTGGCTCACAGAACCTCTTCGAGTTGCCACATGCGTGTGCTGTTTGAGCCTTTCAGGAGTACGGTGCAGTCGGACAGAGGCCGGCTTTGCAGGGCACGCTTGGCGCTTTGACTGTCGGGGAACCACTGTATGCGGGGCAGGGTGGCTGCGAAGTCAAATTCCTGGCCTACGAGCAGGATTTGCTCAAAGGGGAGCGAGAGGGTCAGCTCAAGGATGCGCCGGTGTTCGGCGGCACTCTCTTGGCCAAGCTCTTTCATTGCTCCGAGGATTACGACGCGGTGGGTGGCCTCGATGTCGGCGAAACTGCGCAAGGCGGCCTCCATGCTGGTGGGGTTGGCATTGTAGCAATCGAGAAGCAGTTTGTTGCGGGAGGTCTGTTTTATTTGTGAGCGGTTGTTGTCGGGGATGTACTGCTCGAGGGCCTGCTTGATTTCATAGGGGTCTATCTTGAAGTGTCGGCCTACGGCAAGCGCGGCAGCGGCGTTTGCAAAGTTATAACTGCCAAAGAGATGTGTCTTGACACTGTAGACGCCCGCGCCAGCTTCTGTGTAGAATGTCAGATAGGGGTCGGCGCTGATGAAATGAGCCGTGGTGTCGGCCTCATCGCCACTGCCGTAGGTGATGATGGTGGCGTGGGGGACTTTGCGGGCCTCAAGATCG
>ERZ842401.1703-NODE-1703-length-30819-cov-11.245677_pt1 | contig 30819 bp, 26 predicted proteins | sample MGYA00521270_ERZ842401 | MGnify/ENA primary metagenome ERZ842401 (study PRJEB31892, sample SAMEA3878208) | bioreactor metagenome | biome: Moose rumen | place: Sweden | collected 2011-10 | study: EMG produced TPA metagenomics assembly of the PRJEB12797 data set...
TTGGCTGTTCGCCAATTAAAGCGGTACGTGAGCTGGGTTCAGAACGTCGCGAGACAGTTCGGTCCCTATCTGTTATGGGCGTTGGAGACTTGAGAGGATCTGCCTTTAGTACGAGAGGACCGAGGTGGACGAACCTCTGGTTTACCGGTTATCCTGCCAAGGGTAAGTGCCGGGTAGCTAAGTTCGGAACGGATAACCGCTGAAAGCATCTAAGCGGGAAGCCGGCCTCAAGACTGGGCCTCCCCGGGGATTCAATCCCCCTGAAGGCTCCCGGAAGACTACCGGGTTGATAGGCTGCAGGTATAAGCGCCGCGAGGCGTTCAGCCGAGCAGTACTAATAGGCCGTGAGGCTTGACCATATTATCGTTTCCGTTCCTTTTCTTCCTTCACTTTCTTCTTCTTACCATTCGCCCGTGCAGCCCGGTCTTAAGACCCTGATGCACGGTCCGAGATGACATGGCATAAAATGCCGGTGGCCATAGCGGAGGGGCAATACCCGTTCCCATACCGAACACGGAAGTCAAGCCCTCTTGCGCCGATGATACTGCTGACGCGGGAAAGTAGGTAGCTGCCGGCTTTTTTCTTTTTAAATCCTTTTTTTCAATTAACACAGATACACGCAGATGGACTCTGATGGGACACGGATGATTTTAATTTTTATCTGTGACTTATCTGTGTTAATCCGTGTACATCTGTGGTTTATTTTTTGCAAAGCTGACTGGATGACGCATGCGCAGGTGCGTGGAGCGGGGACGGCTATGCCGTCAGTGCGTAGCACCGAGGGTGACTGAGCCGCGAAATGCCCGTTTGCTTACCGCATAATGGTGGAAAGCAAAGAAAATGTTGGTTGAGAATGACTTGTGCGCCCAAATAAAAACTTAAACTAAAGGGTTGTTAATTCGCGGGCTTTTGATTCGATGACAGAAGCGAGTTGGGCTGGGGCTGCTTGGTGTTCGGCGATAAGTCGGACGAAGACACTTCCTGCAACGATGGCTTCAACGTGGCTGGCAAGGGCTTTTGCTTGCGTTCCGTTTGAAATGCCGAATCCTCCGTAGATTCTGGACCCTCCTTCGCTTACTTTTTTGATGAAATCAAGGGTTTCTTTGTTGATTGTTGTGTCGCTGCCTGTGATGCCGGTTCGTAGGGCTGCGTAGATGTAGGGAAAGCCTGCATGGGCAAGGATGTGAAGCCGTTCTGGTGACATGGATGGAGCGGCAACGGGGATATTTACCATGCCGTTTTCCTTGCATGATGCGGTGAGTCCCTCATCGTGGTCAAAGGGCAGGTCTGGAATTATCATGCCCTTTACGCCTGACCGGGAGGCTTTTTTGCAGAAGTTTGCTACTCCAGGGGCATAGACGAGGCTTCCGTAACTCATCAAGTAGATTGTTGTATTTGGAAATTCTTTGTGTATTTGGGTGATGAAGGCTAATCCGTCAGCGGTTTTGTAATTGCGCTTGAGGACGGTGGTGCATGCTGTCTGGATTGCCGGTCCGTCTGCACTGGGGTCTGAGAAGGGTAATTGGATTTCCAGAATGTCTGCGCCGCCTTTTACGAGGGCACGTGCTGCGGTAAGGCTGAGTTCATCGCTGGGATAGCCTGCAACTAGATGGCTCATCAGTTTGATTTTTTCCATAATTCTTCTCCATTATTTTGTGTATCTCTATTTTCTGTCTCGTTACTCATTAGTGACCGAGGTATTTTCCTATTGCGTAGACCAGTTTTCGTATCCATGAGCGGGGGAAGAATCGTGTAAGGAGGACGGTACACTTTGTGCTGAGTCCCGGAAGGGCAAGGGCTTTTCCCCTCATAAGATTCTTATAGCCACAGATTGCAACTGACAGACTGTCTGCAAAAAAGGGGGCGATTTTTTGTGATGTCTTTGCTTCTGCCACATCCCAGAAGTCTGTCTTGACAGGGCCCGGACAGAGGGCTGTAACGGTAATGCCGGATTTTTTGAGTTCGGTAAATAGTGCCTCGCTGAATGAGCGCACATATGCCTTTGTAGCGTAGTAGACGGACATTTTTGGTCCGGGCATGAAGGAGGCGACCGATGCAACGTTTAAGATGCGACCTGATTTTCTTTCCAGCATCTGAGGCAGAAAGTGGTAGGTCATTTCGGTGAGGGCGGTTATGTTCAGTTGAATCATCTGCTGCTGTTTTTCCAGATTACAATCTGCAAAAAGTCCAAAATCGCCAAAGCCTGCATTGTTTACGAGAATGTCAACAGAAAGATTCTGGCTCTGGGTAAAATCATAGAGGGCTTTTGCCGCATTTGGCTGGGACAAATCCTGAGTACATATGGTTGCTGTGATGTGAAAAGCACTTTCAACTTCTGCTTTCAGTGCTTTTAATTTGTCCTCGCGGCGGGCTACGAGAATAAGATTGTAGCCATCGGATGCAAGGAGGCGGGCAAGTTCAAAGCCGATTCCGCCAGATGCGCCTGTTATTAGTGCCGTCATGCTATGAGCCTCCTTTTTTAGGGATTAAAATCCCATGACATTTGCATCGTGAATGTCTTTTCCGCCTTCAAGGCGTTCGATTTCCGCATGGAGGAAGTCAAGCCATTTTTGTGGACGAAATACGGGACTGGTGATGAAGACATCCTTATCGCCGCGTCCACTCATGTTGATGATGATGGCCTGGTCAGAAGGAATTTCCTTTGCGATTTTGATTGCGGCGGCTCCTGCATGAGCAGATTCTAGGGCAAAGAGAATGCCTTCGTTTTTTGCGAAAAAACTGACTGCTTCCAGGGCTTCCTTGTCCAGAATTGAGGTAAATTCAACTCTGCCAGACTGTCCGAGGGCAGCGAGTTGAGGTCCTATGCCGCAGTAGTCAAGTCCAGCGGAAATGCTTCTGGTGGGGAGCGCCTGTCCGTCTTCGTCCAGCAGAAAACGTGACTTGTATCCGTGCAAAATGCCGTCTCTTGCGGCATTTCCTGTCATGCGGCTTGCGTTTTCTCCTGCATTTGGTCCGATGCCGCCGGCTTCTGCTCCGATAAGGCGGGGTTCCTTTTCATTGATGAAGGGCTCAAAAAAACCGATGGAGTTTGAGCCGCCACCTACACAGGCAACCATGGCGCCAATCTTGATACCCCGCTCTGCAGCCTGTTTTTTGACTTCTCGGCCGATAACTGACTGAAATTCTCGAACGATGTCGGGAAAGGGGGCGGGGCCTAGTGCACTTCCCGATACATAATGAGTGGAGTCAGGATTTGCCGCCCAGTCTCGCATTGCCTCGTTTACCGCGTCCTTTAGGGTGCGGCTGCCAGAGGTGACGGCTCGGACTTTTGCTCCGTACAGTTCCATGGCGGCCACGTTGGGTTGCTGACGGCGTACATCAACTTCACCCATGTAGATTGTGCAGTCCAAGCCCAGTTTTGCACATGCGGCTGCAGTTGCAAGTCCATGTTGACCAGCTCCAGTTTCTGCGATTATACGCTTTTTTCCCATGCGCTTTGCCAGAAGACATTGACCGATGGCGTTATTGATTTTATGCGCACCGGTGTTGGCTAGTCCTTCCAGTTTAATGTAAATCTGTGCACCACCGAGAAGTCTTGTGGCAGTGGGAGCAAAATAGAGGGGTGTTTCCCGTCCAATGTAGTCACGGCGAATGATTTCCAGTTCATGTAAGAAAGATTTGTCCTGCATTGCTTCTTTGAATGCCGCTTCCAGTTCATCCAGGGGACGGCTCAGGACTTCGGCGACGTATTTTCCACCATATTGTGAAAAAAATCCCTTTGTTGAATACGTGTTACTGTTCATAGAAACATTGTAACGGAATAGAGTCCTTGTGTCAACAGAAAATTACATTGGGAAAGAAAGTTTGCAGGATATAAAGCAAAAAGACGATTTAAAAAATTAAAAGCCATTAAATTATGTTCCCAAAAATGTTATAAAAAACTGGAACATAATCTTAATGACTTCCCTAAAGACTGTGGCATCACCCGATTGGTTGCCATCCATCTATATAGAGTATCGGATGGATTTGGTGATTTGTCAAGTTTTTTTTTCAAAAAATGTACTTTTTTAGGGAGGGGAGAAGTCTCTCCCCTGGGGTTCAAGCCTTGCTTTTACCCGCACCCCTCTCGCCTAGGGCGCTGCCCTAAGACCCGCAAAAAGTTTTTTCAGCTGCTCATAATCTTTTTTTCCGGGTTCTGCTTCCACACCGCTTGCCACATCGATTACTTCCGGCTGGAAACGCTGGCAAATTTCCCCTGCATTTTGGGGAGTGATGCCGCCGGCGAGCCAAAGTTTGGTTTTGTGGGCGACTTTTTCTACAAGTGCATCGGCAATGCGTTTTCCTGTGCCGCCGGGGGTGAGGGCGGAATGTGCGTCAACCAGTATACGTGCTTCTCCCTGTAGGCGGAGCGAATCAATCTTTGAAAGGTCGCTTTCGTCTGCAATGTTTACGGCGGCGTAGTGGGGCAGGTTTCGCTCTGGAAGGTCAAAAAATGCATGGAAGCAGCCGTGGAGTTGTATGCAGTCCAGTACGCCTTCACGGACAAGACGGCGTACGCATTTGCCATCGATGCTGTCTGCTTCTACGATTACACCAACCAGAACGGGTGCTTTTTTTCCCTGGGATGAGGCCAGTTTGCGTATTTCCCTGCTGACGGCACGGACTGTTTTTTCATCGGTACGGCGTGGGGATTTTTCCCAGAATATGAAGCCTAAAAAATCCGCGCCAAGTTCATAGGCTTTTTTTGCATCAGCCAGGTTTGTAAGCCCGCATATTTTGACGAGGGGGCTATAATCTGTCTGAAGGTTTCGGAGCGTCTGTGCGTATTGCAGCCAGAAAGCGGCGTTTTTCGTGGCAGGAGCCTGTAAGAATGCGCTTACAAGATTTTGTGCCTGTTCAGGATTTTTTGCGGCGGCTTCTCCCAGGAGCATGGCGGTAAATCCCAGGCTGGAAGCAAAAGAGGCTGCCTCCGGGCTTCTTATGCCGCTTTCAAAAATGACACGAACTGCTTGATTCTTGTCCTGATCTGGGGCATACCTTTTAAAAATCTGCTGGATTTTCCCAAGCAGACCTGCGGGAGTCAGCAAATCTATGGAAAAATCTCGTAAATCCCGGGCATTTACACCACAGACTATGTACTGTGCCTTTACAACTGAGACGACGGCGGCCAGTTTTTGCAAGTCGTCGTCTTCCCTAAGTTCTATAAAGGCGGTCATGCCAAGATTCTGGCAAGCCTGTGCCATACGGGTAAGGTCTGCTGCCGAAAGAATGCGGGCAATCAAAAGTACTGCGTCCGCCCCTGAGCGGTAGGCGACATCAACTTCCTCTGGAAAAAGAAGAAAATCCTTACGCAGGATGGCGATAGGGGTGCTCTTGTGCTCTGCGGCATATTCATCTACGGCACGGGCGGCCGCCTGCAAATCCATGAGATTGCCCTTAAACCAGTGTCCTTCGGTAAGGACGGAGATGGAACTTGCTCCCGCGGCGGCATAGCGGATTGCGGTTTTTGCCGCATCCAAATCGGCTGCGATGTCACCCTTGCTGGGAGACGCCCGCTTTATTTCCAGCACAACCCCCTTGCCTGCGTTCAGGGGGGCGGGAAATGGAATTGGCGCGGCACGGACTCGCTCAGCAGGGATGGCTGCTCCCAGCGTGTAGCCGAGGGAAGCGATATCCTCTCGGTGGCGGCTTACGATTTTGTCCAGAATGTCAGTCATGCTTTTCTCCTGAACAGAGGGGTTTTAGGGGTGCTACCCCTAGGCGAAGGGGGTATGGAGCCAAGGCATTCGCAACGAAGCGTGAGCGAAGTTTCGAGGCGGTGGCGACTAGGGGGAAGACATTCCCCCTCAAGATTATGCGCAGAGTCTTTCGCTTGTGGCACGGATTTCCTCCAGTTTTGCCTTAGCCTTTCCGCTTTCGATAGCCTGAATTGCCATGTCGTAGCCGTCCTTGATGGTGCGGGCTTTGCCTGAAATGTAGAGAACTGCGCCGGCATTGAGACCGACGGCTGCCTTGATGGTGGGACGTCCTTTTCCGTTGAGCACGTCAAGGGCGAGTTCTGCATTTTCGGCTCCGTTTCCGCCAGCAAGTTCGCTTTCATCGGCATTTCCGTTGGCGGTGGATATGCCGTATTTTTCTGGTTCTATGGTGTACTGATACTCTCTTCCGTCTTCGTTGATTTGATAGACATCGGTGGGCTGACAGGGGCTGATTTCGTCAAATCCGTCTCGGCTGGCAATGACCATGACCCGCTTTGCTCCCAGTTTTTTTGCCGCATGAGCGTAGTCCGCCATGAGGTCTTTTGAATATACGCCTAAAACCTCGTAGTCGGCATTGGCGGGATTCAGGAGGGGCCCTAGAACGTTAAAGATAGTCTTAATCCCCAGCGCCTTTCTGATGGGAGCCGCAAAACGCATGGCGGAATGATAGACGGGTGCCATTAAAAAGCCAAAGCCTGTCTGGTTGACAAGTTCTGCGGTTTTTTCAGGGGGTGCCATGATGTTAACTCCCAGATGCTCGTAAAAGTCTGCTGCTCCCGACTTGGAGGAAACGGCTCTGTTTCCATGCTTTGCGATTGCCTGCCCGCAACTTGCGGCAACGATGGCTGAAAGGGAAGAAATATTGAAACTACCCTTGCAGTCACCTCCCGTTCCCACGATTTCTGCCAGTCCCTTTGTTTGCAGGGGAAAGGGGGTCTTCTTTTTGAGCAGGACTTCCGCACAGCCTGCCATTTCGTCGGCGGTGGGCTGGGGGCGCAGGGCCATGGCGGTGAGAATTGAGGCGGTAACTTTTTCGTCCATGATGCCGTCCGTAAGGTTTTCCATAAAGAGGGCTGCCTGCTCCCGTGAGAGGGGCTTTTTAGACAGCAGTTGATTCAGATAGTCTGATACCGGGAGATTTTCTCGGCGGTAATTGAGGAAGGCTCGGAACAAATCATCTCCCGCCTGGCTTGCGATGCTTTCCGGGTGGAACTGTACGCCCTCTATCATCAGCGTCTTGTGGCGGATTCCCATAATGTCGCCGTCTTTTGCCCGTGCGGTCACCTCAAATTCCGGGGGCAGGGTACTTTCGTCGATGACCAGAGAATGATAGCGGGTAAAAGAGCCGCTTTTTCCAATGATGCGGAAAAGGCCGCGACCGTCAAAGTCCATTTCCTCTACGATGCCATGACGGATACATTTTGCCTGCACGATTTTGGCACCAAAAGCCTGTCCAATAGCCTGATGTCCCAGACAGATGCCGAGAATGGGAACTTTTCCTGCAAAATATTTGATTGCTTCTATTGAGATGCCTGCTTCCGTGGGGGTTCCTGGTCCCGGGCTGATAACAAGGTAGTCGGGCTTTAGGGCCTCGATGTCTGAAATTTGCGTTTCTTTTGAGCGCAAGACTTCTACGCGGTCTTTACTGAGCCGCTCCAGTGACTGCACTACGTTGAAGGTGAATGAATCATAATTATCAATAACGACTATCATAGTCCTCTCCTGTTTCTCTTGATAGTAACATCTTATCATACCGCAATGTTTCTGTCAATAGAAACATTGCAATTTTTTTTTCGTGCCTGGAGCGAGGCTGAAAAGGGAGGCAGAAAGCAAAGGTTTTCTGTCATATACAGTTGTCGTCCAGTCTTTCACCGTTTATCTGACATTCCTTCCAGCACAGCCCTCAGGGCTCCCAGTTTTTCGTTGGTTTCTTCCCATTCACGGTCGGGGTTGGAGTCGTAGACGATGCCGCCACCAGCCTGGAGCGTCCAGGTATTTCCCTGCTTGAGGGCAGTGCGGATGGCGATGCAAAAATCCAGGTCGCCGTTACTCTGCAGATAGCCTACGGCCCCTGCGTAAAAGCGGCGTTTTGTCTTTTCAAGGCGGCTTAGAATTTCAATGGCACTGATTTTTGGCGCACCGCTTACGGTTCCGGCGGGAAATGCTGAGCGCAAGACCTGAATCTGCTTGATTCCTTCCTGCACTTTTCCCTGTACGTCGCTTACAATGTGCATGACATGGCTGTAAAACTCCACGTCCATGTAGCGTACGACTTCCACGCTTCCACTTTTGCAGACACGTCCTAAATCATTCCGTGCCAAATCTACCAGCATCAGGTGCTCGGCTTTTTCCTTGCCGTCATTCAAAAGTTCAGCCCGCAGTTCTTCGTCTTCGGCAGCATTTTTTCCGCGGCGGCGAGTACCTGCAATGGGACGAATGGAGGCAATGCCGTCTCGGACGCGAACAAGGCTTTCTGGTGAGGAGCCAATCAGCTGGCGGTCGCCAAAATCAATGTAGACAAGGTAGGGGGAAGGATTTATGGAGCGTAGCCTGCGGTAGATTTCCAGCGCGGAATTTGCACATTCCACCTGCAGGCGACGGCTGGGCACGGCCTGAATTATGTTTCCGGCGATAATTTCTTTTTTAAGGGCGGCAACTTTTTCCTTGTATTCCTGCTCGCTTTGCGCAAGGTCGGTGATTGTGCGCACGGAAGCCGCTTCTTCCGGTGGGGCAAGGTAGGTAAAGTCCATGTCATCAAGGCGTTTTTTCAGCGTTACTACTGCCTGGGCAAGGTCAATCTGGTGTTCGTTGTAGTTGAGGGCAAAAACATGGAGTTTTTCAGTAAAGTGGTCAAAGACGATATAGAGGTGACCGGCAATAAATTCGCTTTCGGGAATATGGAGTTCATCAGTCTGGGGGGCAAGGGTAATGGTGTCGCAGCGGGCGCAGAATTCATAACTCAAATAGCCGATACCGCTTGCAGGAACAGGAATTGCATTGGGAATAAGGTCTCCTTTTTCATTCTTTACGGTGGTCAGGTCATTTTGCTGGGCAACGTAGAGCAAGGCATCCAAAATGTCTGTCTCATGGGGCTTACGGCTTCCGCGGGCAAGCACTTCGCCTTTGTCAGACTCCTGTATAAAAGGAAGGCGGCGGCCGTCAATTAAAAAGGCTATGCCTTCATCGTCCTGTAAAATGTGGAAGGCTTCTTCCGCCATTAAAATGGAATAACGCTGCTTTCCCTGAGAAAAAGATGCGCTTTCCAAAATAACCTTGGCTCCAATTTTTCGCGCCAAGGAAAAAGGCGTATACCGCTCACATGGAAGGGTAAAATACAATGAATCTGTTCGTGCTGACATATCCTGCTCTCCTATTGTTCCTGTTTATAGTAACGATGTTATTGTATATAGAAACATTGTTACTGTCAATAGAAACATAACAAAATCTTGTTATTTTGTTTTTTGTCTTAACGGCGAGACGAGGCGAGATGGATACAGATTTATTTTCGCATGAACATCAGACCAAAGCTTCCAGGACCGCAGTTGGTGGAAATGGTGGGCGAGGCTTTCTGCACGTAGACTTTTTCAAAGGGAACTATTTTCAGCACTTTTTGCCTGATGCCTTCAATCTGTTCCAGGGGAAAACCTGCAATCGTAATGATGACGACCCTGCGGTCAATGGAGGCCCGGTCTTTGAGAATTGTTTGTATGTAGCGGTCAACCACGACCCTATGGTTTCCCATTTTAATGTCGCTTACCCGCATATGGCCTTTTTTGAGGCAGATGACCGGGTGCAGCATGAGTGCCTTACAGATTGTATCAATGGGACGGGATATGCGGCCTGAACGGGCCAGGTATTCGGTAGTGCCCATGATAAAACTGGTGGAAATCTTCTCTTTGATTTTATCCAGTTCCTGCACAATGGCCTCAGGTCCCATGTTTGTGGATGACAGGCGTTTAGCCTCCATGACAAAAAGTCCCATGCCTGTGGTAAGGTGAGTGGAATTGACCACCGTTACATTGTTAAAGGATTTTGCCGCCTCCAGTGCATGAGCATAGCCCTGACTTGAAATAGAAGTCATGGTAATATGGATGACGTACTGGGCATGCAGCAGCTGTTCTGCAAAAAAATCTTCGTAGTCCTTGACTTCTGGCGGTTCAGAGTAGGCTTTTTTTCTTTTGGACTGCATATAGGCAAGTATGCCGTCTGTTTCCGTTTCCGCTCCATCCAAAAAGACACCTTCTTCTGTGTGGACGTGATAGGGCAGAATGGGAATATGATGCTGTTCCTGATATTCCGCCGGCAAATCGCATACACTGTCTGCAGAAATCAGAATGGGTACTTTTTTGTTCTGCAACTGGGAGAATTGTGAGTCATTTTTTTCCGCATCGGAGCCTTCCGAAATGGTGACCAAATCTTTGGGCAGGACTTTAAGCAGGGCGGCTTCCAAAAGCAGGCCGTTGATAGGTTTTGCCAGATAGCCGTCAAATCCTTCCTTGCGGTAGAGTATTTGATTTTCGCTTCCTGCGTTTGCCGTGAGGGCAATAATCGGAGTGTTTTTGTTGAGACCGCCTGTTTGTGCACGTATGGCATGGAGGCACTCAATACCGTCCATTTCGGGCATCAAGTGATCCATGAGAATGGCATCGTAGCGGGTGATGAGGGTTTTTTCCAGGGCTTCCTTTCCGCTTAGGGCGGTATCGGTACGGATTTGTGTATCACGGAGGAGTTTTTCCGCTACCATGAGGTTTGTTTCGTTATCGTCCACAATAAGGACGATAGCATCGGGCGCCTCAAAAATCTGCCGGTACTGTTCGTGCTTGTTCATAATGTGACGGGCTTCAAGGTTCAGTTCGCCAATGGTGTTGTTGTTCATAATATCCTGTTCCAGCGTAATCACGAAGGTGGAGCCCTTTGTATAGATGGAATTGACTGAAATTTCACCGCCCATCAGCGTAACGAGTTGCTTAACGATGGATAGTCCCAGCCCTGTGCCTTCAATGTATCGGTTTTTGGTCTGGTCAACACGCTTAAAGGCATCAAAGAGGTAGGGAATGTTTTCTTTTTTGATGCCGATGCCTGTATCTGCAATGGAATAGGTAACTTGTACGCGGTTCATGCTGACTTTTTTGCATTGAATGGAGAAAGTGACGGAGCCTTCTTTTGTGTATTTTATGGCATTGTTCAGAACATTGATGAGCACTTGCTTGATGCGGACTTCATCGCCATAAAGCATGCTGGGTAAATCCGGTGCCACTTCGATGTGAAAGGCAAGGTTTTTCTCTTTTGCCTTAATCCAAATCATGTTGACGATTTCACTCAGCATGATTCCCGTCTCATAGGAAACTGATACCACATCCATGTTGCCGCTTTCAATTTTTGACATGTCAAGTACATCGTTAATGAGGGTGAGCAGCATACGGCTTGCCGCCTGAATGTTTCGGGCATCCTCGGCAATTTCGTCTGAAATGTTTTCTTCCCGCAGAATCATTTCATTCAGTCCGATAATGGTATTGATAGGCGTGCGGATTTCGTGGCTGATGCTGGAAAAAAAACGGTTCTGTGCCTGATTGAGTTCTTCAATTTCGATTTTCTGCTCTGCGGCTGTTTCGTTTTCCAGCTGATACATGCGGGTCAAAAGGGTAATCAGGAGGGAGCAGGTAATGGTTATCAGCGCAATGGAAATCAGAGACGTTTCGTATACATAGGATGTACTGGGTGAGTGAACGATTTCCGGGTGATGGTAGGCCATGTAGTAGGAAGCAAAGATGACGATTTCCTCAATGATGACAAGCAGGAGCCGGGCCTTTCCCCGTACCGTAAAACTGATGTAGACAACGGCAAAGAGCAGCCAGAGGGGAGTGGAGCCTGACATGCCGCCGCTGGTAAGGAAGGCAGTTGGTGTCAAAACGGTAATGAGCAGCAGGGAAATCAGAATAGCACCCACCTGGATTTTTTTTGTTTTGAGCGTGATGGCGATTATGGCAAAAATCAGCAGGTTTACGCCAAAGAAGAGAAGGGAGCGGCTTATATTGGCACCCAGACAGAAGGCCGTAATACAGGTGGCAAGCAGGGCCATAAGTCCCGTTCCAGAGGCAATGGCAAAAATTTTTGTCTGTAAGTCATCGTTTGATTCATTAAAAATCGCATGAATAGTTTTTTTTACGTTCATTGTGCGCCTCCCTGTGCTTTTTGCGCCTCATCCATCAGTGCAGAAACAGTATTGAGGGCGGGGGTAAAGTCAAAGTCTTCTATATTTGTGATGACATCTTTTAGCAGCGTTTTTCCGCTTTTTCCCTTCCAGGTCATGGCGGAAAGTTCCTTTGCAAGGGCTTCGGATTTGTCGCTTTCAAAAGCCTCCAGCGCGCTTTTTAATGCCGCAAGTTTTTCCAGCCACAGGTCACCAGCAGTGTTGTCTGCCGTTTCCTCTGTGTTGGAAAGCTCTTCTTCTTCCGCTTCATCTTCATCACCAAAGAGTTTGCGTATTTTTTCGCTAAGCAGCCCGTAATTTTCCAGCAGGGGAGCGGTGTACTCTTTTATGAATGTGCTGTCTGATTTTTTTGCGGCAGCTTCCAGATTTTCCGCGCGTTTGGAAAGATCGTCCATGCCTACAGTCTTTGCCGCGCTTTTGAGGGCATGTACTTTGATTCTGTAGTTTTCCCAGTCTTCGGCCTTGTAGAATTCCTCTATTTCCTTACTTTTCTTTTTGCCGTCAGTGGCAAAACGCTGGATTAAGTCCAGATAGAATTTTCTGTCTTCGCGGCAGTATTGCAGTCCGCTGGTCAGATTGATACCCAAGTTTCCCAAAGCGGTCAAAATATCTGGAGAAGCGGCATTTTCTGCACTGTGTGGAGCAGTTGCTTCCGCTTGCGGCCTGGCGGTCTCGGAAAGGGCATAGCGTTCTTTTTTGACAGAGTCTTTTGCCACATATTGAATTGCAGAGGCGGGCAGGACTTTTCGCATGACGCGCTCAAAAACCGTTGGCTCAATGGGCTTTGCAACAAATTCATCAAAGCCTTCCTGCAAAAACATCTCCCTTGCGCCAGAGACGGCATTTGCGGTAAGGGCAATAATCACCATGCTTTCGTCGCTGTAGCGCACCAGGTTTTTAAGGCGGTGCATGGTTTCAATACCGTCCATTTCCGGCATCATGTGGTCAAGGAAGATGATGTCGTAACTGTTTTCCTCGCACAGAGATATGGCTTCCTTGCCGCTTAGTGCCGTAGTCACGTCCATCTGGTAGTCCCTTAGAATGCCGCTGGCTACAAGCAGATTCATCTCGTCATCGTCCACAACCAGTGCCCGCATTTTTGGACAAATCATGCGCTTTTCGGCAAAGAATACGTCGCGCATATAGACCTTGCTTCCATTTGCCAGAATATTGGTAAGGGGAAAGCCGTTAAATGGCTTGTGGGTGATGATGATGCGGCTGTCGGAGCGGGGCTTAAAATTTTCCTTTGCAATAACGATGACGCAGATGCTTTCGCTCAGTTTTTCAAAAAAGTCAGGATCTTCTTCGTATTCTTCCCTGCCAACGTAGATGTGGGTGAGTGAATAGGCGTTTTGAATTTTCCGCAATTCGCCCAGTGTGGTGGCTTTGTGCAGGGTAATGCCTAAGCCCTGCTGCAAATGGTCGATGGCAGTGTCATAGAATTCTCGGACAGCTGGTGTCTTGTATTTTTTTGGCTGGGTGTAGGCCGCAATACAGGGCTGGTCAGTATGCTCTAAAAGCATACAGGGGGTCGAATCGGTCACTTCCTGGGGAATACTGATGTGAACGCTCGTTCCCTTTCCTTCGGCACCGCTTATGTACATAAATCCGCCCAGTTCCTGAACCATGCCGTATACAATGGAAAGTCCCAGTCCCATTCCACCTGCACGGCGGCTTCTTCCTGCGTCTGCCTGATAGAATTTTTCGTAAAGGGTATCAATATTCGCGTCTGCAATGCCAATGCCCGTGTCCTGTACGCTGATACAAAGATTTACGCCGTATTTTTTTTGCAGGGCATAGATATGGATGTAGATGCCGCCTTCCTTGGTGAATTTAAAGGCGTTGTCGGTAAGGTGACGGATAATCTTCTTGATTTTTCCCTCGTCCCCTATCATCATGGAAGGGATAAGGGGGTCTACGTCAATAATCAGTTCCAGTTCAGACTGATTGACTACAAAGCGCAGTTCGGTAATCAAATCATTGATAGTGGAAGAAATCATGTAGGGGTCGGCACTTACTTTGAGCCGCCCCGTGTCCAATTCCGTGTAGTCAAGAATGTCGCTGATTTGCGTAAAGAGTCGGTGTCCTGCCTGCTGAATGGCGAGCAAATCCTTCCGTTTTTCCGCATTGTCCTCGTTTCTCAGCATCACGTCGCTCATGCCAGTAACGGCATTGATAGGCGTTCTGAATTCATGGGAAACATTGGTCAGAAAGTCTTCTGCGCGGCGGGTGGTGTTTTTGAGTTCTGCAATGACTCCCTTGTAGTTCATCTGTTCCTGCCTGCGCCGCTTAATCAGGTAGCGGGAAAGCATAAAGGCAATGAGTCCTGTCAGAATGTCCAGCCCGATGCGGGATAGTTCCAGAAGTGTCGCAGCATCTCCCAGAGATTTTACGATGATGATATGGTAGACCAGTGCCAGCAGATACATGAATAGGGTCATGTAGAGGGCGGGCAACTCGTCCATAATCGTAAAGAGAATCAATATGAGGGTGAGCAAGAGGGGCATGTCAAAAAAACTGGATGCATGGGTACTGTAAAAAAAGAATTCAATGAGAATCAGTATAACGTAATAGTAGGTTCTCAGCCTTTCGGTCAGTCCCTGAGAGATGTGCAGTACCCATACGGACACAAGGGCAATTATCAGCAGAGGAATCATCCACAGCTCCCAGCCCAGCATTGCAGTAACCGTCGCTAAGGCCAGCGTCAGAATGCTGTATGCGGTAACTATAACCAGCTGGGATTCCAGCCAAATTTCTTTTTCATGGGATGTATCTTCCATGTCTTATGTCTCCTCTATTGCCTTTTCGTCAGCCGAGCAGCTGCTATCCTACTCATGCATGGTAAAGTCAGTGTCTTCGTCAATCATGGAAAGCATGATGTCCGCAAAGAGCGGGTCAAACTGCTTGCCCTTGTCTTTTTCTATTCTGTCTCTGGCTTCGTTTGGACGAAGCATGTCTCGATAACTGCGGTTTGAGGTGATGGCATCGTAGCAGTCAGCAACGGCAATAATGCGCGCTTGCTCCGGTATTGCATTGCCCGCAATGCCTTTGGGATAGCCTTTGCCGTCATAGCGTTCATGGTGATAGAGGGCCCCAACGGAAATCTCCGGGAATTCCGAAATGTTTTCCAATATTTTTGCGCCGATAACAGGGTGCTCCTTTACTTTTGCGTATTCATCAGCGCTGAGCTTGCCGGGTTTGTTCAGTATTGTGTCGGGAATGCCGATTTTTCCGATGTCGTGAAGCAAGGCCATGATTTCTATATCCCGCAATTTACTTTCCGTGTAGCCGGCGCGGCGGGCAATTTTTTTTGCGTACTCGGCAACTCGGGCAGAGTGTCCGTTAGTGTAGGGGTCTTTTGCATCTATTGCGCCAGAAAGCGTTTTGACCACCTGCATAATCATGCGTTCCACACGATCGCGCTCCCTGCTTATTTCGGCAGCCTTTTTTTCTACTTCTGCGGTCAGGTCTTTTTGCAGGCGGGTAAGTTCAATAGTGTGGCGGGCGCGCAAAATCAGTACATCGGGAATAAAGGGTTTTTTGATAAAATCCATGGCTCCTGCACGAAGAGCCTTTGTTTCCGTTTCCTGATCATCATCGGCCGTAAGAAGAATGATGGGAATCTCGCGGGTTTCTTCATTTGCCTTGATGCGGGATATGGTTTCAAAGCCGTCAATGCCAGTCATATGCACATCCAGCAAAATCAAGTCTGGAGTATTATGCGAGAGGAACTCCAGAGCCTGTTCGCCAGATTTTGCTGAACTGACCCGCATTTTTTCCAACGCAAGAATCTGATTTGCCATTCGCAGATTCTGAGCATCGTCATCAACGACTAAAACCCATTCATCCATACTAGCAGTATACCATGGCTTTTAAAAAGTACCTAGCAAAAAAGTGAGAAACCTATTCTTTTCCCGCTGAATAGACTGAAGAGCCGCCGACAAAGTATTTTGAGAGACTGAAAAAGAGGATAAAAATCGGAATGCTTGCGATGACAGCAACAGCCATCATAACGCCTTCATCTGAATATTTTTCTGCCGCAAAGCGTACGATATAGGCAGGAATGGTTTTCATGTTTTCACTCTGGGCAACTAACAGCGGCCAGAGCAGGTTATCCCATTGCTGGCGGAAAGTCAGGACGGCAAGGGTGGCAATTGCAGGCGCGCAGTTGGGAAAAACAATGCGCCTGAAAATACTGAATTCACTTGCGCCGTCAATGCGGGCAGCATCCAGCACTTCTTCAGGAAAAGTGATGATGTACTGGCGCATCTGAAAAATGGCAAAAGCGTTCACCAAAAAGGGTATGATAAGTCCCGCATAGGTGTTTTGCATGTGCAGGTTCATCACGACCATGTAGAGGGGAACCATAATCGTCTCAAAAGGAATCATCATCGTGGCCATAATCGCCATAAATGCAATGTTCCGCCCCTTAAAACGATATTTTGCAAGACCAAAGCCTGTAAGGGAGCCAAGTAAAATCGTAGTGGCGGTAACGGTGATGGCAACAATCAGGCTGTTTAAAATATTCCGCAGGTAGATGTAAGAATTGTCGTTTCCCGCAATGGCACGGAAAAAGTTCTGGGCGTGTACAGGGTTAGGAATCCAGGGATAGGGCATCTTCATAACGTCTATTGCCCGCATAAAACTTGCCGTCACCATAAAAAGCAGGGGAATGACAACCAGCAGGCAGCTTACAATAAGTACTGCCCAGATGAGGATGTTTGCTATCAGAGATTTTACGTTTTCTTTTTCTCGTGAAGTCATAGTCAGCATCTCCCTTTTTTAGTACGAAACATCATCGGATTTTGAGAATTTGAACTGCACGCAGGTCAAAATCAGCATAATCAAAAACAGAATGATACTCATAACGCTTGCCCGACTGATTGCCAAATCCCGCATGGCCGTGTTGTAGATGTTCAGCGTGATAACATTGAGTGGGGCAAGGGGGGCTCCGTTCTGGGTGAACATATACTGAGTGCTGAATGTCTTGATGCACTGAATCATGGCCATAATGGAAACCATGACGATAGTAGGTTTGAGGAGCGGCACGGTAATCATGCGGAACTGCTGCAATTTGCTCGCTCCATCAATGGTAGCGGCTTCGTATATTGAAGTGGGAATCTTTCCGATGCCGGTGATGTACAGAATCGTAAAGTAGCCCACGTACTTCCAAAAGTAGACCAAAATGGTGGAAATCCTGACCATGGTAGAATCAGCAAGCCATTTGTAGTCAATGCCTTGTGTGTGCAGCACCTTGTTTGCAAACTGATTTGCAATGCCGCGGGGGTCAAGCAGAATCATCCAGATAAGTGCGATGACAACTGAAGAAAGCACGGCGGGAGAGTAAAGAATCATCTGCATGGTGCGACGTCCCTGATGCCGTGAAGTGATAAAGACTGCAAGCAAGAGACAGACCACAACGAGGGGCACAAAGCACCCCACCGTAAAGATTGCCGTTGCCTGCATGGAATTCCAGAAATCAGAACTGGAAAGAATTTTTACGTAGTTCATAATCCCGACAAAATCAGGCTTACGAAGGGAAAGCAGTTTTTTGTTAAAGAGACTGGTGATTACGGCATTGATAATCGGATAGAATGAAAACAAGGCAAAAAAGAGGAGTCCCGGCAGGGTAAAGTAGAGTCCCCAGCGAGCCTTTTTTGCTTCAAATGATGCCGTCTTCTTATCTTTTGCCATAATCACCTCACTTTTTACTGTTCGTCCAAAACTTCCTGCACGCTCTTCTTGAGGGATGCAAGCGCATCTTTTGGTTCTACGCCAGAAAGCATGACGGACTCAACTGCTGTTTTGAGCAGGGAATCAATTTTCGGCGAGTTTTCTGCATAGTAGACGATAGACCCCTTCTGCAAGTCATCTTCAAAGACCTGTGAGTAGGGCATGTTCTTGAATGTTTCGCTTTCAAACAGCGACTTCATCGGCTGAATGATGGCAACTTCGCGCAGATAGTCTTCGGCATGGCTGAGCATAAAGCCAAGCAGTTTCCATGCAGCGGTCTGCTGAGCCTTTGACTTCTGAGCGTTGACCATGTAGTAGTGACCGTAGTAGTGACAGGGCACGGTATTTGCCGCGTCTTTCCACTGGGGATAGGGAATGACTGCCCAATCATCACTTTTAAAGAAAGCGGGATTTGAAGAAGCCATGCGCTGTTCCTGATAGAGACCGCTCAAAGACATGGCGATTTCGTTGTTGTTGTTGTCAAAAATCTTACGGGCTGCAGTGTAGGTGGGAGAGCCGAGGTTCTTTCCCTTCGGACCAAAGTCGCGCATATAGGTCAGAGCCTTGAGCCATGCTTCGTCTCCGATGATTGCAGTCTTGCCGTCATCGCTTACCAGTTTGCCGCCCAGCTGTTCTACCATGGGAATCCAGCTGATGAGGTAGTAGGGATAGCGGAAGTCAAAGCCGCGGCGGGTGATGATTTCGCCATTGTGGACGGCAATTTTTTCTGAAACGGCAGCAATGTCTTCCCAGGTGAGGGGGGCATCTTTTTCTGGATCCAATCCTGCATCACGCATGATTTTTTTATTCAAGTAGACACACCAGTTGGTAAGTTCCAGTGGCAGACCGTATACTTTTCCGTCCAAGGTAACGGGGTCAAGCATTTTATCAAGGTAGGCATCAACGAGAGCCTTCTGATTTTTATAGCCTGCGGCAGCAGCATCTACGGGAGCCACGCGACCGTTTACGACGAATGGATAGGAATCGTTGATTTCGATATTGAAGATGTCAGGACCCTGATTTGCGGCAAAACCTGCCACAATGATGTCCTTGATTTTTCCAGAGGGATAGGTGACATAGTTGACTTTGATGTTGGGATTTGCTTTTTCGAATTCCTCGATAAAGCCTTTTTCAAGTGCAGTACGGTTCTGGTCTTCATGTGTCCAAATCGTCAATTCGATGGGACCCGTCGCTTCTTTTTTACAGGAAACAAAGGGACTGGTGACTGCAAGCGTCAGAGCGGCACAGAGCAGTCCTCGTATCATTTTTTTCATGCAAATTCCTCCTTGCGAAAACGATGATATAGTATATTTTAAGAATAGCACGCTTTTTGGAATATGCAAGAAAAATAAGTTTGGTTTCAGTTTATTTCACAGTCAGTAATCAGGATACGGTTCAGCCCGTCTTCCTCAAACTGATGGAAGGTGCCGCTGATAGTGATTTCTGCATAGCGGGCGGGGTAGTCCTGGGGGTAGACGGGATTCCCCTTGAGTTCAAATTCCATGCCCTGGGCACAGCAGGCGGTTGCGTCCTGTACGATACAGGCAAAGGAACGGTGCTGCATGCCACCTTCTTCGTATTCAAATACGTCAAAGTTTCCGTGCATGCGGACTTTTTTGCCTTCGTAGTTCTGAGGATTTATGAGCATATCGAAGACTTTTGCGTAAATCATGGTGGAACTCATGCGGGTCAAGTCCACGTCCGCTGATTTTTTTGAGGTGTTTTTCTTCTGGGCAAAGGCTAGGGAAAGGGTAATGCATAAGGCGATAAGGGCAAAAATCAGTGATTTTTTCATAGGGGAGACCTCCTGACGACCAGTCTGATTATTTTTTTCCCAGCACCATGCTTAGGGCAAATGCAAGCATATCCACCGCAACAATCGTTGAGCCTACGGGAGTTCCTGCAAGGATAGAGATGAACATGCCCAAAAGTGCACAGACAACGGAAATGACTGCGGAATAAATAGTAACATGCTTAAAGCTTTTGCTCAACCGCATGGCGGAGAGGGCGGGAAAGATGACGAGGGCACTGATTAAAAGTGAGCCTACCAGATTCATGGCGAGTACGATAATCACCGCAATTACCACGGCAAGCAAAAAATTGTAGAAATCCGTTTTTACGCCCACCGCCTCGGCAAAGGTTTCGTCAAAGGTGACGGCAAAAAGTTTGTTGTAGCAGAGTATGAAAATCACCACAACGATTACGCTGAGAATCACGCTGGCAATTACTTCGCCCTTGGTAAGGGTGAGGATTGACGTGGAGCCAAAAAGGGTGCTGCAAACGTCTCCGGAAAGATTGGAGGATGTGGAAAAAAGGTTCATCAGAAGATAGCCCAGGGCAAGGGAACCCACTGACAGCATGGCGATTGCCGCATCTCCCTTGATTTTTCGTTTCTGCCCGCCGCACAAAAGCAGGATTGCACAGAAAATGGTTACGGGAAGAATGAGCAGCATCTGATTGGTAAGTTTGAGGATAGTGGCAACCGCCATTGCACCAAAGGCCACATGGCTCAGTCCGTCTCCGATGTAGGAAAAACGGCGCAGGACAAGCGTAACTCCCAAAAGGGAAGAACAAAGCGCAATCAGTGTGCCGGCAATTAACGCATACTGCACAAAGGGAAAGGAAAGGTATTCCGCAAGCGTTTCAAACATATTTTGCCTCCAGTGCCATGCCGCTTGAAGCAGTAAGCCGTTTTCCACGTTCAGTCTGCAAGAATGCATCTTTTGTGCCGAAAAATTGAAAGCTTCCCAGCGAAAGGATGTGGCTTGCATAGCGGATTGCGTTCATGTCGTGGGTAATCATTATGATGGTGGTGCCCTCCCGATTGAAGCGGCGGACAAATTCGTAGAGTTCTTCAGTCACGTTGGGGTCGAGGCCCGCAACCGGTTCGTCCAGAATCAAAAGCCTGTCTGCGGCACACAGGGCACGGGCCAAAAGGACACGCTGCTGCTGACCGCCCGAAAGTTCCCGATAACTGCGTTTTGCAAGGGCAGTGATTTCCATGCGCTCCATGTTGTGGCGGGCACGTTCTTTTTCCTGCGGGCGGTAAAAGGGAATGAAATGCATGCGGTTCTGACAGCCTGAAAGGACGATTTCTTCCACCGTGGCGGGAAAGTCCTTTTGCACTTGGGTCTGCTGGGGCAGGTAGCCCAGTTCATTTGCGGTAAGACCTCGTTCCAGTTTTCCTGCAAGGGGCTTTTGCAAGCCTAGAAGCGTTTTTATGAGGGTAGACTTACCCGCGCCGTTTTCTCCTACGACACAAAGGTAGTCACCCTCATTTACTTCAAAGGAGATACCCTTTGCTACTCCAGAGCCTTCATAGCCGACTGTCAGATTCGCGCATTTTAAAATCATAGCGTTCCCAAAGCCTCTTTCAGCACGGAAAGGTTTTCCTGCATGATGCCTATATAACTTGTGCCATCACTAAGGTCACGGCTACTGGCGGACTGCAGGGAGTTCAGCGTGAGCACTTTTGCCTGCTTTGCCTTGCTGTTCTGGATGATTGTGCCTGCAATTTTTCCGTCACCGCTTTCAATTTTACAGACTGCGGGAAGGGCAAGTTCGTCCACTTTTGCGGCCAAAAAGGCGACTGTCTTAAAACTCGCCTCGGTTTCTGCTGAACAGCCTGCAAATGCCGCATAATAGGAAATTCCGTAGTCGTCCACAAGATAGCGGAAGGGAAAACGGTCGCCAAAGACCAGCGTCTTTAGCGGTGCATTTTTTACTGCATCCGCATACTGGCTGTCCAGCGCGGCCAATGTTTTGTCATAGGAAGCGAGGTTAGCCCTATAGGTGGCGGCATTTTTTTCGTCTACGGCACACAAAGTTTCGGTGATTGCGGCACAGAGCAGACGGGCATTTTTGAGGCTGAGCCATACATGCTCATCGTATTCAGCTTCTTCTTCATCGTGATGGTGTTCGTCCGCATCGTGTTCTTCACCTTCGTGGTGGTCATCGTGATGATGTTCGCCTTCCATGCCCTCAACCACTTCCTCTTCCTTTACTTTGTCGCCTAAAACTTCAAGCAGGTTGACTACGCGCATATGCTTGTTCTTGACGGTTTTGAGTGCGTCTTCCACCCATTCATCGCTCTCGCCGCCAACATAGATAAAAATGTCTGCGACTGAAAGTTTAGCCATGTCCTGCACCGTAGGCTGGTAGGAATGCAAGTCCACGCCTTTGTCAAGCAGCAGGGTAAGGTCTGCCTGTCCTGCCTTTTCTCCCAGGATATTCTGCACCCAGTCGTATTCGGGAAAAATGGTCGTAACAATCTTGATTTTTGCGTCAGCTGTCTTTTTATTGCATGAAGAGAGCATGAAGATGGCGGTAAGCGTAAAAATAATGGTAGCAATTTTTTTCATATACTTGTTTCCTCTTTTTTTGCACACTTTGCACACACGCCATAAAAGACTGTGCGCAGGGGATTCAGCGTAAAGCCATGCTCTTTTTGCAAATGCGCACTGATACAGGCAAGTTCATCACACTCCAGATGAATAAGGATGCCGCAGACTTCGCATTTCAGGTGAAAATGGACTTCCGGGGCTTTCTCATGGCAGCTGTCACCGATGTACTCAAAGCAGGCCGCGGAATGTTCGTCAATGATGTATTTGTTTACCAGTCCGTCGCTTACCAGTTTTTCCAGATGACGGTAGAGCGTTGCGGTGCCCAGCGGAGTGCCGCTTTGTTCAAAATGGATGCGTAAGTCCTCGGCGGTAAAATGAGTTCCCTGCATTTCTTTGAGGTAGGAGAGTAGTAAATCTTGCTGCCGCGTGCGGTATTTTGTCTTTATCATGCTTTTTTCGCTGATTTGATAATGATTTTCAAATTATACAAATTGCAAAAAAATTGTCAATATGATAATGATTTTCAAATTTTACGGACTTCTTCTTGACATAGAAGATTTTGCCCTTACTTGTAAATCAGCGGAAATTTCTCTATAATAGTTCCACATTTTTATTTTTGGGTACGAATATGATTTCATTGGAAAAAATGCGCAATATCGGTATTATGGCGCACATTGACGCAGGAAAGACAACAACAACGGAAAGAATCCTCTATTATACAGGTAAGATTCATCGCATTGGCGAGATTGACGACGGTCAGGCTACCATGGACTTTATGAAGCAGGAGCAGGAGCGGGGCATTACCATTGCCTCTGCTGCCATCACCACGAACTGGAAGGGCTACACGATTAACATTATCGACACGCCTGGTCACGTGGATTTTACTGCGGAAGTAGAGCGAAGTCTTCGTGTGCTTGACGGTGCAGTGGCGGTGATTTGTGCGGTAGACGGCGTACAGCCCCAGACAGAAACGGTATGGAAGCAGGCCGATGAATTTGAAGTCCCACGTCTCTGTTTTGTAAACAAGATGGATCGAATCGGCGCAGATTTCTTCTACTCAATAAAGGATGTGCACGAAAAATTCGGTGCCAATACCATTGCATTGCAGATTCCTATGGGGCAGGGTGATGACTTTGAGGGCGTGATTGACTTGCTTAAAATGAAGGAAATCCGCTGGAACTCCGATGACGAAGGAGAAACCTTTACCGAAAGCGACATTTCGGACAAGTACAAGGCTCTGGCTGATGAGTGGCGGGCAAAGCTGATTGACGAAGTTGCCTCAAACGATGACGAACTGGGCATGATTTACCTTGAGGGCGGCGAAATCACCAACGAGCAGCTTAAAAAATCAATCCGCGAGGGAACGATTGACCGTACCTTTGTGCCCTGTCTTTGTGGTTCCGCCCGCCGCAACAAGGGCGTGCAGCCGCTGATTGATGCCGTAATCGACTATCTGCCCTGTCCCACAGACGTGCCGCCTGCAAGAGGTCTCCACATCAAAAAAGACAAGGAAGAGGAGGTGAAAATTCCCTGTGACGAAAAGAAAATGCCTCTGGGACTTGTCTTTAAGATTCAGCAGGACAGGGAAATGGGTGCCCTCTGCTTTGTCCGCATGTACTCCGGAAAGATGACTGCCGGTACCCAGGTGCTGAATGTGGCTAAGAAAAAGCGTGAGCGAATCAACCGCATTTTACGTGTAAACGCAAACCATATGGAACAGATGGACTCCGTGTCTGCGGGCGATATTGCGGTTTTTGTGGGGCTTAAACTTGCCCAGACTGGCGACACCTTGGGAAGCGAGGGCATGCCGGTTTTGCTTGAGAGCGTAAAGTTCCCTGAGCCGGTTATTTCCGTTGCCATTGAGCCTGAAACCTTGAGCGACAAGGACAAGCTGGTGGAAACGCTTGCGGTTATGAGTCGTGAAGACCCCACCTTTACCAGCCATGAGGATGCGGAAACAGGACAGCTGATTATCAGCGGCATGGGTGAGCTGCATCTGGACGTACTGGTGACCCGCATGAAAGATGACTTTGGCGTAAAGGCAAATGTGGGCGCGCCTCAGGTTACCTACCGCGAATCTGTTTCTGGCGAGGCAAGCCTTTCTTCTGCATGGGAAAAGAACCTTGCCGGCAAGGACAATAAGGCTGGACTTACGATTACGATTCGCCAGAACGAGCAGGGCCTGGGAAACACCTATTCCTGCGATGTACATGACGCGACTATTCCCGAAGAAATATATGACGCAATCAGAACAGGCTTTGAAAATTCATTTGCCTCCGGCATTCACTACGGCTACCCCTGCGCGGATGTTGGCGTTACGGTTACGGGCATTGACTATGATGAGCTGACGGGTACTCCCTTTGCATTTACCGCCTGTGCCGCCCAAGTCTTTGACGAAGCGGCGCAAAAAGCCACTCCGATTATCCTTGAGCCGGTGATGAACGTGGACATTTCTTGTCCGCTGGAATTTGTGGGAGATGCCATCAGCCAGATTACCCAGCGCGGTGGCATGATTCAGGGGCAGGACTCAAAAGCCAGCGGCGAAATCGTGCACTGTACTGCGCCCATGGCAAAGATGTTCGGTTTTTCAACCAATTTGCGCTCAGTTACCCAGGGGCGAGCCTCTTTCAGCATGGAGTTCAGCCACTTTCAGTTAAAAGCGGGCGGACTGGGAGCATAAGCGGGCGATACATATTGGATTATAATGGTTTGTCCTGCGATACATATAGAAATGAATTGCATTTTTGTACTATAATGTAAGTATGAAGAAATTACTTTTTGTCGTAGTGACACTTTTTTCGCTTTTGCCCTTTGTTTCATGCAAAAAACAGAAAGTCTCTGTATCAGATGAACCGGTAGTGCTCCGCTTTGGCTCCTGGCGCACGGATGACGTTGGGGAGATGGAAAAACTGTTTTCTTTGTTTCATCAGCAATACCCCAACATAACTGTTTCCTTTGAGGCCGTTGAGCCTACGGAATATAATGATGATATCCTCAAGAAGCTGAAGTCAGAAACCGCTCCAGATTTAATCTGTGTCCGTTCCTATGCTACGGGAGAAAGCCTCTACAATGCCGGCTATCTTTCTGACTGTTCATGGCTTACTTCATTCAAGGAAGCCTTTAGTGCTGCAAATCGCTCGGCCTGGACTGCAGCAGATGGAAAAGAATATGCCGTGCCTTTTGCCGCTGTTTCCCATGGCATGTACTATAACAGAGCCATTTTCCAGAAGGAAGAACTTGCCATTCCCCGTACATGGGAGGAGTTCTTGCAGACCTGTGAAACGCTCAAAAGCAAGGGCTATGTTCCGATTGCAAACGGACTTGCCGACAAGTGGGATATATTTGAATGTTTCTTCTTGGGCGGTGTCGTTCCTGACTTTGTCGGCGGAGCCAATGAGCGTGAAAAATATGAAAAGAAACGCTTGCCCTTGAATGATGACCATTTTGTTGCGGCCTATCAGGCTATGGCGGATATTGCCACCTATTTGCCCGGGGATGCCGATTCCGTTTCCTATGATGAGGCAAAACAACGGTTTATAGACCAGAAAGCCGTGATGATAATGGATGGCTCATGGTCTGCAGGCGTTTACGGTACTGCTGCCTTTGACTGGGGAATTTTTGCCCTTCCAGCTCCAAAGGATCGCGCCACGATTATTTGTTTCCATCCTGACATGGCGATTTCAATGAATACAAAAACCCTGCACCAGAAAGAAGCACGGAGTTTTTTGCTGTGGCTGTGTACGGTAAACGGTGCTGAATCCGTTGCAGATTCACTTCCTTCCGGTTATTTTCCGGTCAGCATGTACAATCTGCCCCTTGCAGACATAAATGCAAATCGCTTTTTGCGCTTGAACAAGGGAAGGGATATAGACGCTCGCTTTATCTGGCCAAAACTGGTCAGGCTCTATGAACCTATGAAGCAGGCGGTCGTTGACGTGGTGAAAGGAAAAATGACTCCCCGTCAGGCGGCAGATTTTGTCGCTGGAGCCATGTAATTCCAGCAGTTTTCTGTCATGTGCCGTAGAAGTTTTGCGGTGGCGAATCTTCCTGACACGGCAATCTGCTTTTTTTATGCTTCTCCTTCCTTTCTTGTTTTAGCCAAAAAAGGTCCGTTCAATTTCAAACATCTGGTTGCGGTAAAGGCTGGAAATAGTGTGTCCGTAGTCTGCCAGCAACTGGATGATATTGCGCGGATGGTCTTTCTTGTCGTTTCCATTCAAGCGGTCAGGGCAAAGGGAGTTTGATAGCCAGTAGAAGAGTATTCTTGGATTTCCTTGGAAACAATCATGCTGGTCAGTTTCAAAGGAATAGACCTTGATGGCAGGATGCTTTTTGCAGATTTCATGCATCTCTTTTCCCATTTTGTCATAGCCTTCGATGATTTTTTCCTCATTTATATACTACAGTGCCTCCTTCTGCTATACTTCTTTTTATGCTGAAAGGAAGATTTGCCCCCTCTCCCAGCGGACGCATGCATCTGGGAAACATCTATGCTGCCCTTATGTCCTGGCTTTCCGTGCGGAAGAAAAATGGTGCATGGCTTTTGCGCATTGAAGATTTGGACAGGCAGCGCTGCAAGGGGGAGTATGCGGAGCAGCTTTTGGACGATCTGCGCTGGCTTGGACTTGACTGGGACGAGGGCGGCACGGCGGAGTATTTTCAGTCAGAACGCGATGCCGTTTATGAAAGACTCTTTTTTCAGTTGGAGGCACAGGGACTTGTCTACGACTGCTTTTGCAGCCGCACCGATTTGCTTGCCTCCAGCGCACCCCATGCAAGTGACGGCAGGACTGTCTATTCAGGTCACTGCAGGTATCTTTCGGCGGCTGAGCGGGAAAGGCTTTTTCGTGACCGTCTTCCTGCAAAAAGAATTCGTGTGGATGAGCGGGATGCAGTCTTTGTGGACGGGCATTATGGCGAAATTCGCTGCAATCTTCTCCATGACTGCGGGGATTTTATTTTGCGCCGGGCGGACGGAAATTTTTCCTATCAGCTGGCCGTGGTGGCTGATGACGCACTTATGGGAGTTACGGAAGTAGTGCGGGGCAGGGATTTGCTTTCTTCCACCCACCAGCAGTTGTATCTCTACGAAAAACTGGGCTTTACCCCGCCAGATTTTTTTCATCTGCCGCTATTGCTGAGCGCGGACGGGCATAGGCTTTCCAAACGCGACAGGGATACTGACATGGGCTTTTTGCGGATGCACTATTCTCCGGAGCAGATTGTCGGTCATTTGCTGTACATCTGTGGGCTTATTGATAGAAAAGAATCAGTCTCCCTGAAGGAAGCGATTGGGCTTTTTGACTGGAACAGCCTCCCCTGCAAGGATATCATGCCCGACTGCTCATTGTGACGCAGATACAGGCTGATTCCCAGTAAGCCGAATGGCATCTACTTTCTCCAGGCGTCAACCAATTCTTTTGCAGCCTCGTAGGGCTTTTCGGCTCCTGCAACGGCTGAAACCACAAAAAAGCCTTCTACCCCAGTGGCTTTTAATGCGGGAATATCGGCAATCTTTACGCCGCCACCAATCACCACTGGAATCTTGCTGACGCGGTGCAATTCCTTTAGTTCGTCCATGCTGCGGGTAATTACCTTGCCGCTGGCATCCATGCCGCAGTCTGGTTTGGTTGCCGTCTCATGCACGGGACCTGCGCCAAAGTAGTCGATGTTCTTGATGTCGGCAGTCTGGGCATAGTCAATCAGGTGGTCAGTACGGGCAGAAAGTCCAATGATGGAATCTTCTCCCAGATATTTTCTGCACACTTCCACCGGTATGTCCGACTGTCCTACGTGAATGCCGTCCACCTTGATTCCCTGCTCCCGGCAGGCTAGCACCACGTCCAGACGATCGTCCACCACAAGGGCAACGGAATTGCTTTTTCCCTGTCTAGCGATTTCATCCGCCGCTTTTCTGCAGTCTTCAATCAGTTCCCGTGCGCCGCATTCCTTGGAGCGAATCTGTACAAAAGTAAATCCCGCCCGCACTGCATCCGCTACAATCTGTTCCACCGGACGACCATTTGTATTTTCCCGTCCTACCACCAGGTAGGCACTGATGTCGAATTTTTTTCTCATTATCATGTTCTTATCCTGCCTTTATTTTTTCATCTCTTTTTCCAGCCGCACCAGTTTTTCTTCCATCGTGTTTGTGTAGCCGGGGCGAATGTCCATCTTCATAATGACTTCCGTGCGGATTCCCTTGTCGGTCAGCACGGCGGTGGCTTTCTTTACTGTGTCCATCACCTTGTCCCATTCGCCTTCAATTTCCGTGAACATGGAATAGGTCTTGTTTGGTAGTCCTGAATCCCGAATAACCTTGACGACTTCTGCTACGTCCGCCGCCAGTTCGTCTCCAGTGCCAAAGGGTGCAATTGCAACTGCTACCAGTGTATTCATTTCGGTGTCTCCCATAAAAAGTCAAGAAGAAAACATCAGTTTTCGATTGACTTTTTACGCCCTTCCGCAATGGAATGAGGAAGGGCAGTTGATAAAAAGTTTGCAACGCAAACTTTGCAAAGATAAAAACTGACGCTATCTCAGGCAGTTTTTATCTTGCTCTCCTTTTTTTATTTTTCCTCAAATCTGCAAGGATTAGCCCCGATGTCTTCGGGTCTTGCCAGGTAGAGTTCGTCAATAAAGTTCATCTGAAAGGAAGCGGGGGCTTGAGACTTTGCCTCAGCACGTTTTCCCGCAAGGTTGTACAGTTGTGTTGCGGACAGGGCGGCAGTAAAGGGGTCTGCCACGGATGCAAAAACGGCACACACGCCGCCTAGAGAGCAGCCCGCTCCCGTAATCTTTTCCATAAAGTGTGAGCCGCCCTCACTGTAGGCACAGATTTTTCCGTCAGTCACCAAATCGGTCTTTCCGCTAACGGCAACCGCACCGCCAATAAAGCGAGCCAGTGCCATTGCGGCTTTCTCTGCGCTTTCCACGTCATCCACGCTGTCAACGCCACTGGGACCTTTTGAGGAGGCATCCGTTTCAATCCCCCAGAGTTTTGCCACTGCGATGATTTCTGATGCATTTCCCCTGATAATCGTAGGAGGGTACTGCTTAAAGCCGCGAATCAGTTCGCTTCTCAGACTGCCTATGCCGATGCCCACCGGGTCAAGCACCCAGTTTTTCTTGAGTTCGTGCAGGGTGCGGGCGGTGCGGGGCAGGGTTTCCGCATAGAAGGGAAAAAGCGTACCCATGTTGATGTAGACTGCGCCTCCGATGGTTGCCACGCATGCTCCCTCGTCAGGCAGGTAGACCATGGCCGCCGAGCCTCCGGATGCAATCTGTGCATTCGCCACAAAGTTTACGGTGACGGTGTTTGTGATGGATGGGGCAAGGGGCTTTGTCTCCCGCACCTTTTTTGCGGCCTCTGCAATCTTTTTTCTGATGTCCGTTTCGTTCATACTTCCTCCAAATAAAAAAGCCCGCCGTGTGGCGAGCTTCAATCAGTTTCCTTTGAAATCTGCTCCCTACCACAGTGTTAGCTGTCAGGTTCAAAGGGTATCGCGTCAGTACGCTCTCTCAACTTGTCGGATTCCATGTGTGAAACGGAATCTTCAAGTTCCCCTGCAATTGATAATTGTATGCAAATGACTATTTGCTGTCAAGTTTTTGCTTCAAGGCTACGCAAACGATGTAGTCATGGTAATAGGGCTCAGTAATAATCGTATCATCGGGAATATCGCTATGGTCATAGGAAGTCCAGTTCTGGTCTTCTTCGATTTTGCTGAGCAGGTATTTTTCATCCTCAGAAAGCGTTTTTTCGCCATCTGCATTTCCTTTTGTAATCGCGGCAACGCGCTTTGCTTCTGCGCATGACCTTGTCCAAAAGACAGCGTCTACGGTGCCGCTGGCAAGAGCCGTTGCGCGAGCACCCGCATCAATAGTTATCAGCTCAATGTTTTTGCCGATTCTCTTGCTGACTTCTGAAAGAACGGCGGTGTTAAAGCCGGCGGGAGTTCCATCGGGAGAAACATAGTCCAGCGGCGGAATGTCGCCTGTTACGGCAACTTTGATGACTTCTGCATCGGAAATCTTGGTGATGGTAACCGGCTGAATAGGTGCCATGGTTGCCGCCGGGCTGATATAGGCTTCTTCCAGTTTTGCAAGGGTTCCGTCCGCTTTCATTTCTGAAAGTGCCTTGTTAAAGGTGTTCCTCAGTTCCTCATTTTTTTTCATCAGGATGAATGAAAAGTCTGCTCCCTGCGTCAAGTCGAGCACGGACTGTCCAAATGTGTTCAGCAAAACAGACTTGTCAAATTCAAGGCTCATAACGAGTTTGCTGTTGTTTGCGCACAGGTATTCACCGACGCTCTGGGGCACTTCCATTTCAGAAATCTTTCCTGCTTCCAGTGCCATGAGCATTGCATTCAGACTGTCATAGAATACAACGGGCTGATTCATGTGTTCATAGTCTTTGCTGTGGGTCAGGAAATAGTCCCAGTCAGATTTTTCAGTTGTTTTTTCTCCGTAGCCGTCCTGAGCAAAGAGCATTTCAGTGAGCCCTCGCTTTTCCGACAGGTCAGAAGTTTCTTCCGGGGAAAGATTCAGCAATGTGAGTATTCCCAGAGGTTTTGCCTCGATTTTTTGTCTGGCTTTTGTGCATCCTGTTGTAAAAGTAAGCAGTGCCAAAGCGGTAATTCCTATTGCCATTCCCAGGATTTTTTTCATACCTGCATCTCCTTATAACATCACGTGATGGAATTTCAGAATATATTTTTTCTATACTACCACAAAGAAAAGAGAAAAACAATATGCCAGGGCAAACGCATTATAATCCATTCACAAGTAAGACAAAAAGGGCACAGGTAAA
>ERZ842401.1704-NODE-1704-length-30818-cov-12.109645_pt1 | contig 30818 bp, 26 predicted proteins | sample MGYA00521270_ERZ842401 | MGnify/ENA primary metagenome ERZ842401 (study PRJEB31892, sample SAMEA3878208) | bioreactor metagenome | biome: Moose rumen | place: Sweden | collected 2011-10 | study: EMG produced TPA metagenomics assembly of the PRJEB12797 data set...
CTTTTTACTTTTGTTATGGCGAAAAATGTGTCAAGTTATTTCAGTACAAGACATAAGGAACTACGCCCCAGCTCTCCAGCTAAGAATTTGTTCCCGCCGTGGGAATAATTGTTTCCCAGTGTGGGAACAAAACGTTCCCAGTATGGGAATAAAATCGGGCAACTCTAGAAAAAGTTGAGTGATTACCCTTGCTGCTTTGCAATAGCCTTGCGGAATTTACTGTTATATATAGCCCTTATAGCACCAGAAGGCAGTAATCTGAAAATCATGCGAAGCAAAGAAAATATGTATTTGTAGGAGAATAGACCATATACTCTTTTTATACCATCATTATACGCAAGGAATTCGCTCCATGCCTTTTCGCGACTACGACGATTCATCATTGAGTCGTTCCTTCTGAAATGTAGGATAACTTCTGGTAAATTATTGATTATTCGTTTTTTTTCAGCTGCATCATACCACATTGTAACATCCTCACAAATGTGATATTTGCTACTATATCTAAACCCAGAATCAAAGAAAGACTTGCGGAACATAGCTGTAGGATGAGCTACAGGAGAAACTCGATACATCGTTTTAAGAACATCATGCATAGTGGCAGGATAAGTGCGAATATTATATAAAGTTCCCTCATCATTGAATTCCTGAATGGCTCCTCCCAAAATGTCCACCTCTTTATGTTCTTCCATATACTTTTCTTGAAGAAGGAAACGGTTTGGCAAAGAAATATCGTCACTGTCCATCCTGGCAATTAAGTCTCCTTGCGCAATTTTAATTCCATCATTTAATGCAAGAGCAAGTCCCTGATTAACTCTTTTCTCAATTACGAGAAAGGCTTCTCCAATCTGATTCTTCCACTTGCGTATGATACCATAAAGTTCGTCTGTCAGTGGACCATCCTCTACCAATATTATTTCATCAGGTTTTCTTGTCTGGTCAGTCCAGATACTCTTCATAGCCTCATCAAGATATTCAGGCTTCTCCTTGCAATATGTTGACATTAAAACAGAAATAGTCATATACTAAATTCTTAAAGCGATAAATACATTTCTTTATATACTTTTCCGATTCTTTCAGGAGAGAAATAGTCTAATACCTTTTCTGTATCCACATGGGTATTAATCGTTTCAGAAACTTTTTTTAGGAAATCCTTTGTGTCTCCATAATGATACACAGAATATCCTTTGATGCCATCAAGGTAATCTGCAATACGAACCCTGTCAGACATTACTACTGGCGTGCCCTGTGAAAGTGCCTCAACCGCAACAAATGAGAATGCTTCATATTTTGATGGAATAACTAAAAGAGAAGTTTTGCGATATAAATGAAGTAGCTCCTGCATAGGGATATTTACATACTGTTTAATATCTTTTCTTCTCACTGGTAATTCTCCTTTGCCTACGCATACGATGTTATATGTATCTTCTGGTAGTTCCAGTAACTGATTAAAGCCCTTAACCTGATCATTTACTCTTCCAACAAATAGTATCATGTGAGGATCTCTTTCTACCCTTTCATCTTGGCTTTCATTAAATTCACACCAATGAGGTATTTGTACAACATTTCTGTGAAATGAACGAAAAAAAGCCGTGTCTTCATTGTTAATTGTTGTGACGATATCAGCACATCTGACAATTTCTCGTTTAAGTTTTAGATGGAAAAATAACTTTCCCAACAGAGGATGCCCCAAATAGCGAAAAGGATGCCAATGAGCTGTATATACAACTTTTTTCCCCATTTCATGGGCGAGTCTTAAAGCATCAATAGTTCCTTGATCAGTATAGCCGTTGATATGGACAATGTCAGCTTTTGCAATATAAGGGCGCAAAATTTCCTCATTGTATGAGAAATGAAATAGCTTCGATGGCGTTTGAGGTATATCAGGAACTGGTAAGACTTGGCATTCTAAATCATTGCCCAAAAGTTTGTATAACCCTTGGCAATAATTGTCAGTACCATCAAACGTGCCTTTTCGTAATCGTCTTATAAGTAATATTTTCATTCCCATAGCTATTTCTTATTTATAAGGAAGGTATGCATTTCAGGTCTGCAATAGAAATACAGGCTTTTCAGGAACATCACGTAGCGTTTATACCCTAATAATCGATAGAGTATACGATAGAAATATGACAATGCTTTTTTCTTGCCATCCAGATTATTCAGATTTCTTCTTGACACATGATCTATCTTTTCCTCAATAATCATTCCTTTTTTTTCGATGAACTGATAGAATGTGTTTGGCCCTGTCACAAAAGGATTTGATGATTGTCCGTTTAATCCGTGATATAGTCGGCGATGAAAAGCAGCAATGGGCACGCCATTGTCGTAAGTGGCATAAGAATAAGGTTGCTCAATAAACGAGTCAAATACGTCTGCATGGGTGACGATAGCATCACGATAAACAGTGTTGATAAGTGTCAGGTCGTCATATTCTTTCAAGTCCTCAATGCGTTTGCGTCTGATGATTCCTTTTTTCAGCTGCGTGTAGTCATAGCCAGCAAAGTGAACAAAGACAAGAGGGTCGTGACGTTGTGGCATGTCGTCAGTGCGAAACGATACGTAGAGCCGCCCTTCTGTATCTTTTGACAACTCACGTTCGAAATAGTTCCAAGGAGCCATATTCATGCCTAAGGACTGTTGTACATAGAGTTGCTGCCCAAGAAATCCGGGTACCCAATCCATCCATTTCTGGTCGGTAAACTGCCCTACAGAGCGATCGGTAAAAGCTTGGTCGCGCAAACGTTCTTCCCACCATTTGACGATACGTCTTCCCAAATCGTTGTTGCGAATGCCGCAGAATCCCAGGTTGAAGATTCCATTGACATTCATGGCCCATTCAGGATGTTCGCCCTGATAGTCAGGATGAATGCCTACTATCTGTGGCGTCAGAGTCATGGTATGCTCGTCAAGGGCATCGCTGATGGCCTTGATGCTGGAGAAAATATAAATGTCGGGGTCGAAATAAAAAGATTTCTCATAGCCCATAGAGAAGAGGTAATCAAAGCAGAAAGGCTTGATAGCTGTACAGAATTCTGTAAGGTCGTATTTGAACGCCATATCTATCCATTGGCTAGAGGATATACCTTTCAACACGTCTTTCGCCATGATAACCTCCTTTGGGAGTACATCTGGCTGTTGCTCAAACTCATCAGAAACGAATATGAAGAAATCCGTTTCGGGGTTATGCCGACGCAGGGATTCGCCTAGAATCTGTCCCAGACCTATATAGTTTTTTGCAACTATGGTAAACGCACATTGTTTCATGGCTCTAATGTTTTTTTGTAACGTAATTTTGCTTTTAGGAAGTCAAAGATAGACAGAGATCTTACGGCATTCATTTCTTGGTAGTGTCTAATGTTATCACTTATTTGTTGGTGGATATACTTTAGCTTGTGCATCAGAGTTTGCTGGCTCATGTTTCGAGCACCTAAAGTGTTATCGCTATGCTGACGATACTTTATCAATGGTTCATCTATGAAGTCGACAATGCCTTGTTGCGAAGCTACAGAAAGGCATACCCATGCATCGTGCATAATGGCTTTTTCGTATGGCTCCTTCATGCATTTTTTTGCATAATGGTTAAACAGCATCGTACAGCCAGTTACCGTATTTGTGGCACTATAGTCTTCGAAAGTCTTTATCGCTTTTATTTTGATATGCTGGTTTCTGATGAAAGAAGTGTCAAGTGTATGGAGTGACTTGTCAACCAATAATAGGTCGGAATGTACGATAATAGGGCGTTCTGGAGATTGCAGTTCCAGTTCTTGCATCCTTCTGAAAGATTTTTCCGCTTTTTCTGGTAACCATACATCATCTTGGTCACAGAACATATAGTACGGTGCATCTACTTTCTCTAGCATGCTGAGAAAGTTATGGCAAGCACCGCTTTGTGAAGGGTAGTCGAGTAAGGTAATCCTATCGGAATGGTGTATGATATATTCTTTGATGATAGAAAGAGTACAATCCTTTGACCCATCATCATGAATATATAGATGCCAATCCTTACATGTCTGTGTCAATAAGGAATCAATCTGCTCTCCCAGATATTTCTCTCCATTATATGTCGCCATGAGGATGGCTATTTGTGAGTAGCATTTTATTTCAGCCATATTCCTTGGGCTTTACCTGTGAATATTTTATTGTATTGTATCATATTTACTATTAATCCAGGTATGTTGACGAAACACATTGTGCAGACAAGACTTGTAACAGTACCAAAGGTGTGACATGCTAACCATGCAAGTGGTAGAAATAATATGGTAGCAGTTACAGTAAATATTAATTGTAATTTTAGTGCTCCAACACCATTAAGTAAATAGGAATATCTCATGCTAAAGACAAGGATAAAAATATAAAGACCAACACTCGCAGACAAACTGAAAGGAATGGTAATATCTTTACCTACCCAAAGTATATATACATAATTTGATACAATTACCATCAAAGACATAACTACAAATATTCCAATCATTACCAGATTCAATTTACTAGAAATACGTTGTATCCATGAAAAATCCCCTCTGACGTATGCATCTGTAGTGGCATTCCATAAAGGCATGCATATGATAGTAAAGACAACCAATATCAGACTGAAATATCGATATGCTATTTGATATGGCGTTACTTCTGCTGGCGAAAATATTTTGCTTATTATGATATTAGTTGAAGTCAATAAAACGATAGAACAAATTTGAAGAATAAAAAACTTCATACCTGTAGAAAACAAACTTTTTGATAAATCCAACTTGACAGCCTTTAATGAAGGAGCATATTGTGGATATTTTATACAAAAAGTGTATGGAATACTGCATAGCCATATAAAGAAAGGAGCAGCAGTATTTATTGTGACTACAACTAAAAGGGATGTGCTTCCTAGCTTATATGCTATGAAAGTGATTAATAGAGCCAAAGTCTGGCCCAAACATACTATTAGGTTATTTACTGCGGGTAACTGAATCCCCATGTAAAAATTACCAACGGATTTAAGTATAAAAGTTGAACATCCAAAGGATACAGCTATAGCAAGAATAGTCTCTAGTTGATTAAGCAGTGTCTTACCAACTCCTAATGCAGAGTATACATCGCATTGGTATATTATAGTGTAAAGAGCTAATAAAACAGGTATAACAATGACAATAAGCATAAAGAATGTGGATGATATAGCTTCACGTACTTTTTCTGTTTCACCCTTAGCCACATTATTTGCAACAGCATTACGTAGTCCGTTTCCGAGTCCAACATCAAGAAAATCTATCCACATTAAGATTGCACTGATTGTTAACCATACCCCATTATAATATACACCCAACATCTTCAATGTTAGTGGTACCATCAAGAGCACAACTAATGCAGACCAACCCTTTATAAGGAAAGATACAAGAATGTTTTTCTTGACGAGTCTAGTTCTATTATGTCCCTCGGTATCCATATGATAAAATTACTTTCTTTTGGGTCATTAACCAAACAAGGAAGAAAAGTTCCATAACAAATGTTATAGACAGGAAAATATTTTCCTGGAAAAATTGTAGTACGAGTACTTCTACCATATAAGTGTATAGGCATATACATACAGCATTCCCATTACAGGAAAATCGGTATAGTGCACCAGAAATAACTCCGTATACTCCAGCAAAAAACCACACTCCTTTATATCCAAAATCTCTGAAAAATGGTTGCATTATCGTATAAACGTTCGTAGGTACAGGAATATATACAAACTCCTGTAATTTTGGATGTATCTCATAATTGCCAAATCCCCAGTTATTCAAGCGTGCATATAATTCACCAAAAATATTCGCCCCAAACAATATATCAACATCACGCATTGTCTTGCAATAAGCAACAGGTGGAGACATTATATACATCCCTACGAAATCAAGTAGAGATTCATTCTTTGCATAATCAGAGTCTTCACCTTCTCTCATAAGGTTGAAGTAATAAAAAAGTAATATTGCAGCTACCCCTGTGAAAAGTAAATGTCTTCCTTTTATTACACCTCTCTTAAAAAGTACATATATGCTGCACAGTATAACAAGAAAGATTCCTCCTTTTTCCATTATGGCAATAGAATTTATGATACAACAAAGGATTATCGCACATAGTTGCCATTTTGGGATTTGTGGATATCTCCATAAGGAGACGAGTAGTAATGATTGAGCGACAACACTGGAGTAATTTAAGAATCCGAGTCCATCCCCGTGTACGGCTAGAATTCGAGCATTTTTCATCATATCATCGGAATCAAATGATGAAACAGTCTCCCATACCTTGTAAAAGTACATTGGACTCAAGAAGAGTGCCACAATGAATAAAAAATAAAAGAAATGTGTATTTATATCTATACCATTATGTGGCAAAGGCTGTTCTTTATGCTCAAGTAGGTTAAATGTAACAAAAGATGTTATAACAAATGTGGGTAACCATAATGAAATTGATATATAAAATTGTTCTGTCAGGGGATCTAAAATATCCTTAAAGATTAAAAACAAAATGAGCATACCTCCCCAAACTCCCATTGTGATAGTCCATGGTGCAAATATATCTCCAAATTCAATTCTGCAATTATCTTTTTTTCTTTCGAGGTATAGTATTATTCCTTTCGTTATTGTCATTGTTATTATCCAAAATGACAATAGGTAAGGCAAGAAACTATTAGAAGTACTTGTTGGGACAGTATTGGCCTGTATGATGGCAAATGAGGAATATGAACGTTTGGTCAAGGCTAACTGACGAGCATATTGTGTACAGACCTTCTCATAGCTTTCATAAGTCTGTTTAGCTTCTTTCTCAAGATAATCCTTCTCTTGAATCTCTTTTTCTGTATTTAGGTTGAAATGGGTATCTATATATGATGTATATTTTTCCTGCGCTTTGTTATATTTTATGCTTGCCTCTTTACGTAAGGAATCAACAGTTGTCAATATATGTTCTGCTATTTCTCTTCTATGAGATGTTATAATATTTTGCAATTCTTCTGTCGCATAATCTAACATTTGTGATGCAACAATGGCTTCTTTGTCAGAAAATGCAATGGTTAGAGTGGCCTGTTCATTACTATAATTGTAATTTATATTGTCAAGGAGGGCATCAATTGTATCTTCTTCTTCCAAATACTCTCCATATGTGATATTCTTCCCAGGTAAGATTTTGTGAGATAAAAAACGTGCAAAGTCCTCACTCTCCAATACTTTGCAATATACTTCAATATCGTTAATACCCTCGTTGTTTTTTCCTGAGACATCCCTTAATTGGGCTTGGTATTTATCAAGACCGATAGCTAAATCGACTTCCTCGTATTCGTCACTGAGTTTAGTAATAGCGGTATATTTCTTAGGTACACATAGCCACACGACAATCGCCAATAGTGCAGCTGTAATCGTTGCCGTGATATAAGGGTACTTCTTGAATATACTTACCATCTGTTTAGGAGTAGCGAAAGGAATTATGCGTTTGGTAAATTTAGAAATTTCGCTTTATTTTTCCACAGAAGAATCCCACACCTCAATATAAAGCCAAGAATCAACCATATTGCCAAAGTGACAACCTTTGGACGATCTGAGTGCTTTACGGGAACTGTCGCACTCTGCATTACGGTAAATGCTGGCGTACGCTCCTGAACCTTTGCTTTTGAGAGTTGAAGCTGTTCAAATACTTGTTGATAAATGTTATATTTTAATTGTAATTCATTCTCAAGATCTTCTTCCTTTGACTTGTAATATTGTAACTCGATATCCACGTTTGCATCGACAAATGCTGCATATGCTTTTCGCGCTTTGTCGTAATCTTGTTTAGCTTCTGCAAACAATTTTTCCATGTATGCAACGTCTATCTTGGCTTTTTTTGTCTTGTATTCTGTAATGGCTACTTGAAGGTGTTGCTTTACGGAATCTGCCATAGTTGCAGCTACAAGAGGGTCTTGATCTGTTACTGTTATAGTTATTACATTGGTTTTTTTATCTACATTACAGGATATGTTACCATTTATAGCATCTGCTATATCCTTTTGCTTTCTGGAAAGCATAATTGGACCTTCTCTCTTGCCATCAAGTTTCTTGTCAGGCTCAGGTTCTTTAAACTTCTCAAGCAATATCGCTATGCCTGCTTTTGGGTAATCTGTAATGCCGAGTTTCTGATGAACATTCAAATAATCGTAATAGGTACACTTTATATCACCATTTTTGGTGTTGATTTGTATTGGAAAAAGTCCAATAATAAAGTCTGATGACGAAACAAGATCTGGATATATTTCAGGATAAAGGGCATCACCTGTCTGACCTATTTTCATATTCATACCGACCAATGAGGCAATTGAAGATATGCTTCCTGAGAAACCTGCGCCTGATTCTTCTGGTGCAAGCATAACGGTACTCTCATATTTGTGTGGGGTAGCGAAAGATATTGCTACACCGATAACACCAGCTATAATGCTATAGAAAAGAAGTTTCTTCTTATCTTCTTTCAGTAACTTTATTAGGTCTGAAATGTTTATATTGAAAATCTTATTTCCATTCATAGTTGCTCACAAATTAATCTCTTCTAAACAAATCGCGGGTATATACCTTTTCTTGTACATCATCAAGGATTGCGTCATAGCGGTTGGCTATGATAGCTTGACTTTTCTCTTTGAATGCGGCAAGGTCGTTGACAACTCTTGAGCCAAAGAAGGTAGTTCCATCAGCAAGAGTGGGTTCATATATTATTACTGTTGCTCCCTTTGCTTTGATGCGTTTCATGATACCTTGGATGGCACTTTGCCTGAAGTTGTCACTGTTTGACTTCATCGTAAGACGATAGACACCGATGATGCATTCTTTTTCCTTTGCTGCAGAATTATCATAGGAGTTGTCCTGACTATATGCATAATAACCTGCTTTCTTCAATACTGCATCTGCTATATAATCTTTACGTGTACGATTACTCTCCACGATGGCTGTCATCATGTTCTGTGGCACATCCTGATAGTTTGCGAGCAATTGTTTGGTGTCCTTAGGAAGACAGTAGCCTCCATAGCCAAAGGATGGGTTGTTGTAGTGCGTACCAATGCGTGGATCAAGACCAACACCTTGTATTATAGCTTGTGGGTCAAGACCTTTTACTTCTGCGTATGTGTCTAATTCGTTGAAATAGGATACGCGAAGGGCAAGATATGTATTGGCAAACAACTTTACGGCTTCTGCTTCTTTAAGTCCCATAAATAGCACAGGGGCATCTTTCTTCTCTGCTCCTTCAATAAGCAAGTTGGCAAAAGTATGTGCTGCAGTCTTTAATTCTTCAAGATTATTTACTTCAAAGAGTTTTGGATAACCGACGATTATGCGGCTAGGGTAGAGGTTGTCATATAGGGCTTTACTCTCACGTAGGAATTCTGGTGCAAACAGCAGACGGAGGGTTTTGCCATATTTCTTGTATAGCTTTTGACAATATCCTACAGGTATGGTACTCTTCACCACCATTATACCTGTTGTGTTAACACTTAATACTAAGTCTATGACATCCTCTATATGATGAGTGTCAAAGAAATTCTGTACAGGGTCGTAGTTGGTTGGTGCTGCTATGATAATGAAATCAGCATCTTTATATGCTGCAGCTCCATCAAGGGTTGCTGTCAGATTTAACTTCTTTTCTGCAAAGAATTTCTCGATGTATTCATCTTGTATAGGGGAGATCCGGTTATTAATCTTCTCAACTTTTTCAGGCACGACATCAACTGCTGTCACTTCGTGATGTTGCGACAATAGGGTTGCCATAGACAATCCTACATAACCTGTTCCTGCTACTGCTATTTTCATTATTTCTTAATCAAGTTTGCTACTGTTGCTAAAGCGGTCGCGATGGCTGCGGTAGTTGAACCTATGCCAAGCCACATGGAAACTTTTGCAGGATCTGTCTTCTGCTTCGATGGCACAATAATCTGACAACCTGGGGTAGGTCTGTCTCCTTCACCAACCTGATTGACAGTACCATTCATGTGTACAATATATGTAGAATGTTTGCGTGCTCTGGTTCCAAATCCTCCAGCTTGATTGATGTAATAGCTGGCTTTCTTACCTTTCTTGTAGGCAACAGTATTGGGATAAAGGACATTGCCGCTGATGGTTACAGTGTTGTTATACTCTGGTACAATGATTTTATCTCCTTCGCGCATTACGAGGTCGTAGTCTGAACCCGGTTCTTCGAGCGCCTTGTCAAGTTGTATGCCGACATAGTAGATGTCTCCGAAATCTAATTTCTTGAGGTCTAATGAGTCATCAGAAACAGTCTGGTGTTCTACTACTGTTATCACTTGCTGCATGCGGATACGTTCTTCTGGAGAAATTCTTCTTTCTAGTCTTGCTCCTTTGACGTAGGCCAAAGCATTCACACCGCCAGCTGCTTTTACGATGTCGCTGAGGCGTGTCTCACGCTTTGACATAGCATAGGTGCCAGGGAAGTTGATTTCTCCCTCAATATAGACATTCTGCTGTGTCTGATATCCTGGACTCTTACGCACATACACTTCATCATATGGCTTGAGAATGAAACCTGGTTCACCATCTATTACAAAACCTTCTTTAAGTGCGAAGGAGAAATTCTCTGCTGTTATACCATTGCTCTCGATAGCTTTGCTGTCAATAATACGACGTGAAACGTCCACCTTTACTGTTGAAGCGCTTTCTTTCAAACCACCAGCCTGAAGAACGAAATCTTCAAGTGTCTCGTTGTCTGCATAGCGATATTCTCCCGGGTACATCACTTCTCCATGTATAGTGATGGTACGCTCAGTCTGTTGGTCTGTCTTGGAAGGAACAAAGAGCACATCCTCATTTTGCAGAGGAATGTCAGGTGATGTTCCTGCTAGGATTCCTCCGATATCAACAGGTAAGACTGAAAGAGTGCGGTCAGGATTCATACGATGCATCACACCGCGAGTAGTGATGGCATCTTCCATAACACCGTCACATTGCTCCAAAAGATTTCTGACGGTGGTGATCTCGCCTCCAAGTTGATACTTGCCTGGACGGAAAACAGCTCCTTTTACCTCAACCATGTTTTCGTAACGGTCTATGATGGAATCAACACTGACATCGTCACCATCATGAATCTTAAAGGCACTGAAGTCAAATTCACCAACATTAAAGACCGAACGCTTAGAATCGTTGTTACGTATTACACGAACAGACTTTCTATATGCATCATGTACAAATCCGCCAGCATAGTTTAAGAGTGAAGCAAGGCTTTCTGTCTTTTTCATCTCGTAATACATAGGGCGCTTTACCTTTCCCTGGATGGAGACCATAGCGTCATATGTTCCAACAACAATAACATCATTGTCCTGCAGGCGAACGTTACCTGTCAACTTGCCGTTGAGTATATAATCATAAACATCGACAACAGTAACGAGAGATCCGCGACGGAATACCTTAATGTTTCTCAACGTACCAAGTTCGCTGATACCTCCAGCCATATAGAGTGCGTGGAATACACTGGCAAAAGCAGATAGGGTATATGTGCCAGGAGCTTGAACTTCACCCATTATATTGACAATAATGGTGCGAGTTTGCCCTAAGCCAATCTTTATGCTAGATGAAGAATAGCGTGAGCCTAATGTAGAGCGAAGGTGAGCCTGTGCCCTGCTTACAGACATGCCGCTGACATGAATGGGACCATAGCCTTCTACTGTAATGTCACCATCAGGACTTACAGTATAGATATCACTCTTTTGGGATGCTCCGTAAATATCAAGTTTGATATTGTCTCCAGGACCAATAACATAGTTTTGTGGAGTAGCAATATTCATTGCAGGCTCAAATGTCAGAGAGGTGTTGTTAAAGATGTCACGACCAAAAACCTTGTTTCCGTTGAAGAGCATTTCTTTGTTGTCAGATGTCTTCTCACTCAAAGATTTCTTGTCTTTCTCTATGATATCATCATCTTCGTCGTTGAGGTAACTGTTGTCGCGATTGCTACGATAGTCGCGATTCTGTTCAAAGTCCTCAGAATATGTCCTAGAGAAACTTCTCTCGTTTCCGTTGTTATGACGCATCATCTGGTCTGCGTTGTCAACAGCATTATCTGCAACAGCACCAAGTTGTTTCCCCTGTATTTCTTTTTCGTATTTCTTCCTGATACGACGTATCTGGTTGATGTTTACGCCTTTTGATACAAGTTTGGATACTATCTGTGATTGGGAGGTACCAGCATTGTGCTCCTTTATGATATATTTCAATATCTGATCGTCAGACATACTTTGTGCTGACAAGGTAAGTGAAAAAAACAGTAGAAAAATAGATAGGCTGGTTGAAAGCAATTTATGCATAATTATTTTGTTGTTGAATCTTGGTTTTTATATAAAAAACGTCCACGCAGTTGATATATTGTGCAGGATATTAAGAAATAGATTACGGTTTGAATCCAAAGACCGAGGTATTCACGCTGTACATCGGCAAATTCTGCTCCCATGCTGCTCATTCGTATGAATCCTCTTACTCCGAAGGTGCTGGGGAATACGTATGAAACTCCCTGCAAAAAGCTGGGGATGTTACTTAATGGCCAACTGAGACCACAAAGGAATAGCATTGGCAATGAGGTGAAGACGACGATGAGCATAACACTCTCGCGATATCTGACAAAAGAACTGACGGTAATTGCAAAGAATACACATGCCAATAGGTATGGCACAAAGAAGTGAAATAAGGTAGGGCCGTGAACAAGACTCACAAACCCGAAGATTCGAGGTACTATAAGTGTTATCCATGCCAGCATAACGCTGAATAGCATGAGGTATGCAAGACTATGGCCTAACATACCAGTAATCTTCCATTCCTGGTCTCTTAATAAGGCTCTTCCATAGTGTAGCTTCTCGCGTCGTGTACCAGCTATCATACCGACACCGAGCAACAGGGCTTGCTGTATGATTAGTATTACTACTCCAGGAATAATGAAGTTGCCGTATCCGCCTGTTACGTTGAATATGGGTACTTCTTCGAATAGCAATGGCGAAGCACCTGATGAGCCCATAGCGCTGCTTACTGCTGTCGCCGTTTGGAAGATGGCTTTGTATGCCAGCATATAGCTCATGTCGCAATATACACTGATGTGTGCCTGTGTGTGTCGCCCAAGGTTCTTGTCAAAATCGTGGGGAATGTATATGATGCCATAGGCCTTTCCTCTTCCGATGAGGCTTTTGGCTTCCGACATATTGCCGCTACGATATGCTATGCAGACGTCTGGAGATGCATCGTATTTCTGGGCGAATTCACGTGACTTTGCAGAGTGCGAGTTGTCTATTAATACAACGGGCACCTCACGTGCTACTTCGTTGTTGTATATCCATGAATAAATAAGAGGATAGCCAATTGGAAGGAATAAGAAGAATAGCATTACACCTTCATCTTTTACTATCATCTTCAGCTCATCGAGCCATGCATCAAATATAGCGTTGAGAGTTTTCACTATTTGTTCTTTTCTATGTGTGGATTATTATGGTTCGTATTCATAGTTGACAAATGCGTGTTCTATGCGCTTTATCACTAACAATGGCAGGAATGCGAGTGATAGCATTGCAAAAATATCAATCAACACGTCTGTCAATGGATAGGTGTTCAGTATGCAGAGTTGATAAATGAGATAGTAGTGACGCATTGGGAACATCCATGAGATACCCTGCAGTGGTGCATCCATAGCGAATATAGGGAATGCTGTTCCTGCCATTGAGAAACTCAATACTCCCCAGAGAGAGCTTACAGACATTGCCATACGCATAGATGGTATCAATCCAAAGATGAATACTCCAAAACCTTGTGCTGATATTACGCCAATGGTTGTTAGTAACATTATTCTCCAAAATCCTCCTGGATGTGGGAAATGTAGCCAACCGAACAGATAGGAATATACCAATATGAAGACACAGATAAAGACAATAGTCTGTGGCAGTATCTTCGTAAAGATTGCCATACCGAAATCTCCGTGTGCCATCTCCAACCATCCCTTGTTGTCACGATCATTCTCACGACGCATGCGGAATTTTATCTCGATGCCGAGGGAATATACAGTTACCAGGAAAATAAGCAGAAGGATGGTGCCTGGTATAAGCATGAAACTGAGGTAGATGTTATAGCTCGCCCATGGGTTACCTATGAGGTGGGTATCCAATACTATCGGCTGTAGGGCTGTCTTTATCTGCTCTGGTGTCATTCCCTTTGCCTGCATTACTCCTTGGCCTACACCGGCAGCGGCAAGCGTGCATACCGTCTTCATGTCTTTGTAGATCAGCGAACCTGCAGTCATCGAGGTGTTGCTGTAATAGAATGACATCTTTGGCTGGCGGAAGGCGAGCATATCGCTGGTCATGTCCTTTGGAAACAGTATGAATCCGTAGATTTCATTCCGTTGTATAGCATGACGGGCTTCTGCCACTGTGGGGTAGTGGGCTGCGACCTTGGTACTTTGGAAAGCATCTACCATACGTGTCAGCTTTCGCGTAGTCGTTGTCTGGTCTAAGTCAACAATGCCGATAGGTATATTCTCCGGTACTCCTTCCTCCATCAGGGATGTGAAGAAGAGGGTGATTAACAGTGGCATCAACACCATACATATAAAATATATGGGGTGTACCAGCAGAATGTGTATTTCTCTGACGAAAAGTTCGCGCATTACCTTACAATAACACTCATTCCGGGTCTCAGACCATCAAACTTCTTTGTGGGACGGGCTTTAACCTCAAAGGTTTTCATATCAAACTGACCGTTGCTCTTTGTCGCTTTCCATGTGGCGTAGCTGCCCTGGTCCTTTATGCTTGATACTTTCATTTCTATTTCTTTATCAAAAGCAGGCAGATATGCGGTGAAGGTGTCGCCTTTCTTCAGGCCCTTCAACTGATCTTCACGCATGTTGAATGCTCCCCAAAGGTCGTCCATGATAGATATTGTCATGATGGGTGAACCGCTGCCGAGGAGTTCTCCTACCTTTGGATAGATGGTTGCTACTTCTCCGGCGATAGGAGCTATCTGTATTGTTTCTTTCTCATACACCTTCACTTCATCCATCTGTCCTGAGAAGGCCTTCACCTGTCCTTGTGCTGCAGCCTTCTCCTCTGCTCGTGCACCATTGACAGCCATGTCATACTGGCTCTTTGCAGCCTTCTCCTGTGCTTCTGATGCCTTATACATAGCGAATGCCTCATCACGCTTCTGGGCAGTCATCACACCTTCGTCAAACAGACGCTGTACGCGGTTGTATGACTTCTCTGCAATCTCCTTTGCAGCTTTTGCCTGCTGCCACAGTTCGTAGGCTCCCTGTATCTGTTCCTTACGGGCTCCGTTGTTTGCCATATTACTGAGTGCGGTAGCTGCGTCAATAGCACCTTGGGCCTGGGTAGCCTTTGCTGTCAGCTCTGGTGCTTCGAGGATGGCCAATGTGTCACCGACATTTACGTAATCACCTTCTTTTACAAGGATGTGAAGAACGCGTGAAGGAACTTTGCTGGAAACACGATATTCCTCTACATCAATCTGCCCCTGAATAATTTCTGCGTCTCTTCCGATGGCGAAATAGCCTATCATACCAACGATGAGCACTACACATACGAATGCTCCGAGTGCAATTAATACACTATTATTTTTTGCTTTTGCCTTAGTCATTTTGTTTTCCTTTCATCTTTAAAGTTTTCCTGTAGCCTTCTTCATAGCCACTTCTGCTGTCTTGACGTCTATCTCGGCGTCTATCTTTTCTGTTTGTGCTTTCATCCAAGCTGTCTGTGCAGACATTACATCGGTGGTGCTTATAACACCTTCTCTAAATCCGAGGTTTGCACAACGTAGGTTTTCTTCTGCGCTCTTAATATTTCCCAATGCGGTAGCAAGGTGCTTGTGAGCCTCCTTTAGTTTGAAGGAACACTGGTTCACCTGCAGACTAATCATCTCCTCTGCTTCGTTGTATGTCAGTTCCGCCAAACGGGTGCTGTTCTTTGAAGCGCGGATTTTGTATGCCGTCTCGCCCCAGTCGAGCACTGGTACTCTCAACAGAACGCCTACTGTGAGGGCTCCCTTGAATTTGCGCTCGAAACCATTGTATATGCTTGGGTTAGAGAAGACAGCACCGCCAGTGAGTGCTAACTGTGGCAGGTAACCTGCTCTTGCCAATTTTGTCTTCTCCTTTGCTAAGTCGATGCTGTTTGATAACATAGAAAGTTCAGGACGTGAGGAAAAATCTTTTCCAGGTTCTTCTGCTAATTCTGCGTATGTCATCTCTGGCATAACGTTTTCGTCAGCAAGCGAGATGTCACTTTCGAGGTCCATGCCGCAGAGTTGGCAGAGGTACATCTTTGCCAATGACAGTCCATTGTCCACCTTTGTCAGGGTCATCTCAGCTTCATTTACTGCAACATCTACCTTCAGACCGTCGGCACGGGTGGCAACACCTTCGTCTATCATCTTGTGTACATCGCTGTTGAGCTTTTTTACGAGTTCCAGATAGTTGGTGGCGAGCCTCTGCTTCTGCTTCAGTGATACTACCATCCAATAGGTGTTGTCGATGTTGTAGATAATCTCCTGCTCAGCCTTCTCAATGCCTGTCTCAGAAATTTTCTCACCGATGTCCGCCATATTGTTGGCTGCTGTGATGGCACCACCCATATATAGTGGCTGTGTGAGCATTGCTGATGCCATGAACATGTGGTGAGTGTTGGTGTTGAAGGCGTCAGCAAGAGATTGTCCTGCAGCGTCGATCTTCTGTGCCAAAGCATCACCGATTCCCGATAGTCCACCGAGTTTCTGTCCCATAGCCTGCAGAGCTGATGCTTCGGCGGGGGTTATCATACCACTTACTGTCATCCTCTGCAAGATGTTAGTGGCTATCTGCTTGCCGGCTGCCATGTCTGCGGGGCTGAAGTTACTGCCTATAAAGTTTCTGATGTCCTGTGCGGCAGCAGTACCCATGTGTGGTAGCATAGCCTGTTGTTCCTCGCTCAACAACGCAATGGAGCGTGAGGAGTACATGTATCCTCCTGCCACGTCAATGTGCGGAAGATACTTTGTTCTTGCGCTTTTTCGCGTATTTGTCGCGATATCTTTCTTCACCTTTGCCATGCTTAGCTGTTTGTTGTTCCTCAGTGCTCGCGCTCTGCATGAGTCGAGGGACAGCGATTCTGCATTCAGCGATGCTAAAGGTAGAAGTGTGCATAATGCTAATAATACTAATCGTGTCACTTTTTGTTATTTGATTTTTTATGTTTTTTGTTCTTTATCTTCCTAATCTTTCTGTTTAGTGCTCTTCCCAATGCTTTCATGCAGAACCATGCGTGGGTGAGTAGTGTTGTTCCGATGCCGTAGTGTTTCACCATTACTATGAATCTCTCCTTCAGCGATTCCCGTTGGTGTGCCGTTGTCATGCCGCCGTCCAGATAGTCACACAGAGTGAGGTTGGTGTTCAGGGTTTTTGCTCCCTCGGCTTCTCCTGCTTTCATGATGCGGATGCACCAATCTACGTCTGCAGAGTATTTGTATGTGGTATCGTATGGTGTCTTCTTTGCCAGGTCGGCTCTTGCATAGAAGGCCTGATGGCAGACGAGCATGCCCCACTTAAAGCTCTGCCATGTAAGGTTTCGTGGTGGCTGCAGGCGGCGTGGGTGCAGGAATACTCCGGCGTTGTCCACGATGTCGGTGTAGCCGTATATCACAGAGGGCTTGTTGCCATATTTCAGTTTCTCGGCGATGTCTTCGAGGGTTGTTTCGTTAAACAGCTTGTCGCCGGCATTTAAGAATACGACATAGTCGCCGGTTACGAGATTCAAGGCCTTGTTCATGGCGTCATACAGGCCGTAGTCCTTCTCGCTGTGTATGATGACGCGTTGGTCCTTCTCCGCATATTGCTGTGCCAAGGGCAGGGTGCGGTCGCTGGAGGCTCCGTCCATAATGATGTGCTCGTAATATGGATATACCTGCTCCGCTACACTTTCCAGTGTGCGTTCCAGTACCTTGTCTGCATTATAAGTGCATGTTATGATTGAGAATTTTGTCATAAAAATATCGCGTGCAAAGTTACAATTTCGTGAGCAAATATCCAAATGAAAATAGTAAAATGTTTTTTTTTTGTAAAATATGATGAATTTTGGGTGACAGAATGTCGTAATATAGCGACATGTTGGCGCATTTACGGTTCGTGGTATGACCTTTGCGAGAAGGAATGCGAAGGTCAATTTATAATTCATTATTAAATAGAAAGGAGAAAGAGACTATGTTTAATCAAGAACAACAAATGAATCCGAAGGAAGCCCTTGAGCGCTTCTGTAAGAATCTGGTCAGTGATGCCAAGAATGGTAAGCTTGATCCGGTTATAGGCAGGGATGACGAGATACGTCGTGTCTTGCAGATATTGTCACGACGCACCAAGAACAACCCAATCCTCATCGGTGAGCCAGGTACTGGTAAGACGGCCATTGCCGAAGGTCTTGCGCAGCGTATTGTGCGAGGTGATGTACCAGAAAACCTGAAAGAAAAGGAGATTTACACCCTCGATATGGGTGCCCTTGTAGCGGGTGCGAAATATAAAGGTGAGTTTGAGGAGCGCCTGAAGGGCGTCATCAACGCTGTCATACAGTCGCAGGGTAAGATAATCCTCTTCATCGATGAGATTCACACCCTCGTTGGCGCTGGTGGCGGCGACGGTTCTATGGATGCCGCAAACCTTCTGAAACCGGCATTGGCGCGTGGAGAGCTGCGTGCCATAGGTGCTACGACACTCAATGAGTATCAGAAGTATTTCGAAAAAGATAAGGCTCTTGAGCGCCGATTCCAAATCGTTATGGTTGATGAGCCTGACGAACTCTCTGCCATCTCCATCCTCAGGGGACTGAAGGAAAAGTATGAAAACCACCACAGGGTACGTATTCAGGATGATGCCTGCATAGCTGCCGTTACACTTTCTGAGCGTTATATATCTGATCGTTTCTTGCCCGACAAGGCTATCGACCTTATGGACGAAGCGGCTGCAAAACTGCGTATGGAGCGTGACTCCGTGCCAGAGGAACTGGATGAGTTAACGCGAAAACTAAAGCAGTTGGAAATAGAGCGTGAGGCTATAAAGCGTGAAAAGGATGAGGCGAAGCTGAAGGAACTCAACAAGACAATCTCCGAACTGCAAGACGAGGAAATGCGTATGCGTTCCGAGTGGGTAAAGGAGAAGAATGCTGCAGAGTCCGTACAACAGGCCAAGCAAGAGATGGAACGCCTGCGTTTTGAGGCTGAGAAGGCTGAACGCGAAGGCGATTATGGCAAAGTGGCCGAGATACGCTACGGTAAGTTGAAAGACCTTGAGGAGAAGGTAAAGAATGCTACTGCTACGTCAGAGAATAAATACCTGAAGGAAGAGGTAACTGCTGACGATATAGCAGAGGTAGTATCACGTTGGACAGGTATCCCGGTATCTCGTATGATGCAGAGTGAGCGCGAAAAACTGTTGCACCTTGAGCAAGAGCTTCACAATCGTGTCATTGGTCAGGAAGAAGCCATTACAGCTGTCTCTGATGCTGTTCGACGTTCGCGTGCCGGACTGCAAGATCCGAAGCGTCCTATCGCATCGTTCATATTCCTTGGTACCACAGGTGTCGGAAAAACAGAGTTGGCAAAGGCGTTGGCAGACTATCTCTTTAATGATGAGTCACTGATGACGCGTATAGATATGTCCGAATATCAGGAGAAGTACTCTGTGTCCCGTCTGATTGGTGCGCCTCCGGGCTATGTAGGCTACGACGAGGGCGGACAACTTACCGAGGCAGTGCGACGTAAGCCGTACTCCGTTGTCCTCTTCGACGAGATAGAGAAAGCCCATCAGGACGTCTTCAACATCCTCCTGCAAGTGCTTGATGACGGACGTCTGACAGATTCAAAAGGTAGGGTGGTGAACTTCAAGAACACCATCATCATCATGACGAGCAACCTGACGAAGGATCAGCTCTACGGCAAGGCTTCGATAGTTGACGGCAATGGTATGGTGAAGCCACCAATCCGTCCGGAGTTCCTCAACCGTATCGATGAAATCATCAATTTCAGTCAGCTTACGAAAGAGCAGATTAGCGATATCGTTCGCCTGCAGATGAACCGTGTTGCCAAGATGCTTCAATCGCAGGGCTTTACCTTGAAGGTTACTGATGCCGCTATCGCAACTCTGGCAGAAGCTGGCTACGATCCAGACTTCGGAGCACGTCCTGTAAAACGTGCCATCCAGCGCGATGTCCTCAATGCCCTCAGCAAGCAGCTCCTTGCCGGCACGGTGTCGAAGGACAAGCCTATCATCGTCGATAGCCAGAACGGCGAGATAGAGTTCTGGAATTAAACAACCCCAACCCCAGCCCTCCCCGAGGGGAGGGGGCGGTCAAAGGTCAAAGGTCAAAGGTCAAAAGAATGGCGCAAGATGCTTTTTCGCATCCTGCGCCATTTGTCGAATAGGGCTTATGGGGCTTATAGGTCTTATGGGTCTCCTTTCCCCTCCCCCTCGGGGAGGGCGGGAGGGGGTTAGTTGTCCGCGTCGCCGTTGTCACCGCTGCCTCCGCCGCCGGTGCCTGGGTTTTCAGGAGTGTCCGGAGTGCTCGGATTCGTTGGCGTAGTGCCGCCGCCTTCGCCTTGCCCATCGCCTTCGGTTGAAGGGGTTTCGCTGCTGCCACCGTTAGTGTTTACTGTTGTGGCAGCGTTGGTGAATACGTACTGTGAGTAGTAGTTGATGTCGGAATTGATGATGCGTATCACTTCGTCGTAAGGCGACGACTGCCCGTTGTGTTCCGTAATTTCAAAGGCATTTAGCACGAGCACTGCGTCCTCGTATGCGGCATCGGTCAGGGCGCGTGCCTTCGCCATGGCGTTGCTCTCCTGTGTGGAGCGGTTGCTCTGGCGTTGCTTCATCAGGCTGATGACCTGCTGGTTCTGCTGCTCCAAGAGGTTGACGGTGGCAGTGAGGTTCAGGGTGGCAATGTCTGCCGCGAGGCTGCCGCCCTTGAGGTCCTGCACCAGCTGTGCCACCTTCTCGTTCTCGTCCTCATACCTGTCGCTGATGTTCACCTTGTGGTAGGTCACGCGCTCTATTACGCGCTCTGCTGCCTGCTGCTGTTCGGGGGTGCCGAGGCGTTTCATGAAGTCAAGCGCAGAGGTCAAGCCCGAGTAGGTGTTGTCGCGCGCCTTGTCTGCCTCCTCTATGGGTGCCGTCAGGTCGCTCTTGGTTATTATAACGTGAGTTCGACGAAATATAAGTGTTTGAAAGTTTGGTAATTAGCGATATTTTTAGTAACTTTGTAGTACCAACAATAAAGTCAAACTAAAGAATACCGCTAATGTTTACCGAGGACAAAATTACTGAAATTTTCTGTATTGCTGATGATTTTTGCAATTTTTTTGATGCACAGATGAAAAAATATACGTTTATGTCCGATAAGAAACGCCAGTATCACCGTGAGGGCAGGATGTCAAAGGCAGAGGTCATGATGATAATGATACTCTTCCATTCATCCGGATACAGATGCTTCAAGCACTTCTATCTTGACAGGGTCTGCAAGCACATGCGTCACCTTTTCCCTAACGTCGTGTCATACAACAGGTTTGTGGAACTGGAGCGCGGGGTTGCCATACCACTGATTATATTCATCAAGAAAGTCTTGCTCGGGAAATGTACCGGTATAAGTTTCGTTGACAGCACACCGCTAAGGGTATGCAGGAACCAGAGGATACTGATGCACAAGACATTCAAGGGCATCGCCCAGAGAGGAAAGTGCTCAATGGGATGGTTCTTCGGATTCAAGCTGCACCTGATCTGCAACGAGAAGGGAGAACTTTTGAACTTCATGATCACCCCTGGGGATGTTGACGATCGTAAGCCGCTAGAGTACAAGGCTTTTGTTGAGTTCATCTACGGAAAGCTCGTCGGAGACAAGGGGTATATTGGAAAGAATCTCTTTGAGAGACTGTTCGTTGATGGTATTCAGCTCATCACGAAACTGAAGAGCAACATGAAGGGCGCAATGATGTCCGTGTCTGACAAACTCTTACTCAGAAAGAGGGCAATCATAGAGACCGTGAACGACGAACTGAAGAATATTGCGCAGATAGAACACTCAAGGCACAGATGCTTTGATAATTTCATGGTCAACCTGCTGGGAGCGATAGCTGCGTACTGCTTCTTCCCGAAGAAACCGACGATAAGGGTACAAACGGTGGACTGTTCCGAGGAAAGGCAACTTACTTTATTCTAAAGTATTTTCGTCGAACTCACGTTAATTTAATAATGTTTAATTGTTAGTAATATAGTAAATAAGACTTTGATGTCACCACAAACTGCTGCCGAGGGTCTTGGGAAGACTTTGATGTCACCACAAACCCTTGCCGAGGGGCGCAGGAGTGTTGTGTGTGGTTAGTCAACTTTCTTCAGACGATGGTATCCGCTAACGTTGCCCGAAGAGAAGTTCAGCTGCATGGACTGAGTGTTGTTGTCGTAGAATATTGACATCGTTGTTCCTTGCAGGTAGTATGTTATTGGGTAAGACACGTTTCCTACAACATCATCCTCCGGATCAGTGAAGTACATTGGATTCCAGTGCATATAAGTATGGGTGAAGTGATAGTCCTTAGTGCTGCCGTCGGAGGTGTCGAGGAAGGTACCCACCTTCCCAGCAAGGTATTTGGCATTGTTCGCGGCATGGTCGAGGGTAGTGACGGTCATGTAGATTGTGCCGCCGCCTTCACCATCGAGGCTGAGCAGCTTGCTCTTTTCCCCATATACCTTCTGCTGAGTCGTACTCCAATTCTCACATATCAGCTCATCCCACACGTTCTGCACCCAGTAACCCTTCAGTCCGTCAGTTCCGTAATCTTCTGTGGCAGAACCGCCACCTGAAGTCTGACCGTTGCTGTTACCGCTGTCATCATCGTCACCACCACCGCAAGCAGTGAACATCGTCATTCCGAAAACCAAGCCTAACAGGAGGCTAAAGTAATAAAGGTTCTTTTTCATAATCTTAAAAATTAAATTGTTAAACATTAGGTAAATATATAATTGAATTGTATTTCGTAATCACACAAAAAGGCACGTCCGCATCCCGTTACGGGACACAAACGTGCCTTGTGGCATCACGCTGTATTAGCGTGTATATTATTGATTTTAAACCATTTAGGGGGGGTAATACTCCCCTCAATGCCCATATTTCCTACCGCTGCGCGGGCTTCCAGAGCAGCGAAAGAATCGACTGTATTTGTATCGAGGCTATTGGACATGATGGTTAGTATGTTTAAAACGTTCCGAGTGCAAAATTATGAAAAATATTTCAATAATGCAAAGAAAAACAGAATTTTTAAATTTTAACCTCTGACATTTTCCCCCTCCCCTAACTGGGGGAGGCTGGGAGGGGGCTGACCCCTTCTTTTATAATATATATATAATGAAAAGGAATGCCACAGCCCAACAGAGGACGATGACCTGAGTGAAATGGTCGCGTAAGAGAACCTTTGTTGGGTCGCCGCTTTTTTCATCGACAACGGCGAGTTGCATGTATCTCAGCACTCCCAATAGGACGAAGATGGTGGTGAGGTAGATGTGACGGTTGTCGAAGTTTGCTGTCGTCTCTGGCGAAACGGTATACATAATGTAACAGACGAGCATTACGCATCCTGTTACTGTTATGGCTTCATTGACGAAGGTAAGGTTGTAACGTTTTGTGTTGTGACGGGGTGGTATTTTTGTCTTCTGAAATTTTAATACGTCATCTCTGCGTTTTGCAAATCCAAGGAACAGTGTCAGCAGGAAGGTCATCATGATGAGCCAGTGGGATATCATGATGCCGGTTGCTGCACCGCCTGCTGCTATTCGCAGAAGGAAACCCATGGAGAGGATACAGAGGTCTATGATGGCGATGCGCTTCAGTTGTATGCAGTATGCCATTTCCATCAGCCAGTAGATGCCTATGATGTAGGGCAGTTCCAATGTGGTAGTCTGGGCCTCGAATGGCAGCATCATTGAAATAATGACGCTGAGAGCGAACATCAGGAACATAAGGATATAGCCTGTCGTAACGGAGATTTTTCCGCTCGCGATGGGGCGCTTGCATTTCTCTACGTGGCGACGATCGTCTTCCACGTCGATGATGTCGTTGAAGCAGTATATGCTGGAGGCAACGAACGAGAAGGCAAAGAAGGCCACTATAGTATTGATGAGCAGGGGAACGTTCATCAACTGATGCCCGAAGAACAGGGGCATAAAGACAAATAGGTTCTTAACCCATTGCTGTGGGCGCAGTATCTGTATTACGCTTTTCATTTCAGGGTGGCTATTATTTTCTTGAATATCATTGCGAGCATTATGGTTGCTACGATGTAGAGCACCAGTCCGTCAAGGATGTCGCCGCTCCGGCTTATTGGAATGAATATCTTTCTCGTTATAGGGTGGCATACGAAGATGGCGGCACTGATGCCTCCCACCCATGCCATGCCTCTCACCAGAATATCGGCAGTTGGAATGGAGGAAAGAGTCTTGATAAAGGCAACGTGGGCAATGACGACGAATAGCGGGGCAAGGAGCCAAGTCCAGAAATCCAATGACATGCCGACAACAAGCGCTGTTGATAATAAGAATGCCATAATCCCGTAATTCCGTAATTCCGCGTTTCCCAGTCCCGGTTTTATTTTTGCGCAGAGCAGACCTATACCGAAAGGAAGCATATTGCCCATAAAGTTGTAGCGTATGCGGTTAATGGTATCACCTTCCGGATTGTCACAGCACATAGCCTGGATTGCCATGCAGCAGATGATGAGTCCCACATTCCAGGCCCAATGACGACGATAGAGAAACAGACGATAGACTAGGTATAACTCCATCATAAGTCCGAAGAACCAGTATGGTCCGGGCCAGATGCGATGGTCAGGGTCGGGGAAGATGTTTATTGTCATCGTGAGCTGCTCTATAATAGCATCCCACGTCCAATGATGGCGCCCAGGAGTCATCCAATCGACCATTGCAAAGGTTACAAATCCCAAGAACATCATCGGGAAGAGCTTCTGGTAGTGACTCTTCATAAAAGCCCATACTCCGCTAATCCACGATTCCGTAGTTCCTTGATTCCGCTCCTCCGTTGCTCCGCTTTCGTATTTCAGGTAGAGACCATAGCCGCTGAGGAATACAAAGACGGGAACGCCATAATGTCCGAAAAACGAGAAGAGGTGGTATAGCAGATTCTGGTCGGGGTGGGTTATGATAAACCAGAAACGCTCCGCATTATGCATATGGAACTGGTATTCGTTCTCCTTCACCATCGGACCGAGCCAGTGGAGGTAGTTATGCAGGAAGATGCCAATTATGGCAATCCCTCTCAATGCTGAACATTCTGCTCTACTTAAGAGTGTCATAGTCGGTACTGTTTTTCAGTAGTCGGTGACGTGTCTCATCATATTGTGGTGAGAGGATGTCATACTGTGGTTTGTAGTATTTCGTATGTATGCCGGCAAGTCCCATGAGCAGATGACTCAGGGCGTCTGTCATATATTTCTTTGGTGCAGCCTTCTTGATGGCAGCCACTACGTCGGGATGGTTTCTGGCATAGAGTGGGGTGGTGTATATCCACATCGGGATGCGGAATTCCTCGTCGGCAAGGCGTTTGTTGATGACAGCATTGTGCATCCTGCCAAAGAAATGTCTGGCTCCGGGTCCCATCACCTCCTCACCATGGTCGGGAAGGTATATGATGATGGCATCGTCGTTCTTGAAACGCTCCACAATCTGGTTTACGATGCTGTCATTATACCATACGCTGTTGTCGTAGTCGGCAAGCACCTTACGCTTCTTTGGCGGAATGTCGGTGTCGTTTGGATATTCGCTTACACCCCATTTCTTCATGCGGTTAGGACAGCGGATGCGATAGTTGACATGCATGCCCATGAGGTGGAATATATGCAGCTGCCTTTCAATATTCTGTCCCTTACTGCGTTGTAAATCAGCCATAGCATCATAGTCCTTCAGCAGTCCTTCGTCAAAGACATGCAGGCGGTTATTGCGGTGGTCAAACTGTACAGATGACAGCTCTTCGTCATTGATAAAGAAACCGCCGGAGAAGTCATAGACCTCCTGCTTTGCCTTTGTCTGGAATTGGTTTGTGAGGAAATTGACATTATATCCAGCCTTGCGGAATATCTCGCAGAACAGCGGATAGTCACACCATTCGCCCTCGTCGCCTACGCAGTATGTGGTCATGAAGAGTTTGAAGACAAAGCTCGTCAGATTCCACGGTGCTACGACATCGTTGAATTTTGTCAGGCGCCCTTCCTTCTCCATGCGCACCTGGTTTGGCATATTTGCCTTCTCATAACCGTACAACTGTGCATGGCGCTTGTTGAAACTCTCACCGATGATGAGAACTATCTCAGGACTCTTAACGGAACAGCTGTCCACCTCCACCTTGCCGATGGTGGCTTTCAGTCTTCCCAACTGCTGGCCGATGAGTTGGTTGCAGCGTATGGAAAATGCCAAGCGCATTGGGGGCTGGTACAATTCTGTGTGAGGGCTGTAGGCGAGAGAATGTTCCACCAGTCCTATTGTCTCCAGCGTCATGGTGTGCAGGTACATCTGTTTGTTAGGGTAGGTGAGGTAGATGCACACTCCGACGGCAATAGCGACAATGGTTCCGCAGATGTGCTTGTAGTATTTGTTGGTCCAACGAATCCAATTAGCCCAACGGGGCTTATAGGTCATCAGACCGGCAATGACTGCATGCAGCAGCGGCACAAGGGCGATAAGGCCCACTTCGCTGAATATGATGTCGGGCGTAACGTAGCTCTGCAGGAATTCGCTTGCCTCGTTGCCCGTTGTCTCGCCTATCAGCAGTAGCATGGAGGGGTTTAGGGTACAGCCGAATTTTACAAGGCAGAAGGTATCTACTATGTACAACCCATATACAAAAATGTAAAAAACTCCCAACAGTACATAATACAGACAGTTGAGTGCTTTCTTCCATGTCTTCTTGACACCGCCTTTGTAAAGCAGTCCTCTTATCCCCAGCCAGATGGCGGCTATGATATATACGTCCGCAAAGAGCTCGTACGGAGCCCATTGGTACATATGTGCCGTCTTGTATGGGGGAATGGTGATGATGCTGCTCATGATACCCAGCAGGTACATGAACAGAAACATGCGTGTCGTTATGGGTCGTAAAAAGATGCTCATCTGTTTTGTGTAAAAACCGGTACAAAAGTACAAAAAAGCGAGTATCATTTATATATAATAAAGGTATTTTTTGCGTTTTTTTGAAAAAAAACAGGAAAATATGCCCTCGTCTCCCACAAAATTCATACTTTTGCGAACATGAATTTAGGTAAGATATCTACTTATAGGGGTGAGTTGATGGGATTTGCCATCCTCATTGTCATGTTGTTTCACATGGGCGTGCCCCGCAGCAGTTCTTGGTATGGATTGGTCCGCATGGGAAATCTGGGTGTCGATATTTTCCTCTTCCTCTCGGGAATGGGACTGTGGTACAGCTGGAGTAAGAATCCCGACCTGCGGCGTTTCTATTTCAACCGTATCATCCGCATCTACCCTGCATGGCTCATCATTGCCGGCTATTACTTCATCAGCCGCTTCGACTTTGCGCATGCCACCTTCGACAGTTGGGTGAATCTCATCATGCAGGTGTTCTTCAACTGGAACTTCTGGCGCTTCGACCAGCTGACATTCTGGTATGTTCCTGCCACGATGATGCTTTATTTCTTCTCGCCATTCTATATGGAGGCGGTGCGTCGCAATCCTGCGTGCCGTTGGCTCGTGGCCTTTCCGCTGATGTGGTGTATCATGGTGCAATACATAACACCGATACACAATGCCGTCGGGCATATCGAGATATTCTGGAGCCGTGTGCCGATATTCTGCCTTGGCATCAATATGGCGGAGATGATACGCAGCAAGACAAGGCTGACGGCTGACTCCTGGATATTCGTCATCGCTGCCTTTGTTATGAGCCTCGGAGCATGCGTGTGGCTGGAGCAGATGCGCCACGGGCGGTTCCCGCTATATACAGAGCGTATGCTGTACATAGTGCTCGCCATTACGACGGTGATTATAATGAGTGAGGTGTTCGACAAACTGTCTGCGATAAGGGGCATCAATAAGGTGTATAGCTTTATCGGTGGAATATCACTGGAGATATACCTGCTCCATGTAGAGTATGTGCTGAATCCCCTGCAAAAGGCCTACCACCTTTCTTACTGGCCGCGCTTCTTTGCGGTCCTCGCCATCAGCGTGCCCATAGCATGGATAATAAGCAAGATATGCTCGTTCATAACACGTGCTTGTCGATAAAAATTTTCTTAACTCTTAACTGATATGATAAGAATCGGAATGGGATATGATGTCCACCAGCTTGTCGAGGGGCGTGACCTGTGGCTGGGTGGCATAAAGATAGAGCATACACATGGTCTGTTGGGCCATAGTGATGCTGATGTGTTGATACACGCTATTTGCGACGCTCTCCTTGGGGCGGCGAATATGCGGGATATAGGCTACCACTTTCCTGATACGGCGGCAGAGACCGATGGCATCGACTCCAAGATACTGCTTCGCAAGACGATTGCCCTTATCGCCACGAAGGGATATAGTGTCGGGAATATCGACTGCACCGTGTGCGCTGAGCAGCCAAAGCTAAATCCGCACATCGAGGCGATGAAGGATTGCCTGGCGGAGGTGATGCAGACCGACAGGGACAATATCTCTATCAAGGCTACGACAACAGAGAAGCTCGGTTTCACCGGCCGTAAGGAAGGCATCTCCGCCTACGCGGTGGCGCTGATTGAACATTGAACATTGAGCATTGAACATTAAATATTATGAAGAAAATCACGTTTCTTATTCTGACACTTGTTGTCTTTGGTGTTGCTTCCTCTTTTGCTGCAAAGAAGAAGCAGACGCCAGTGATGTCCGACCGTGAGTATTGGGCTGCCCAGGCCTATCGCATCGCGGCGCCAGTTCTTGAACCCATGTCGCGTGGCATGCTCTCTACGGAGATGCAGATAGAGGTGAGTCCTTCGTTCGACTCCCGTGACAAGCGCGTCACCTATATGGAATGCTTCGGACGCCTCATGGCGGGTATTGCTCCGTGGCTGTCGCTGCCCGATGATGATACGGAAGAAGGCAAGACGCGCCGCAAGCTGAAGGAATGGGCGCTGAAGGCGTATGCCGAGGCTGTGAATCCTGATTCCAAGGACTATCTGCTGTGGCGTAAGGAAGGTCAGCCGCTGGTGGATGCCGCATATATTGCCGAGTCGCTGATACGTGGCTTTGACGCGCTGTGGGTGCCTCTCGACGAGACCACTAAGGCACGCTACATCGATGAGTTCACCCGTCTTCGCCGCGTGGAGCCGCCATATACCAACTGGCTGCTCTTCTCTGCCGAGATAGAGTCGTTCCTCGCCAAGGCCGGTGCGCCTTATGACAGCTACCGCGTAAACGGTGCCGTGCGTAAGTGTGAGGAGTGGTATGTCGGTGACGGATGGTATTCTGACGGACAGGGCACCTTTGCCTTCGACTATTACAGCAGCTACGTCTTCCATGCCATGTATCTTGAGACGCTCGCCACGATGCGCGACGTCCGTGCCTATGGCTGGAATATCAATTACAATAATTTCTATGCCCGTGCCCTGAAGCGCTGCCAGAAGTTCTCCATCATCCTTGAGCGCTTCATCTCTCCCGAGGGCACTTTCCCCGTAATCGGTCGCAGCATACCTTACCGCCTCGCTGCCATGCAGCCGCTGGCGTGGGTGGCGTGGCAGAAGACGTTGCCCAAGGACCTCACCAACGGCCAGGTGCGCAATGCCCTTACCAAGGTGATGCACCGCATGTGGGATGCTCCGGGCAATTTCAATGAGAAGGGTTTTCTTACTATCGGTTTCTGCGGACGTCAGCCGGAGGTGGCAGACTGGTACACCAACAACGGCTCGCTGTATATCACCTCCGAGGTGCTCTTGCCGTTGGGCCTGCCCGCCAGCGACCCGTTCTGGACAGACCCGCTGGAAGATACAACGCAGGAGAAAGCCTGGGGCGGAAAACCTTTCCCCAAGGATCATATTTGGGAGTAACACATGAACTGTTTTGTTATTTGGGACTTGGACGGTACCCTGATGGATACCCTGACCGACCTGATGAACAGCACCAACTATGCGCTGTCGCGGTGTGGCATGCCGACGCGTTCCTGCGACGAGGTGCGGCAGTTTGTGGGCAACGGCGTTCACAAACTGATAGAACGTGCCGTGGGCAGCAACGGCTCTCCGGAGGATGTCGAAAAGTGTTTCGCCGTCTTCAAGCAGCACTATATGGTGCATTGCAAGGACAACACGAAACCCTACGACGGCATCGTGGATGTCATCCGCCAGCTGCACGACATGGGTTACCGGCAGGCCATCGTCAGCAACAAGCTGCAGGGTGGGGTGACGGAGCTTCATGACGAATGGTTCCGGGGCATCATCGACGTTGCCATAGGCGAGACACCCGACGTACAGCGCAAGCCCGCACCCGACATGGTGAACAAGGCAATAGCGGAGCTCAAGAAAAAGTTCGGCATCGCCCCCGACGCCCCCGTCGAGGCAGTGTATATAGGCGACAGCGACGTCGATCTCATGACAGCCCGCAACGCCGGCCTGCCTTGCATCTCAGTCCTCTGGGGCTTCCGCAGCAAAGAATTCCTTCTGGCCCACGGCGCCACAACCTTCGCAGAAAGGCCGGAGGAAATACTGGGGCCCCTCCCCGGCCCTCCCCAGTTAGGGGGGGGAGTAGCCCCACCCCGACCCTCCCCAGTTAGGGAGGGAGTGATTAGTGATTAGTTGTTAGTTATT
>ERZ842401.1705-NODE-1705-length-30786-cov-9.705281_pt1 | contig 30786 bp, 34 predicted proteins | sample MGYA00521270_ERZ842401 | MGnify/ENA primary metagenome ERZ842401 (study PRJEB31892, sample SAMEA3878208) | bioreactor metagenome | biome: Moose rumen | place: Sweden | collected 2011-10 | study: EMG produced TPA metagenomics assembly of the PRJEB12797 data set...
GCACAGAAATTCGCGAACGTGCTCGGGACGGAAAAGGTATAAGATTTCTTGTGCCTCACTTAGTCGAGATTTATATTGAGTCCAATAATTTATATAGAAGGTGATTAAATAATAATGCGAGCAGTCAGAATTTTATTCATGGTGTTCATGATAATAGCTTCAACGATGGGTGGAGCTTTTCTGAAATTTACGGAAGTCATGAATGATCCGAACCCGTTACCCACGCCCAAAGCCAATAATGAACTCGTCGCTCAGCCTCAAGAAAGTTCAACGACTTCTGGAGAAACTGAGCTTGTAATTGCCGAGAAAAGTGCTCAGCCGGAAAATAATTCTTCAAGGGGAAGTGTAAGTGTTCTTGTTGTCGGACTTGATAACGTTGAAGGAGGCTCACGAACTGACGCAATAGCTTTAGCAATTTTCGACGCTGAGAATGCCGCTTTAAGAATTGCTTCGGTCCCGAGAGATTCAAGAGTGTATATTCCCGGCAAAGGCTGGGACAAAATTAATCACGCTTATGTTTACGGCGGAATGAACTTGCTTCGTGAGACACTCGTGAATTTAACCGGAATTCCTGTAGATTATTTCGTGAAGGTGAATTACCGGAGCTTCCCAAGAATTGTTGACTTACTCGGCGGAGTTGATATTTACGTTGAGAAGAGATTATATTACACGGATTATTCGGGGAAATTATTTATCAACATTCCTAAGGGCCAACAGCATTTAGACGGCAAGACAGCGTTAGGCTACGTGAGGTTTAGACATGACCCGTTAGGTGATATTGGCCGAGTTCAGAGACAGCAGAAATTCATTAATCTAATGATGGACAAGCTGAAAACTCCTGCGATACTCCCGAAAATTCCGTCATTGTTAAGCGAAGTTATGGAGGCTGTTGATACGGATCTTGCGCCTCTTGAAGCGTTGAAGCTGTTGCAATTCGCTAATAATCTTTCTAAAGACAGAATTACAATGTTCATGGCTCCGGGAAAATCCGGCTTCAGTAAGAACGTAAGCTACTGGATACTCGACAATAAAGCGTTCTCGAAACAATTGACGGCCGAACTTCCTCCAGCAGATGACAATATTCTTGAGGCTGTCGAAGGATTTAACTTAGACCGTCCGGAAGGAGAGAATTACGCGGATTTTGACAGTGAGAAAATTGCGGAGTTACGCGACCAGATTATGAGCATAAGAATTCTTAACGGTGACGGCGAAAAGGGAATTGGTAAACGAGCGGCACAAATCTTCCAGAGAATTGGCATCGAAGTTCCTTACACCGGAAACGCGAGACATTATGACTATAAAGCAAGCAGTATAATTTATCCTCCGGACGGCGACGAAAGCGTAAAACAGGGAGCTATGGCGTTGGCTGAACTTTGCGGGATTAAGAATGAGAGATTAATTCAGCCGGATAAACGCGCGACATCTTTAACGCTGATAATTGGCCACGATAAGGAAGAATTATTCAGCAGACTTGAACCGTTGAACTCGTAAAGGAAAAGTTTTTATCCCTCTGCTTATGAGACGGCGGAGGGAGTTTATTACACTCTTTATTATTTACTTGTGAATATTTAAGCAGAAGAAAATATGCTTGATGAACATCTTGAGTTTATACTTGATACTTATATCTGAATTTCTATAGAACGTGCAGATGTATTTTCTGAAAACCAGATTAATTTTACGTATAACGCCAGGAGTAGGTTTTATCGGTCTTTGGTAAAAATTAGAGAAAGCATGTGCACAAAGTTTGCTGGCTATATTTCTCTTCATTCTTGGCGAAAGATTTTTTATCAGCATAATTCGCTCGTAGTCTTTTACTCCCCATGAACATCCTTTTGAAGTATACAAGCCTTTTACATTTCTCGTTACTCCAACTCCAGGATAAATTATGTAGCAGTAAAGACAGCAATTAAGCCATAAAATTTTTGCGTCCTTATTTGATGCTAATACTTCAAGAAGCCATTTCATGTCGAGAAATATCTTCATTTTTTCATCCATGTAAATATTCTCTGCAATTTTTCTGCGTACTGCTTTGTTCCATAAAAAACCGCCCCATTTCTCACGGTAGCCGCCTATATAGAGACATGCTTCTTCATTGTCAACATATACACTTTCAAACTCCCTATACTCCGGCCAATTTCCAGATTTAAGCTCATTGCAGTAATTGTAGACGAATATATCAACATCATTATGAAGCTCAATTGCTCGTGTCAAAACAGAAATTAACGAGGGAGAAACAATATCATCGGCATCACACCACATTATGAAATCTCCGGTGCATTGCTTAAGTCCGACATTGCGCGCATGGCTTTGGCCGAAATTTTGAGTGTGGGTTACGTGTATAAACGGGAATTTCTCGGCGTAGTTATCACAGATTTTTCCGCTTGAATCTTTCGAGCCGTCGTTGACAATAATAATCTCGTAATTTCTCAGATGGTAATTCTGATTTATGAGGCTGTCGAGAGTTCTAGCAACATACTTCTCACAGTTATATACAGGAATAATTATACTGAAAAGAGGACAATAATTAAGCTGTTCGCTGTTCGCTGTTCGCATTTTAGCGATTTCTTCGGTCATTGTCAATACTCCTTTTATGGATTTTGATGTATTTTAGCACACAGTGTTATAATCGCAAAAAACTTTTCAGGAGGCTAAAATTATGGCAGTAAATCTCAGAGGCAGAAATTTTCTCACATTAATGGACTTCACGCCCGACGAAATAGATTATTTGCTCACACTCGCAGCAGACTTGAAGGCAAAAAAACGTGCGGGCATTCGCGGAAATACTTTAGCCGGTAAAAATATCGCGTTAATCTTCGAGAAGTCATCAACACGAACTCGCTGTGCATTCACCGTAGCTTGCAACGACGAAGGAGCTTTCCCCGAATATTTGAATAAAAACGATATTCAGCTCGGAGCAAAGGAAGACGCAAAAGATACGGCACGAGTTTTAGGGCGAATGTTTGACGGAATCGAGTTCAGAGGATTTAAGCAGGAGACAGTTGAGACACTCGCGAAATATTCAGGCGTTCCCGTCTGGAATGGATTAACGGACATTGACCATCCTACACAGGTTTTAGCTGACTTCTTGACGCTTCGTGAAAATTTCGGGAAATTACGCGGCTTAAAACTCGTTTACTTGGGCGACGGACGTAACAACATGAGCAACGCTTTAATGATTGGCTGTGCAAAAATGGGAATTGATTACGTCGTGAGTTCACCGAAGGAGTTAGAGCCGGACAAAAATTTACTCGCTAAATGCCGTGAAATCGCTAAACACTCAACAATCACGATAATTAACGACCCGAAAGAAGCCGTAAAAGGAGCCGACGCAATTTATACTGACGTTTGGGTCTCAATGGGAGAAGAGGCGCTTAAAGAAGAACGTTATAGATTACTTGGAAATTGGCAGGTAAATTCTGAGATTATGAACTCGACGGGTAAAGAGACGACGATATTCTTGCATTGTCTTCCGGCTGTGAAAGGCTCAGAAGTTACGGAAGAAGTCTTCGAGAGTGAACGCTCAAAAGTCTTTGACGAGGCCGAAAACCGAATGCATACGATTAAAGCCGTTATGGTCGCAACGCTTGGAGCATGACACTTACAAGCCTTAATGCTCACGAAAAAGTCAACAAGTCCAGCGCAAGAATAGAATTTCGGGGAAAACTTGACAGCTTGAACGCGAGAATAATTTTGTTTCAGGCCAATTCCCAGAATAATAATTATATTGCTGATTTGGAAGAAGTCCGTGAAGTCGTAAGAAAATTGCAGAGGTGCGAGGCTTGCGATGAAGTTTTTGCTGAGCGTTTAACTTTGTGGGGACTTGACGAGGATAAAATTCATTCGCTCTCACATAATCCCGAAAAAGGACATATTCTCCCGCATTATGATATGAAGCGTGATGCGGCCGAGATAAATTTTTTGCGTACGTTTATTCGTGAAGTTGAGATTTGCGCGTGTAAAGCCTTTGATGATGACGACAAGCTCAGGATTATTCACGTTCTAAATCGCTTGAGCAGTGCATTATATATTCTTACATATAAATATTTGCCTGAGAATTACGACAAGATTATAAATTTTCGAGCGAAGAAATAAATGATAAACCCCAGATAAAACTGGGGCCTTGTTTTATGTCTCTATATCTCTGTTGTCTGTTCGATAACTGGAGCTCCTGAGATTAAAGGTGAGAATGTTCCTGCAAATTTCTGGAAATGTGCTGAAGCGTTATGTTCCTCGATAGCTTTTGCGTCCTTCCAGTTTTCAACGAAGAAAAACTTTGTCTTGTCCGTCAATCCCGTATAAAGATGATAACTGCTGTTGCCCTCTTCTTTACGAGATGCCTCGACACATTCCGTCGCCATTGCTTTGAACTCGTCAACACATTCCGGCTTCACTTGAAATGATGCGATTATCGTAATCATGATTTTTTCACCGCCTAACCAATATTTCTTCCTGCGTCGTAGCCCTCACGTGTTGCATGAGATACTTTACGTGCACGTACTGCGTCCCCTATAGCAACGTACTCAATACCGGCCTGGTCGAGTTCATTTTTCAGCTCCTCATTTGAACGATAGCCCGTCGCTACAACAACCGTATCAGCCGGAACACAAACTTTAACTCCCTCCGGCGTTTCATAGAGTACACCGTCATTCTTAATCTCAAGAACTTTAACGCTCGTATGAACATCAACTTTTCGTTTCTCGAGAGCTTCTTTCAGGTGCCAATTCACAGCAAGAGCAGCGTCTTTCGCGATCTCCGGCAGCATTTCAAGAACTGTAACTTTCCTCAAAAGCTGTGCAAGGAAATGTGCCGTCTCTGCTCCAACTTGACCGCCGCCAATTACTACGCAGTTTTTACCCGGCATAACTCTTCCTTCAAGAATTTCTTGCGCGTTCGTAACGATTGGGGATTCTTTACGGCCAGGAATTGGAGGTTCAGCAGGATGTGAGCCTGTAGCAACGATGACTTTATCGAAATTTCCAGCCTTGATTAATTCCGCAGTTGCCGGTGTATTGTAACGAATTTCAACGCCAAGTTTCTCGCATTGAACTCTTTGCCACACGAGGAAGTCCGTAATTTCGCCTTTTGTCGGAGGAATTGCCGCCGTGTAGAAATTTCCGCCGTTATGGTCGCTCTTCTCAAAAACTGTAACTTTATGTCCTGCTCGTGCTGCTGCAATTGCCGCGTAAAGTCCTGCCGGGCCTGCACCTGCAATCGCAACCTTTTTAGGATTGTCACTAACAGGAATATCGCCCTCGTATTCATGTCCGAGTTCAGGGTTTAACACGCAAGTGAACGGATTATCTGTAAACAAAACTCCTTCACAGCCGTCATCACAGCCGATACAACGGCGAATGTCTTCAAAGCGTCCTTCTTTAGCTTTATTCGGCATACCAGGATCACAGAGTGAAGCACGTCCCATTGCTACAAAATCGGCCTTACCTGAAGCAAGAATTTCATCGGCTAAAAATGGGTCATTAATTCTTGAGACCGTAACGACAGGAATTTTCACAACTTCTTTTACCTGCTTGGCCCAATCTGAGAACCAACCGTGAGCACTGTAACTTGAAGCAATATTGAGGTCAACTGACAAGTAATTTCCGACTGATACGTGGATCATATCAAGTCCCTCATTTTCCATCATGATAGCAATTGCTTTGCTGTCCTCAATGGTTAAGCCGCCTTCAACGAACTCATCAGCAGAAATTCTCATGTCGATTATGAAATCTTCGCCGCATTTTTTCTTTACGTCTTGAATGATTTCCCGCGCAAAACGTGTCCTGTTCCAGAAATTTCCGCCGTACTCGTCAAGCCTCTTGTTGGAATATGGCGAGAAAAACTGTGTGATTAAATATCCGTGAGCTCCATGAATTTCAACTCCGTCAAAGCCGCACTTCTTCGCACGCAGAGCAGCATCACCATACTTTGAGACCATATCTTTTACTTCTGCTGTAGTAAACGGAATAGGAATTTCATCGCCGAACGGGCAGAGTATAGCGCTTGATGAACGTGTATGACATCCTTCGGGAATTGCGCTCTTGTGTGTCTGACGTCCGCAGTGATAAATCTGTGCAAAAATTGTCGCGCCGTATTTGTGAACTCTCTTCGGAAGCTCACTGTGGCTCTCAATTTGTCCATCATTCCATAAGCCGGCAGTACAGCTGAAGCCGTGTCCTTCAGGAGCAACGTTATAGTCCTCTGTGATGATTAATCCCCAGCCGCCTTTTGCTTTTGCCTCGTGATAAGCTATGTAACGTTCTGTAGCTGTTCCGTCTTTATTGCAGTAATTACATACCATTGCAGGAACGGTAAAACGATTCTTTATCGTGTGGCCTTTAATCGTAATCGGACTGAACACATGATCAAACATTTCATGACCTCCTTATGTTATAAATTAAGTTTTGGGATTTATGCTAATCTTATTTGCTAAAATATATTTTGTCGATTGTAACTTCTTGCCTATTTATCACACACATTCCTCGTTAAACAGGCAATTCTAAATTATATTTATTCAAAATCTTGCATTATGAACGGGGGAGTTGAAGTGTATTCCAGAAATTATGAGAGACCTGAAGCAGAGTTTCATTTTGGGAAGCCTTATGTGAGGACGCTGAACTACATACGTGCTGAGAATAATTCGCGCTGGTCATTTCATATGCATTCTCACAGTGATACGCTTGAAATAGCTTATGTACTTTCTGGCAAGGGAGCTATATATTGCAACGGACGCTTTTTTGCATTAACTGAAGGCGATATTGTCGTCAAAAATCCTATGGTCAGTCATGCTGAAAGTTCAGACAGCCTTGAGCCAATCGAGCAAATTTGTCTGAGCATAGATGATTTGAAGTTTGAGGACGGTGAAAATAACGTGTTCCCAATGGTTGGACTTTCGCCGATAATAAAGTCAGGCTGTAAAAGAAAACTGCTGGATTCACTTTTCAGGGACATAATCGAACAGACCGTTGATATTAATTCTCCCGACATGGAATATACTAATGCCCTGTTGAAAATGATACTCACAGTAATATTACGTCAAACAAGACAGCTCATTATCGAACGCAAGCATATTGAATGCGGTGAATTGATGCATGAAGTCCGCAAGTATATCGAGACGCACTACATGGAAAATTTATCGCTAGAAAATATTGCTAACACTTTTCATATCAGCGTTTATTATCTTGCCCGGCAGTTCAAGAAGTACACAGGCTTTACACTGAACACGTATATTCTGAGCTGCAAAATAGGTGAAGCACAGAGAAGATTAATCTTTACGGATGATTCGATCAGCGAGATTGCTCAAGGAAGCGGGTATTCCAATCTCTCGTATTTTTACGCAACGTTCAAGAAAAAAGTCGGCTGTACTCCGAAAGCCTATAAAAATATTTACAAGCTATCAGCAAAATAACTAGCTAAAATTTATTCCATAGAGGGGAGTTTGTAAGAAGTGAAAAAGTTGCTGCTTACTTTCGTTATTGTTTTATTATCGGTTCAGGCTGCTTTTGCTGTTTCAGACAGTCTGTTTCAGGTTTCCCTTCTTCAATCCATGCTTCAGGGAGATTATGACGGTTTCATAACTGTGAAGGATCTCAAGCAATACGGTGATACCGGCATAGGAACATTTCACGGTGTCAACGGCGAGATGATATTTCTTGACGGCACAGTCTACAGGGCATTATGGGACGGCAGTATAGAAATTGTTGGTGACGATGAAGTTATACCGTTCTCGAATGTTACGTTCTTTGACGCTGATATTGAGGTCGCTAATGTCAGTGCTCCGACGCTTGAAGACTTGAAGGTAATATTGAACTCTGTTGCTGCCTCAAACGGTCAAAATCAATTTTACGTTGCTAAACTTAAGGGGAGTTTTCCGTTAATGTTCGTTCGCAGTGAACTTCAGCAGAAGAAGCCGTATATTCCTCTTGCAGAAGCTATGAAGACGGATCAACGAGAGTTCACATACAATGACGTAACCGGAACTGTTATTGCGCTTTATTGTCCCAGCTATATGAGCAGCTTGAATACTCCGGGCTGGCATCTGCACTTCCTTTCGGATGACGGACAAAAGGGCGGTCATATTCTGGAGATGTCGATCGGCGAGGCTTCTCTTGCGATGGATATAATCAGCGAGTTCGCTCTTATTGTGCCTAATAGAGACAGTTTCAACGAAAAGAATTTGGGTATTGATATGCGTGAAGAGATACGGCAGGTTGAAGTCAAGTAATCTTGCGTGTAAATTCGACTCCTCCGATTAACGGGGGAGCTTACTTTTTTACTTCAAGATGAATTTTTCCCCTGTCATTAATGCCCTTTTATAGTCGCTAAGATTTGCATGCTGTAAAGTCATTCCACTTGTTTCGGCAAAATTCTTTATCGTTAATACGGTTTCTTCATAGCCTTCACCTGTTTTAGCGTCAAAAGTAAATCCCCTTAAAAACGCCCGGAACTTTTCGCGCTGTCTTTGCTCACATGATAATAAAAACTCGTTCATGTTTTTGCGGTAATCTTCCATGAGCTTGACAGATTGTTTCAGCAATTCGGCGGCTCTGTTATGCTGTTCAGCGTTTAGCTTGGCATTGTTGATAATTTCTCGAGCTGACATAACAACTTGACTTGCGACCATGTAAACGACAACAGGAAGACAGGGATTTACGGACTTTAATGCGATGTCAAATCCCTTCATGGCGAAAATTGCAGTCGTCGATTTTATCGTTGTATCAGTCAATTCGTCCTGAAGCTGTGATGCGTTTATCTCACATTTGACGTAAGAATACACAGCCGCGCCACCGTCAATTAATCCTCCGGCTAATGCTGTTGATGCTGTTGAGTCCGAGATGACAGGAATATTATTAGCGCTTCCGGCAATTCGTATTCCCGCGCTTAATGCCCCGACACTTCCGCCCCTCACTCCGCTTTTAGCCGCGTCAATGCCAATATCTTTAATAGCCTCGTCTAATTCCTTCTCATTGTTGAAAGCGGCGCAAATATTCTGAACTCCCGAGACAATTCCGCCGACAGCCGCACCGTAAGCAGCTCCGTATCCTGTTGTCGTGCTTAATTCTTGTCCGTACTGCCTGTATTTGATTTTCCTAGCGTATTTTTTGACGGCTTCTTGTGAGATTTTCCCGTCATCTCCGCAGAATGAATATATTTCTTGTGAACTCGTTCCGCCGGAGCTAATTCCTGTTAATGGGTCAGTGAGACCGTCGTAAAGATTTCTTACAGCGTCATCATAAACAGCTCGTGAGATTTCGCCGTTGCTGAACATTTTTTCGAGCTCTTCACGAATTAACGGGACTTTATCAGACGGAGCAATTCTCTGCATTCCTGAATATTTGGGATTTGTGAAGTTGACGGCAGATTTATGAGGAGAATTATTGAATTTCGCCTGGCCTCTTCCGGTTATTCTGCCATTCTGAGAAAATCTGAAGTCATCAGGAGCATGGGGTTCGTCAATATCGGTCAACGGTGTTTTGTCGAAAATTGATCCTGTCTCGTTGGCAAGATTAGTTTGCAATTTCGCGGCTTCAATATACTCAAAGAGATTGCCTTTTGCTTGTTCAAAATCGACATTCTTTAAGCGTTCGGCCTTGTCTAGCAATAATCCCGTGCTTCTGATTGCCTCGTCTGTTCCTGTCTGGACGTTATGAGCTTTGAAACTCGCTAAGAAATCTCCGAGCCTCTCGAAAATTCCGCGCTTCTTCTTTGTCATTGTTCGTTACCTCTTTGTGAGACAGAGAATAACACATGCTATAAGACCGAGTCCGAACGCAGTAGAATAATCTCCATGATATAAAGAATAAATACAACCGACAGTAAACCAAAAGATAAATACAGAGCTGAAAGTACTTCTGCCTTTTTCTTCGTTCACTTCCTTGCCGGCAGTGCTTGCTGTTTTTGGTCTAGCTGCCCCTGTAAGCGCGTAAAACTTATCTATTGTTGCATTGCTAATCTCATTCCCCGAAACGTAAGCATTATTAAACTCGTTCGTAATTTCCCTTGATGCTTCGAGGACATTTGCGGCTTTCGGCTCAATCTCGATTTCCTTCTTGAATATGCCTTTTTCCTTCAGCAACGGAGTTTTAAGAATGTTGAAGAGTATTTGCGTCATCAGCCATGTGATATATAAAGTTTTGTCTTCCTGCTTCGTTAAGTCATTCGCTGAAGCGTTCGGTATTCTCTTGAGCCTATCAACAATTTTTCCCATTTCATTGAGAAGCCCGTCATAAATTCCCCTGAAATTTCCCAAGAAATTAATATAATCGTCCGCAATAGTCTCAACATGATAGTAAAAGTCCCGGACCGTATTCATCTTCTCAGCCGCTAATTTCGCCTCTTGATAAATCTTCTTCGCTTCGGCTAAACGTTCCTGAGCTTTAGCGTTAAAGATTGAGTCAGCCACTAACAGGACAGGAGCAAGAACAATTCCCCCGAGTACGAGAGTTCCTCCGGCAATTCCCGCACATCCTGCCGCTAATGAACCTCCGCCGAACCACGCAAGAGTTGCACTTTTCGCCGCAGCCCCTGACAATGCCGCAATCGCCGTCCCAGTCAAAGCAGTCCCGAGTGTCGCAACTGCACCATACGCAGCAACTCCGGCCAATGCTCCAGCACTTAACGAAGCTACACCGCCTTGAAGTATTTCTGTAGCGTTAGTTGAAACTTTTTGCAGCTCTTTCACGTTAAAGTCAATTTTAACAGGAGCTTTCATTAATCCCTGTCCCGTAATTTTCAAGTCAATTTGAGTGTCAGTAAAAAACTTGTGAAGCTCAACGAATTTCCCTATACATTCCGAAGAAATTTTCAGCTTAACTTCTCCGAGATTTTCAAGACTTCGTGTCGCGCGCTCGTGTGCCCGTTCCATTTTACGTTTAGCGTTGTCAATTTTATCTTGAGCATTCGCCAGCGTCTGTTTAGCCTCTTTGTTAGTCTTGTAAGTGTCAATAATCGGAATATGCAAGTTCAAATCCTCCATTTTTACTGTGAATAAGTAATTTGCATAATATCATTATTGGGGGGGGGGTATGTCAATGAGTAATAATGCCTTAATACTTGACTTTAAGGATTAACCGTGTAAAATCTTCACAATTTATTTTTCATACTTTGAAGGTGTGCTAATGAGCTTAACAAAATTTTTAGCGAGAATATTTTTGCGTGCTCAAGACAACAACGATAAAATTAATTCACTCCAGACGAAACGAAAGGATATAAGTATCATGGCTAACAACAAATACAAGTTCGAGACTTTACAGCTTCATGTTGGACAAGAGAACGCTGACCCAACAACTGACGCACGGGCAGTACCAATTTACGCGACAACTTCATACGTATTCCAGGATTCAGCGACTGCGGCAGGAAGATTTGCTTTGACAACACCAGGAAATATTTATACACGCTTGATGAACCCGACTAATGACGTTTTCGAGAAGAGAATTGCGGCACTCGAGAGCGGAGCTGCGGCTTTGTCTGCGGCATCAGGTTCGGCGGCAATAACTTACGCTGTACAGAATATCGCACCTGCTGGTTCTCATATTGTCTCATCAACAAATCTTTATGGCGGAACGTTTAATCTTTTCGCTAACACTTTACCCGAACAAGGAGTTACGGCAAGTTTCGTTGATCCGTCGGAGCCGGCCAATTTTGAGAAAGCCATTAAGCCCAACACGAAATTATTATATGCTGAAACGCTCGGCAATCCCAATTCTGACGTAATCGACATCGAGGCAATCGCTAAAATTGCTCACAAGCATGGCATCCCGTTAATCGTCGACAATACTTTTGCAACACCGTATTTACTCAGACCGATTGAATATGGAGCTGATATCGTCGTTCATTCAGCTACAAAATTTATTGGCGGTCATGGTTCAGTAATGGGCGGAGTTGTTGTTGACGGCGGCAATTTTGACTGGGCACAAAACGATAAATTTCCCGGACTTTCAAAGCCTAATCCGTCGTATCACGGTGTAATCTTCACTCAAGCTGTCGGAAATCTCGCGTATATCATCAAGCTCCGCACAACTTTAATGAGAGATCAAGGAGCATGCTTATCACCGTTCAATTCGTTCTTGCTAATTCAGGGCCTTGAAACTTTATCACTCAGGGTTGAACGTCATGTTGAGAACGCATTAAAAGTTGTCGAGTTCCTGAAAAATCACCCGAAAGTTGAACGCGTAAATCATCCGTCACTTGAAACCGGCAAGCAAAAAGAGTTATACGATAAATATTACCCGAATGGTGCGGCTTCAATTTTCACGTTTGACATTAAGGGAACAGCTGAGACCGCGAAGAAATTCACAGAGAGCCTTGAATTATTCTCATTGCTTGCGAACGTTGCCGACGTAAAATCTCTCGTAATTCATCCGGCTTCAACAACTCACAGCCAGCTTGACGAGAAGGAATTATTAGCCGGTGGAATTCGTCCGACGACAATTAGGCTTTCAATCGGGACAGAACATATTGATGATATTATCGCGGACTTGGCTCATGGCTTCGAGGCTGTGAAGTAAATGCTAATCTCAACACGAGGAAGATACGCTTTAAGATTTCTTGTTGACTTGGCAGAAAATCAAGCAGACGAAGGATTTATCACAACTCAGGAGCTCGCCGAACGTCAGCAGGTCTCTCATAAATATGCTGAACGTTTAATGGCTGTGTTGTCGCGAAAAAAATTTGTCCATACTCAGCACGGTAAAGGTGGAGGCTACAGACTTGACCGTAAGCCAGAAGATTATAGAGTGAGTGAAATTCTTGAAGCAATGAGTGAAGAACTTGTTCCGGTTGAGTGTCTGAAGTGTGAAACTAACAGATGTCCCAGAGCTGAAAATTGCAGAACTCTTCCGATGTGGGAAAAACTCGGCGGGATTATTCAGAACTTCTTTGACGGAATAACTCTTGCGGACTTGATGAAATAGAGTAAAATAATTACGCTCCTTCGTGAGAAATTTGCGGAGGAGTATTTTTTATGCTTGACATCCCCCCCCCCATTACGTGTTATTATGTACCCATCACAAAATTTTCAACATGAGGCAATAAATGGATATAGGCGGCTTAATATTAATGTACCTGTTTTTTGTCTTTCTTGTCAAGACACAGTTAGGCTTTTCGTGGGGCCAATCGTTAATAGGCGTTTTAGTTGCGTTTATTGCAATCGGCTTAGGCTTATGGTAACGGAGAAATTATTACGAAGGAGGAATTTATTATGGCATTCTACAAAAATCCTGAAGAAATGTTCAGCGCAAGAGCAGAGAAATATCGAAGTTCCGAAAATTCTCACTGGGCAGAAGCGAAAAATGGCGGAGACGGAGCGAATTATCATTATGCCCGCGAAGATTACGATGAAGCGGAACGTAACGAAACACAAGCCCGAAATTCACGCGGTAAAAGCTGGTAAGGAGACTTAATCATGGGAATTTTAGGCGAGATTGCTAAAGGCGTCGCTGAAGAGCTTATGCCTAACACCGCAAAAATAGTTCAGGAAGTCTCAAAACAGGTTAATTCAGGCAAGAAAGACAATAAAGAAGACGAAAGGAGAAAATAATTATGGGATTTTGGAGTGAACTCGGCAAGGCAGCAGCTTCCGGCATACTCAGCGAGATGGAGAGTACTGCGAAGAAAGCATCAAGGATGACGAATGACCCGGAGAAAGCAGCTAATCATCTTAAGACGGCTGAATCTGCGAGAAAACTTCGTGAAGCGTATTTTGACGATTAAGGAGAAAAAATTATCATGGGATTTCTTGACGACATCGGAAATTTTATGAAGTCTCAGGAGGAAAGCATTTTACGGAATAAATACCGTGTTCGGACACCTTCTGATGCTGTTTATGCGGCTGATAGAATTATTTACGGCCGTGAAAGCGAAGGTATAAAAGTCTCAAATCTTCGTCCGCTTATTGCTTGGCTGAACAGGCTTGCAGGTCAGGGCGAGGATGAAGCAGAAGAGGCGCTCAGGGATATTCAAAGAGTTCATCGTAATTTTCTCAATGAGCATGATATCGATGTAGAACTGTAAAAAAAAATATTGCTCCTCTGTGTAAATCGGGGGAGTAATTGTTTCATGTTCGGCCAGACCGCAATCAACGCTCCTAAGGAAATTTCAACGTCAGCAAGATTGCAATTATAATCAATAAATATCATCGGTATCCAGTCAATTACATAGCCTAAAAATATTCGCTCAAGCAAATTTGACAAAGCTCCGCCCGTCATAATAGCCAGTCCAAGACGCGTAAACTTATTCATATTCAGGAAAATACACGCAAAAATTATTATCACGCAAGCAATGCCGGAAAAAATTAAAGCAAGTCCCGGATTGCCGCGTAAAATATCAAGAGCAACTCCGGGATTATAGCTCAACGTGATAAAATCTCTGAATAAATAACGCGAAACATGCTCAATCAGAATGCAAGCAAGAATTATTATTACAGGCAAAATTTTCTTATCCCCTCAGCAATCCCGTCCTCGTCGCAATCAGACGTAACATAATCAGCAACAGCCTTTAACTCCTCGCAAGCATTCCCCATAGCTACACCAATTCCCGCAGCTTTAAGCATGTAAGTATCGTTCAAGCCGTCTCCGAATGACATTGTCGCGCTCATGGGAATTTTCAGGTAATCAGCAATAAATTTCAGAGCGTCGCCCTTGTTCGCATGAATATCATTAATCTCAATATTATTCGGAACTGACGACGAGAAAATATTATTTGGGAATACAACGGGTAATGCCTCTAATAATTTTGCTCGCAACTCCATATTCTTGAAGAACGGCTGTATTTTCTGGATACCGTGATTTTTCTCGCGCAAAGTCTCGTGAAGATCTTCAACAGGATGACGAAAATCCGTTAATGCCTTCATCTGCCATGCTCCAATCGCAAAATCTGCTCGGCGTTCGTAATGTTCTCTCTGCATCCAGCCGAAACCGTCGATTACACAGTCATAAATACAATCCTGCTCGTCAAGAACTCGTGTGATTAATTCCGCACGCTCTAAAGGTATCTCGAATTTCGCAAGTGATTTATTCTCACGAACGTCAAAAATTTCTGCGCCGTTTACAGTGATTGCATAATGAATAAATTTCAGGCTCTTCACGTTCTCCGGAACAGCTTCCCAAAATCGCCCTGTCGCCGGAACAAGCTCAACTCCCATATTCGCGGCCTCGTTAAGGGCTTCAACCGTCGCAGGAGTTATTTCCTTTTTGCGATTAAATAATGTATCGTCAAGGTCAAACGTAATTAACTTTACATTTCCCATTCTTGATAGCCCTCAGTTAATCTCTCGTCAAAAAGTTTCATAGTTCGTTCAAACGGCTCCGAACTCGTCAAGTCAACTCCTGCCCTGCGTAAAATATTCAGGCTGTAATCACTTCCGCCGCTCTGCAAGAACTTCAAATATCTATCGACTGCTCCGTCCTCGTGATTGAGAATTGCCGACGAAAACGCACAAGCCGCCGTGAAGCCCGTAACATATTTATACACGTAGAAGGCTGAATAGAAATGAGGTATCCTTGCCCATTCCGCACAAAGTTCAGCGTCAATCTTCATGTCAGGGCCGTAACACTCAGCGTTTAATTTTTCCCATAATTTGCATATGTAATCCGGCGTTAAAATTCCTCCGTTTTCGGCGTAAGTGTGAGTTTCACGCTCAAAATCTGCGAACATTGCCTGTCTGAAGAAAGTTGTGCGCACCATGTCATAATAATAGTTCAACAGCCATTTCTTATTGTCAGAATGCTTTAACATGTACTCAAGCAATAATGCTTCATTCGTCGTCGATGCAACTTCGGCGAGCAAAATTGTGTAATCGGCGTAAACTTGCGGCTGATTTTCCCGAGAATAATAGCTGTGTAAACTATGTCCCATCTCATGAACGAGCGTAAAAACGTCGCGCAATGTTCCGTTATAGTTCAGCAAGACATAAGGATTAGTTCCGTAACTTCCCCATGAGTAAGCCCCTTTGCGTTTGCCTTTGTTCTCGTAAATGTCGATCCAGCGTGAATTTATTCCCTTCTTGAAATTGTTCACGTAATCTTCTCCCAATGGAGCAAGTGCCTTCACAGCGAGTTCAACAGCGTCCTCAAAGCTAGTTTCATCTTTGGGCTCGTCGGAAATCGGGACGTTTAAGTCGTAATAATGAAACTCATCCAAGCCAAGAACTTTTTTGCGTAACGAGACTAATTTATGCATTAATCTTGATGAATAATTTCTTGCTGTATCGACGACGTGATTATAGACATCTTCAGGGACATTTTCGCCGAATAATGCCATGTCCAAGCTGGAATTATATTTGCGGGTTCTAGCGTAAAAAATATCGCCTTTAACCGAACCGGAATATAACGCGGCTATTGCATTCTTGAATTTCGCGTAAGTCCCGTAAATCCCAATGAAAGCATTTTTGCGAACTTCACGATTTAAGCTCCGGCTGAACTTGTACCAGCGTTCTTCTGTTAATTCCGTAAGATTTCCTTCTTCGTCCTGAATATCCGGAAATTTCATGTCAGCGTCAGTTAATAACGTAAAAGCATTCTCCGGAACGGCTTTCATCTCTCCGGCTTGAGCTAATAAAATCTCCTGTTCATGAGGCAAAATATGTTCACGTTCACGCAGAAGTTTACGGAAGAAAAATTCATAACGCGTTAATTCATGCTCGGTCTTAATGCAATTGTTAATATAATCCTGAGGAAGCGCAAGAATTTCCGGCTCAAAGAACGCTACAGCCGCCGAATATTTCACAAGCAAACTTTCAGCAAGCCCGGCCAATTCCATAGGTTTAGTCTCGCGCAAATCTTCATGGCTTTTCATGTTCGCGTAAATGTATAATTTATTAAGCTCAAGTGAGACTGCCTCATCAAGTTTTATGAAATCAAGCAAAGTTTTAGAGCCTTCACCGAGTTTTCCTGAATAACTCTTTAATCTCTCGATATTGGCCGTAACCTCATCAAAATTTTTCTGCCAGTCTTCAAATGATGAATATATTGCTTCGAGATCCCATTTAGAATTTTCGGGAATGTCTTTTCTCTCTGGTACTTCGTTAGATTTAGTCATGTGAAAATTTTTAATCTCCTGTGTAAATTTCTGGTTGTATATCATAAATTAAGAATTAGTGCAAGTTTGGAAAGTTAAAATTAATGAAAGTTTATAATTATCGCGTCAATTTCCCATTCAAGCTCTGAGATATTCCCGCCGTTATTAATAACAAAATCGCTCATGGAAATTTTCTCACTTTGAGGCAATAACATTTTCTCCCTCCTCCTCAACTCTTCAATGCTCCAGCCTCGTGAAACTCTACAGCGTTCAGCCCTAACGTCAAAATTGGCCGTAACATAAACGACAAAATTTATCCAGTCAAAAGAACTTCCAGCCTCGAATAATAACGGGATTTCTAAAACGATATTTTTATTTTCTCGTGATTGCCGCTCAAGTTCTGCCATAACGATGGGATGAAGCATAGAGTTGCAAAATTTATTCTCTGTCTCATCGTTGAAGATTATTTTTGCGATTTCTGGGATTAAGATTTTTCCGGAAGTGTCAAGAATTTTTTCGCCCCAGCGATTTACGGCTTGAGCTTTCACGTCATCACGAAGCCATAAACTTTTAGCGACGACGTCAGCGTCAAGACGTTCACAGCCTAATTTTTCAGCGAGGATTTTCGAGACAGTAGACTTACCTGCCCCGATATCCCCTGTAACCGCGATTACCGCCATAATTATTTTTTCTCCAGAAATAATTTTGTCCTCCTGAAGTCCTAGCTCGATGTGAAGTTCCTCTGTCGTCAGTCTTCTTGCATTCATCAGGGACTTCAAACAGGAAGCGCGACAATTCATTTTCCTTGATATCGCCGTAAAGTCTTCGTGAACGTGCCGCCGATAAATATAATCTCTCTTCGGCTCTGGTCATCCCGACGTAAAACACTCGGCGTTCTTCCTCTATCGTTTTGTCGTAATCCTCGTTATCTCTTCTGGGAGGACTTGGGAAAATTCCTTCTTCGAGGCCGACAATGAACACTACGGGAAATTCGAGACCTTTCGAGGCGTGCAATGTCATTAATCCGACAGCATCGCGGGCTTCTGCGTCTTGTGTGTCAGCGTCAGTGAACAATGCGGCTTCAGCGAGTGCGTCAACGAGATTTCCATCAGGGACAATTGATTTTAACTCCCTAACGTTTGAGAGCCTTTCATCGGAATTTTCAGGGTATTGCGAGATTAAATAGCCGACGTAATCCATTTCGCGCAAAATATAATCTATGATTACGTTTATGCCGGTTTCAGAGAGCCTCAATATTTCGCAGATGTGTTCAGCAAATTGTTTCATGGACTCTCCGGCTTTACCCTTGACTTTCCAATTTCCAGCAGCCGCGAACTCCCAAAATTTTAATGAGCTGTCAAAAAGTTCTTCAGGTTGCTCCTTGAGCCATTCATCCCATAATCCCAAAGTTTTCGGGCCAATTCCAGCTAAAATATATTTCGAGAGATTAGCGATTCTTTCAAGCGAAATCATATCAAACGGGTTCACTGCGAGCTTCAACATTGCTAACACGTCTTTGACTTCAGCACGCTCATAAAACGATAAGCCCCGAATAATCCTATATGGAATATTCTCCTCAAGAAAGCGTCTCTCATATAATCTGCTCATTGCGTTTTGACGATATAAAATTGCGATATTCCCGTAACTGTAATTATAAACTCTGTGAAGCCGGTCAATCTCCTGAACAAGAAAATCTGCCTCCTGAAAATCACTCTGAGCTAAAAGCGTGTAAATCTTCTCGCCTAATGATTTCATCGTGTGTAAATTCTTCTTGAGACGGGATCTATTGTTACGGATTAGAGCGTTCGAGGCCGCTAAAATATTTCCTGTTGACCTGTAATTTTCATCGAGAACTATTGTTTTTGCGCCCGGAAAATCATTCGTGAAGTTCAAGATTAATTCAACCTCAGCACCTCGCCAGCCGTAAATTGATTGATCCGGATCACCGACGACATTAACCGTGCAATTTTTTCCAGCGAGATATTTTATTAATAAATACTGAGCTTTATTCACGTCCTGATACTCGTCAACAAGAAGCCACTGAATTTTACTTTGCTCGTATTTTCGCGTAATCATGTCATTCTTCAGGATTTCCAGCGGCAAAATTATTAAATCGTCAAAGTCTACGGCGTTAAGCTCTCTAAGTCTCTGCCTGTATAACTTTGCGAGATCAAGAATTTGTTCATTCTGAGTATTCGGCTCATGAGGAATTGGCGACCATGCCATGTATTCGCGCGAGATAATGTCAAGAAGTTCCAGAACAGACGGCTTTGAAATATTCGCTTCGGTCATAATATCCTTCATTAAGCTCTTGCAGTCGTCTCTGTCAAAAACTGTAAATCCGTCACGGAGCTTAACAATTTCCCTAGCAGCTTTCATGTTCCTGAATAAAAATTTCACTCCGAAACTGTGAAAAGTCCCGGCAGAAATTCTCGCAGCTCTCTCACCAGGAATAAGCGCGTCAATCCTTGTCCGCATTTCTCCGGCCGCTTTGTTCGTGAAAGTTACGGCTAAGATATTCTGAGGCTGAGTGATATTTTCTGCTGTGAGCCAGGCTATTTTATGCGTCAAAACTCGGGTCTTCCCGCTTCCTGCTCCGGCAAGAACGAGTAAAGGCCCGTCAACGTATTCAACCGCTTCACGCTGACGTTCTGAGAGTTTGAGTAATATATTTTTTTCGTTTTCATTCATGATTAAGAAAATTGCTCTCTACTTCTAAGACTTCAATTGCCAGTTCAAGCCCAGATATTAAATGCACGTTCCGGCTTCCGCAATAAGGGCACATAAATTCGCTGTCTTCACGAGTTCCAGTTCGTCCGCAAGCAAAACATTTTATAGTTACGGGAATAATCATCACGGATAAAATTGCGCCTTCGGCTGGAGTATCTCGCGAGACGGCGGCAAAGATAAACGCCATTAACTCGGGATTAACTTTTCGCATGCCTCCGATTTTCAGCATAATTCTGCGGACTTTGCTCCAGCCTGATTCACGGCACAATCTCAGCACAGCATTATTTACGGAATTAGTGAGCGTAAATTCGTACATGCCTGATTATTTTTTCGTGTAAAGGAACGGTCCGGCTGACTCGAAACCGATTTTCTGATACCCGAATATTTGCTCAGTTGAACCGACAAGGAAATATCCGCCAGGAGCTAAAGCGTCGAAGAATTTGTGATAGAGCTTATCTTTTGTCTCAGCTGTGAAATAAATTACGACGTTGCGGCACAAGATAATATCATAATTCGCCCCAAATGGATCCTCGATCATGTTCATTCGTTTGAAGCTAACTCGGCGTTTAATATCAGCGTTGACTTCATACGTTGCTCCGGCATCTCTGGTCGTGAAATATTTCGCTAAATATTCTTTCGGAACGTTGAGAAGCTGAGTTTTCCTGTAAGTTGCCCTCTGAGCTAAAGCGATTGCTCCTGCGTCAACGTCAGCGGCTAAAACTGGGTTCATCGCGTCAATTCCACATACAGCAGATAATATTGCCAGTGAATAAGGCTCCTCACCAGTTGCACAACCTGCGCTCCAGAGTTTCAGGCGTTTACTTTTGCGTTTCTCGAATAATTCCGGAATAATTTTGTCGCGTAACTTCCACCATTGGGAATCATTCCTGAAAAATTCTGAAACGTTGATAGTCAAGTGGTCGAGAAATTCACGTAATCTTTTGTCGTCCTTGCTGATCATGTCATAATAATCATCGTAAGTCTTACAGCCCCAGCGGGACATTAACTCGTGAGTTCTTCGGTGAATTTGCTCTTTATACGAGTTCAAGTCGATGCCGATTAACTTTTTCAGCTTCATCTTGAAAGTTGTGTAACCTGGATTATTGTAGCTTCTTTCTTCCATTTTGATGAATATTCCTCCTGATTAGTCTTCAAGTACTTCTTTTTCCTTGATTTTATAGACTTCATCAATCTTCTTGATATATTTATCCGTGATGTCCTGAACGTCTTTCGTTAATTTCTTCAGGTCATCTTCCGTAATTTCCGAAGCCTTTTCCTGTTTCTTGAGGGCCTCGATTGCGTCGCGCCTGTAATTCCTGATTACGACTTTGGACTCTTCAGCTTTACGCGCTAATAATTTCGTCAGTTCAACACGTCTTGCTTTAGTCAATTCGGGTAAAGTCATCCGGATAACTGTTCCGTCGTTATGAGGTGTCATGCCGATATTGGCCGCGAGAATAGCTTTCTCCATAGCCTTGAGACATGATTTATCGAACGGGGCAATCTGGATTACTCGGCTTTCAGGAATTGTGATATTAGCGAGCTGTTTAATGACCGTCGGATTTCCGTAATAATCAACTTTAATATCGCTGACAAGTCCAGGATGAGCACGGCCGGTTCTTATCGATAAAAATTCGTTCTGCAAAAACGCAATAGCCTTGTCCATATTTTCACGTAATGCTGCAAGTTCATCTTTCGGCATGATTTTAGCCTGCTGCCAATTTGTTAGATTTTGAACACAGCTTGAGATGACAGCAGGTTACGCCTCCTTTAATAATTTCACAAGCTGTTATTCATAAATTTCGTTAAGCTCTCACGATTGTTCCGGTTTTAACGCCCTCAATAATATTTTTCGCCCAGTCTTTATCCTGAATGCTGATTACCCAGACTGGAATTTTATTCTCACGGCATATAGCGAAAGCCGCAGTGTCCATGACCTCGATATTTCGTGAAATTGCTTCGCTGTAAGTCAATTCGGGTAAAAACTCAGCGTCAGGAAATTTTGCAGGATCCTTCGTGTAAATTCCGTTTACCTTAGTTCCCTTAACGACACAATCAAGCCCCAACTCCGAAGCTCGTAATGCGGCGGCCGTATCAGTCGAGAAAAAGGGATGTCCTGTTCCTGCGCCAAATATAACGACATTTCCCGAAGCTAACAAACTTTTTGCGCGTTCACGATTATACAACTCAGCAATCGGCGGCATTCCAACAGCTGAGAGAACTTGAGCGGGAACGTTGAGAGTTTCGAGCGAGAATTTCAGGGCTAAAGAGTTCATGACAGTTCCGAGCATTCCGATTGAGTCAAGACCTGCGCGGTCAATCCCGTAATCGAGAGCGTCACGGCCCCTGAGCATATTTCCTCCGCCGATGACGATAGATAACTCAATCCCAGCGTTGCGAATTTCGGCCAATTTCTGAGCAAAATCATTTACGGTTTTGAAGTCGATACCTGATTTCTTCTCACCAGCTAAGACTTCTCCTGAGAGTTTCAATAATATACGTTTGAAATTAGACATGATAACTTAATCTATAAAAATTCCCCAGCGCAAAAAACACACTGGGGCTAAAAATTCTCTTTTACTCACCAATTCCAAAGCGGGCAAAACGTTTCACTCTAATCTTCGTGCCTAACTTTTTACCGGCTTCAGCAACGACATCTTTAATCTTCTTGTCGGAATCGCGAATATATTCCTGTTCAAGAAGGCAAGTTGTCTCGTAATATTTTCTGAGTTTGCCGGGAATAATCTTGTCAACTTTATCCGCAGATTTTCCCTCGTCGATTAACTGCTGACGATACACAGTCTTTTCACGCTCAATAACGTCTTCAGGGATATCTTCAGGGATTAAATAAGCAGGAGCGGCGGCGGCAATCTGCATACAAATTTCGTGTCCAAGTTCAGCAAATTCATCTGACGCTAAAACTTTCTTGTCCTCAGCTTCAAGTTCAGCGAGAGCACCAACTTTGTAATTGCTGTGAATGTAGCAGAAGGCTTTACCGTCGGGAGCGTCAAAGCGGGCAAATCTCTTCAGCACAATATTTTCACCGAGTTTAGCGATGATCGCCGTAACGAGTTCATTAATCGTGCTTCCGGACTCATGAACGCTCTCAAGCAAGCCTGCAACGTCGTCGAATTTCCTTTTACCGGCCAAGTGAGCAGTAATCTTATTGCCCAAATCGTTGAACTCGTCAGTCTTCGCGACAAAGTCAGTCTCACTGTTAAGCTCAATCATAACGCCGAGCGTCCCGTCTGAATTAAGCGTGTAAAAAACTCTTCCGTCTGCGGCTGTACGTTCAGCTTTTTTCGCGGCCTTAGCTAAACCTTTTTCACGGAGATAATCAATAGCCTTCTCCATGTCGCCATTTGTTTCAGCGAGAGCCTTTTTGCAGTCCATCATTCCGGAGCCTGTGCGCTCGCGTAATTCCTTAACTTTTGCGGCTGTAATTTCTGCCATGATTTAACCCTCCATTGTCTCGTCGTCAATATTGCCTTCATATTCTTCATGGAGGCGTTCACGTTCAGCCATTAATTCCTCGTCGCTCATTACGTCAACAGCACCGAGATCCTGAACAGGAATAATCACGGCATCTTCACCTTGACGGCCTTCGATTACGGCGTTTGCCATTAAGCCGGTGATTAATTTTATTGCTCTGATTGCGTCGTCATTTCCAGGAATCGGGTAATCTATCATTTCGGGATCGCAATTCGTATCAACTATCGAGACAACAGGAATATGAAGTTTACGGGCTTCAGCGATTGCGTTCTCTTCACGTCGCGGGTCAATCAGGAAAATTGCGTCAGGTGTTGAGGTCATCGCGGCAATTCCGCCTAAATATTTCTCGAGTTTAAGCTGCTCTTTCTTAAGTGCGGCTGTTTCTTTCTTCGTGAACTCTTCCCAAGTTCCTTCTTCGTCGTATTTCCGGAGTTCAAGCATGCGTGAAATTCTGCGTCTAATCGTCGGGAAATTTGTCATAAGTCCGCCGAGCCAACGCTGATTAATATAGAATTGGCCGCATCGTGTTGCTTCGTCACGGATTGTTTCCTGAGCTTGCCTCTTAGTTCCAACGAACAGAACATGACCACCGGCTGCTGCTGTCTCACGAATGAAATCATACGCACGATCAAGACCCTTTACAGTCTTCTGAAGGTCAATAATGTAAACGCCGTTACGTTCGGTGAAAATATAGGGCTTCATTTTGGGGTTCCAGCGGCGAGTTTGATGTCCGAAGTGGACTCCGCATTCGAGCAACTGTTTCATACTAGCTACTGCCATAAAAAAATATTCCTCCTAATATAAAGGTTAAAAACTTGCGCTCACAGTTAATCATGAGAATAATCAACATGACACCTTTAATTAAACATGAGCGTGAAAATTATTAAAGCCTTGTAAGTATATCACAGCAAAAAAATTAGCCCCCTGAAAAATTCAGAGAGCCAATGAGAAAATTCTATAAATCCATAATGTTAATACTTGCTATATCATATCGATCTAATTCTCTATTCCAATGGCCAAGTTCTATTTCCTTTATATTCGGATCGTTAGGAGCATCGATACTTAAAGGGAGGTTGACATCATAATTTTCTGTAAAATTGTATTTGCTGCGAAGTACGTATGAAGTTTCAAGCAAATTGCAAAACTTTTTGCCGCCAACTGAAATGTAATAATTCACGATCTCATTAGTGCTCGCATGGATGTGAATAAGTTGATGTGTCGTGTTGATTTTTCTTAAAGCAGCGAGTACCTGCTCAGGGTTATTATTTGTGATTAAGCCGTGAAATTCTATATTAATCTGGTCAAACTGTTTTAATATCTCAGGACTTACTGATGACAAAAATCCCCATTCAGCTCCCTCAACATCCATTTTTAATATCATTCCGTGTTCGTTCTCGTGATGATTTTGCGCTATTAATTCTTCAAGCGTCTTTAAGCTGTCATCCTGAATTATTCCGTCAGCAATTCCGAGTTTGAACCAGTGAAAGCGTGAATTTTCCTCAGGAAGTCCGTCTATCGTATGGTCATACATGAAAACATCATAGCCGCGTGAAACCATATCTTTATCCCAACTGACATCATCAGAAATCCCGAATGAATATGCAATTCCTCCATCATGAAAATCATTCAGCATTATATATCCTCCGTCGTAGTTACGTCCCACACGAGAAAGTTCAAAGTCTTCAACTTTCTCTATACGTAGCAATTTATGAAGTTCATGATAATAATTTTCGGAATTTATTATTTCGCGGGGAGTGTCAAGCCTGATTAAATTTTTTACCGGCCAAGCATAAAGCATAAACACAACGGCTTTAACTGGATGAGCTGAATGCTGATGAAAATTAACTATCCTATGAAACAGCCTGTTTCCACGAACAATTTTACGAGCGATTTGTTTACAGAAATTCTGTATCACGACTTCACGCCCCCAGTCTTCAGACACAAAAAACGCCCGGATAAAACTTTACCCGAACGTTGGAATTTGCTATTATTCGTGAAAACTTTACGTGTTACGAGAGAAGACAGAGCGAGCCACGAGCCACATTATACAAATTTGCGTGCATTTCTGTCAATCCTTTCATTTAGTGATTTCGTGTAAAGTATATCATATAGTTTTTATAGCTTCTATAACACTGTCATCAATTTTTACCTGTTCGTTCCAACGGCCAAGTTCAATTTCTGGATAATCCGTAATATTCGGAGCGTCAATACTCAGCGGCAAATTTACATCATAATTCTCACTGAAGCTATATTTATCGCGCAGGACATAAGTCAACTCAAATAGGCTACAGAACTTCTTACCGCCGATTGAGACATAATTTCCGTTGTTATTCGCGTGAATATGAATAAGCTGATGCGTCTTGTTAATCTTTCTGAAAACTTTAAGCACCTGTTCGGGATTTTCAGGAGAGTTTACGCTATGAAATTCAAAAGTCATCTGGGCGAATTGCTTTAACACTTCGGGATTTACGGACTGAAAGAAGCCCCATTCAGCGCCTTCAACGTCCATTTTTAGTATCATATTTTTCTCATTTTCGTGATGATTTCGCGAGATTAATTCTTCAAGCGTCTTTAAGCGTTCGTCTTGAGTTTTGCCGTCAGCTATTCCCAATTTCTGCCAGTGAAAGCGCGAGTTTTCTTCTGGTAAATTTTCTATCGTGTGATCGTACATGAAGACATCATAGCCTCGTGATGCCATATCTTTATCCCAGCTTACATCGCTAGAAATCCCGAATGAATAAGCAATCCCACCCTCGTGAAAATCATCAAGCAAGATATATCCTCCGTCATAAGCTGCACCCGTTCTTGTAAGTTCAAAACTCTCAACTTTCGCAACACGCAATAGATCTTGAAGCTCATCATAATAATTCTTAAATGCCATCGTTAAATAAGCCGTAATTTTTTCATCTGGAGTTATTGAGTTTTTAACCGGCCATAGATAGAATGCAAGAGCTGTTCCCTTGAAATATTTCTTACGTTTTATATCGCGCCGAACAATTCTTCTCATTAGCATATTATCATTTATGATCTTATACACAATTTTATAAGCAAATCTTTTCAGCATTACTCATTTTCCCCCCGAGTAAAGACAAAAAAATTCGCCCCAATTTCCTGCTTGATTATCAAACAGAAAACAAGAGCGTTGATTTCTTTTCGTGTTATAATTTATAAGGGAAATTAGGCCATAACTAGCGCGTGATGCGTGATGCGTGATGCGTGATGCGTGATTATACAAATTTCGCACCTTCGTGTCAAATCTCCCTTCGTGAATTTTTATTCGGCTTCAATTTTATCACATTCATTCAGGAATTTCGCAAGAAACTCGCACAATTCATTAATTCCCTCGTGTTTCTCAGACGACGTTATCGCTGGAATATCATACGAATACAGGCCTTCTTTCACAAATTCTTGACGAGTTGAACGCCATTTTCCCTTTGCAATTTTATCGGCCTTAGTGAAGACGACATAAATATTTTTCCCGTAAGAGTTCAGCCATTCTTGAAGCTCCCTGTCATTCTTCAGCAAGCCATGACGAAAATCAACAAGATGACACACCAGCTTTAGACTTTCACGTTTCTTCATGTAAGCGGCCGTAAGTTTCTGCCAGTCGTTACGCTCATCCTGACTTCGTTTTGCATAACCGTAGCCGGGCAAATCTACAAGCCTGAAAGTTTTTCCGCCCCTGATGTCAACTCTGTAAAAGTTTATGCTCCGTGTCTTGCCTGGAGTTTGTCCTGTGTGAGCAAGTTTCGTGTTCAAGAGAGCGTTGATGAGTGAGGATTTCCCGACGTTCGAACGGCCGGCAATGGCAATCTCGGGAAAATTATTATCTTCTGGCAAAAGCTGGCCCGGATTAAAGCATGAAGCCTCAAGCCGGGCATTAATGAATAAATTGTTGTTATTACTCATGAAGCAAATTTGTGAGCGAAATACTTTTATCGTTGATGAACTCCGGCGTAATCACTAACTTTTTCCCGGATTTCTCGTTCTCCGGCATTGATGGCAATTCAAACTCGATATCAAGCATTAAATTTTCCATGATTGAGCGAAGTCCTCGTGCTCCGGTTTTCTTCTTCACGGCCTGTTCTGCGATTACGTCTAACGCTTCAGGTGTGAACTCAAGATTTACACCGTCCATCTCAAAAATTTTCTTGTACTGCTTGACGAGAGCATTTCGCGGTTCCTGCAAGATTTTGATGAATGCCGCTTTGTCTAAGTCTTCGAGAGCCGCAAAAACTGGAATTCTCCCGACAAGCTCAGGAATAAATCCGTAAGTTACTAAGTCTTCGGGCTGAACTTTGCTCAAAATCTCGTAAGTGTCAGCCTGTTTCGCTAATTCTCCGCCGAAACCTAATGACTTCTGCAACTCTCGACGCGCTACAATCGGCTTCAATCCGTCAAAAGCTCCTCCGCAGATGAATAATATATTCTCCGTGTTAATCTGGATAAAATCTTGATGAGGATGTTTACGGCCGCCCTTCGGTGGAATGTTCGAGATTGTCCCTTCAAGAATTTTTAGCAGAGCTTGTTGAACTCCTTCACCTGAAACATCACGTGTAATCGAAGCTGACTCGGATTTTCGCGAAATTTTGTCAATCTCATCAAGGTAAATTATTCCACGTTCTGCCGCCTGAATGTCATAATCCGCCGCCTGAACAAGTCTCACAAGTATATTCTCGACATCTTCACCGACATAACCGGCTTCGGTCAACGTCGTAGCGTCAGCAATCGCAAAAGGAACGTTGAGTTTACGCGCTAAAGTCTGAGCAATTAATGTTTTTCCTGAACCAGTCGGACCAAGTAAGAGAACATTGCTTTTCTGAAGCTCAACATCGGAATTCTTCTGCTCGAGATTATTTTTCACGCGCTGATAATGATTATAGACAGCAACAGAAACAACCCTTTTTGCTCGTGATTGGCCAATTACATATTGATCCAGATAATCGCTTAACTCTTTAGGCTTAGTCGTCGCGTCTTTCGTGAACTTGAAAACTTTTTTGCGCTTCGGAGTATCAGCTTCAGCGTCAACATCAAGATCAAACGGAAGTTCAGGCTGACTATGATTATTATTACGTTTTCCGGTCATCATGATATTGCATAAGGCTATACACTGGTCGCAAATTCTCACGTTTCCGCCCGGCCCCGTGAACATCTCATCAACCATTGAGACGGGTTTACCGCAGAATGAACATCTTTCTTCGTTTTCGTTTTCTCCGGGCATTGCTTATCTTGCCTCTATGATTTTATCAATCAATCCGTACTTCAACGCTTCTTCAGCCGTCATGTAATTATCCCTGTCAGTGTCGCGCGCAATCGTCTCAAAATCCTGGCCAGTGTGAGACGCTAAAATCTTGTTCATGCGTTCTTTAGTCTTGATGATATTTTTCGCCTGAATCTCAATATCGCTCGCCTGACCTCGTGCTCCTCCTAAGGGTTGATGTATCATTACTTCGGCGTTGGGAAGTGCTAAACGTTTTCCCTTTGAGCCTCCTGCAAGCAAAATTGCCGCCATTGATGCCGCAAGTCCTACGCAGATCGTCGAAACTTGAGGCTTTATGTACTGCATTGTGTCGTAAATCGCAAGCCCAGCCGTAACACTTCCGCCGGGACTGTTGATGTAAATGTTTATGTCTTTATCGGGATCCTCGCTCTCAAGAAATAATAATTGCGCGACGATTGAGTTTGCTACGTCGTCAACAATTTCTGAGCCGAGAAAAATTATCCTGTCTTTCAGTAAGCGGCTGTAAATGTCATAACTTCTTTCGCCGCGTCCCGTTTGTTCGATTACGTAAGGAATGTAATATGCCATATAAAATTATTCTCCCTGTTCCGGCTGTGAAAGTTCCGAAACTTCTTTAACTGTCATGTGTGAGATTAAAGCATCAGCGACTTTTGACCACTTTAATTCGTCAGTAAGTCTGTCCATCTGATTTTTATTCTCATGGAAATATTTTGCTACGAAACCTTTGCTGACGTTTAATTGCGCGGCTCTACGTTCGAACTCGGCTTCTAAGTCTTCCTGCTCAAGATGAATGTCAAATTTTCTTGCGGCTTCGTCCATGACTAAAACGTTGCGTACGGCTGTCTCGGCTCGGTCTCGTAAAAGTTTCTCGTAACCTGTTCGGCCGTCTTCGGTGTCGAGTGCATAGGCTTCTTCGAGGGAAATTCCGTTAGCTTTTGCCCAGTCTTCGTCCTCGTGTCTTAATGAATGGATTTGACGTTCGACGAATCTATCAGGAAGCTCAACTTTTGATTTCCCCGCGACGAGTTCAATTGCTCTATCCTGGAAATTTCGTTTATTCTCTTCCGTAACTTCGTTTTCAATGTCCTGGCGAAGTCTAGCTCTGAAAGCCTCTTCGTCTTTAATGTCAGTCTCAGGGCCGAATACATTTTTGTAAAACTCTTCGTTAATTTCCGGTAAAACGTATTCTGAGACCGTCTCAATCTTCATCTTGTAGCTGACGTGTTTACCTGCTAAAGCTCTGTCGGCGTGTTTCTCTTCAACGTCAAACTCAGCGTATGCCTCATCACCTTTAGACTTGCCGATTAATGCCTCGCGAACTTGTGAACGAATTGTTTCGTCTGAGAGGTTAATTTTCTCGTGAGTTGGTTCCGGCCTGAGCTGTTCAGCTTCTTCGGAGCCGTCAGGGTTGAGAGTTCTTATTGTGAGTTCAAGGTCAACTAAATCTCCGTCTTGAATTGGCCTGTCAACAGGTTTAATATCCGCGAGCTGAACTCTAATTCTCTTCGCAAGTTTATCAACGTCAGCTTCGGTTACGTTCGTTACGACTTTTTCGATTTCAAGGCCGTCAATTTCAGGCAGTTCGACTTCCGGACGAACCTCAAACGTAAGCTCACAGAGTACGGGCTTGCCTTCCTCAATTTTCTCCGTGATGTTCAGTGAAGGTGCTTCGATAGGCTCAAGATCATAATCATCAACGATCTGGCGGATTTCGTCGGGCATTAACTGTTCAAGAGCTTCTTGATAAATAGCATCTTTTCCGTAACGCATTTCGAGGACGCTTCGTTTTACGTGGCCTTTTCGGAAGCCGGGAATGTTTACCTGCTGGGATATTTGCGATAATGCTTTATTGAGGGCTTTGGTGAACTCGCTTGCTTCAATTTCGAGTTTAATTTTGACGATATTTTTTTCCTGCCCCAGCAATTCTGTTCTCATTATGAAATCAGGACTCCTTTGTGGAATTACAAATTTGCCCTGAACGTTTAACAGGGCGTAAGTATTTGCCAATTATATAACAAAATAAAATGAGTGTAAAAATTGCGTGCTGTGTTACTTCTTAAAATTGGACTGTGAAAGATTAAACACGACGAATTTTTTTGCCAGTAAAATATAACACGTTCTATTTTTATGCATGTATAATTTTCTCCATAAAAGTTAAACTTGCCGCCTGAATAATAAATCAATTATGAAACACTGAAAATTTTTCACAAGCATTATAATTTACGCGCATAAAAAATTTCATAACAGGAGAAAAAATAAATGAGCAAAGTAAACGTGCCCTATAAAATTTACCTTGACGAGAAAGAAATTCCATC
>ERZ842401.1706-NODE-1706-length-30785-cov-12.891897_pt1 | contig 30785 bp, 31 predicted proteins | sample MGYA00521270_ERZ842401 | MGnify/ENA primary metagenome ERZ842401 (study PRJEB31892, sample SAMEA3878208) | bioreactor metagenome | biome: Moose rumen | place: Sweden | collected 2011-10 | study: EMG produced TPA metagenomics assembly of the PRJEB12797 data set...
CCAATTCACCTTCGATAGCTTTTACATCAACAGGTGATGGCATATAATCAACAACATTGTTCAAAAGTAACTGAACACCTTTGTTCTTGAATGCAGTACCGCAGCATACAGGAACGATTTTGTTGTTACATACGGATTTTCTTAATACAGCTTTTAATTCATCAACTGAAATTGAATCAGGATCTTCAAAGAATTTTTCCATTAATGCATCGTCTTCAGCCGCAATAGCTTCAACCATTTCATCGTGATACTGTTTAGCTTTGTCTGCCATATCAGCAGGAATTTCTTCTTCTCTGATATCTGTACCCAAATCGTTTGTATAAATTTCGGCTTTCATAGTCATAAGGTCGATTAAACCTGTAAATTTATCTTCAGCACCGATAGGCAACTGAATAGGAACAGCATTTGCGCCTAATCTTGTTTTAATTTGTTCTACAACTCGGTAGAAATCAGCACCTGTTCTGTCCATTTTGTTTACGAATACCATACGAGGAACTTCGTATCTGTTAGCTTGTCTCCAAACTGTTTCAGACTGAGATTGAACACCGCCTACTGCACAGAATACAGCAACAACACCGTCCAATACACGCAAAGAACGTTCAACTTCGATTGTGAAATCAACGTGTCCCGGGGTATCAATGATGTTAATCTGGTGTCCTTTCCATTCAGCTGTAACTGCTGCTGATTGGATTGTAATCCCTCTTTCTCTTTCTTGTTCCATAAAGTCTGTTACGGCTGCACCATCGTGAACTTCACCGATTTTGTGAGTCTTACCGGTATAGAACAAAATACGTTCTGTTGTAGTTGTTTTTCCGGCATCAATGTGGGCAGCAATACCAATGTTTCTGATTTTCTCTAGTGGAGCTGGTCTTCCCATTTTCTTTTCCTTCTTTTCTTTTATTAAAATGTGTACTACTTTGCTACTTATATTTAATGTCGGGATAGCAATCCCGACCTGCTTTTGTTTGGCAATAGGGCAATAAGAGAATAGGAAATAAGACCGTTACATATTTAACTTGTATTGTAAAGGACTTAATGCCTTAATGCCTTAATGCCTTATCGCCATGATAGTAACATAAACATAAAATTTTTCAAATGAATGTCAAAATTTTTGTAACAAAATCCCAATTTTATTGTCGTAATACATGTAACAAAATATTAAAAATTTATTGTTATCAGGCAAAAACTAAACTTGACGAGTTTTAGCCATGATATCTCAGTAGTGTGAAAGTAACAATTTTATGTCAGGAATAAAAGTTCCAAAAGCGAATATATACCCGAAATTTTCATCGGAAAACATAAAGAAACAGTTAAAACCCCGCAATATTGTTTCTGCGATGGCAAGCGACGGTTTTTTGCCCGTAATTGCGCTTGAAGCTTTTGTTGAAGCAGGAAGAACATATCAGGCTTATAAAAGAGGCGGTTTTGACGAGGCCAGAGAAAGAATAACAGAAGAATTTTCCGGTGCTGTATTTTGGCTTGGCGGTGTTACGGCTTTAAACTGGGTTTTTGAAAAGCTCGGTCAAAAAATGCTCAAACTGCCGGATAAAATGGTTGATATCGCACATGACGAAACCCGTAATCCGCTTAAAAAATATCTTGCAAACGAAATTAAAACAAACGGCGGTACAATATCTGAAAGCCTTATGGCGAAATTCAAATTTACCAAAGTTATTGCGAGTGTATTGATTGCCAACTCATTTATCGGTTTTATTTTACCTAAGATAAATCAGGCAATTACACGCTCTTATCACAAAAATGATGCTAAACAAAACAACGTAAATACGGATAATTTCTTTAAAAAACCTGATTTGAATACTTTTGCACAAAACAAAAAAGATAATGATAAAGATACCTCATTTACGGGGAAATGGGATCTTTTAACACTTGCAAACAACTTTGAAAGCAAAAGAAACTGGAAATTGCTTTCGGTTGATGCGGGTACAGCATCCGGCAGAGCTTATTCCGCAAGAAATAATGATGAAAGAGTAGAAATTTTGTTCAGAGATTTATCGTCAATTTACTTCTATATGTTCAATATGGCAAATATGAACAGATGGCTCAACAGGCTTGAACAGGGTAAAGGCAACACAACAAGACTCGACCCGGCTTCGGCTGAATTTGCAACAGAATATCTGCAAAATTACGTTGGCGATAATAAAGTTGATGTTCAGACATTTGCAAAAGAAGTTTTGGGCGAAAACAAAGAACTTCCTGACTCATTGAAAACAAAATTTGAGCAGCACAAAATTATCACACTTGAAGACTTCAAGGCTGAATTGAAAAATATAGTCCCTGAAGATAAATTAAAAGAATTTGAAACGGCGGCAGAAAGAATGTCCGAACTTCAGCCCGAAAGAATGGTTAATGTCACCGAAAACGGCGAGACTAAATCAATAGCAAAACGTATTTTGACTATGAATCAGGCAAAAGATGTATTAAACGGCGGTCATATCAATGATCCTGAATTCTTGAAAGAATTTTATGCTAATGCCTTAGGTCACAGAAAATTCATGGATAACAGCAGTTATAAATTTGTAGCCCAAAGTACGTTCGATTCTCTGAAGAAAGATTTGACAAACTATGTTAAATCAATAATTGAAACTGCGCAAAAAACTGATGCCAAAGAAGTTACATCTCAAATTCTCAAAAAAGCTTCTTCGCAAAACTTCAAGATGAATGCAATCAACTGGGGCAGTGGTTTTGCAGTTTCGGCATTGTTCCTGTCTACAATTATTCCGAAACTTCAATACTGGATTACGAAGATGAGAACAGGACAAGATGCTTTCCCCGGAACTGAACAATACAGAAATGCCGCTTAGAAATTTTTTCAAATTTACATATAGACAATTTTTCTAAAATATAATATACTGAAATTGTTAAATTCGTATTGATACGGCATACAGAAGAGGAAAATATAATGGCTAAAAATAATGATACGGTACCAATAGAGGTTACTATTTTGACTTCGGATCACGATATCAAAGGGGTTGTGCATGTTTCAAAATACACAAACACAAACAGAGAATTGACTGACTTGTTAAATGACAGAGAAAGAAGATTTTTAGCCGTTACAAATGCTGAAATTTACCCTCGTACGGGCAATCAATCTCCAAGAAGATACAACTTTTTGGAAATTCACATGGATTATGTATTAATGGTTCATCCTACAACTCAGGCAGTATTCAGAGATTCCGGAAAAACGCAGGAAGATATTGCAAGATTCAGAGATTTGAGAGCTAAGTTAAATCAGACTAAACCGTTTTAGTTTATAAATTATTATTTAGTAGCAAATTTTATTTTGTTGTGTTTTGATATAAACATGACGTGCGGATATTATTTAATTTCAAGAGCTGATAAAATTCCTTTTGCAAAAATACAAAGGGGATGCTTTGAGGCTGATAAATCAAGCCCCATGGACTGTGGATGAAATAGTTGCGGGTATAAAAGGCAAAGAGGGTGTTTACCGCAAAATTACCACTTTCAGGGATTCTAACAATAATATTATCGAACGTGCATTTGATTATACCGATAAACCTTACAGAAACAGAACATATATACACAGAGATAATATCGCAAATAAAGATGAATATGTTACATCAACTCACGTAAAAGAGTTTATTATGAGCCGCAGAAATAAAGCCGCTCATACACAGCTTGTTCATGATGGTGCTCCAAGAACCCTGCTTTGGATTCCTGTTAAATTTTTTACTAATCACCTGAGTGAAAACATAAACAACGGAAAGAAAATTCTTACAAAAGTCATTCAGTCAAATCTTTCAAAACCATCAAAAGAATTACATACGTTTATTGAGTTTCCGCCTGTATCAAACGGGAAAAAAGCCAAAAAACATAATAAATTTTTGCAGTTTACGGTAAATTCATACAACAACACTGTTTTACAAAATAATATTGTTGCAAAAGGCGGGGTAAAAATGCCTGAAAATGATAGTTTTTTGGCATTCAGAGCACTTGATATAAATGATTCAAAAGCTCCATTAACCCAAATGTATATAAATAAACGAGGTTTAGGGAGTATGGGAATAAAAATTGATGCCGAATACAGAGCCAGAGATGATGTGGATGAATATGCAAAGGCTATATTTAATCCGAATGACGGGGCTTTAAATTTCAGAAAAAGTTATGTATTCACTTCAAAATCGGAAGTTGTTGCAACTGCCCGTCATGAAGTCGAACACGGCTGGCAGTTTTATCTGCATGCCAGAAATTGCGGCGGGACAACACCATGGGAAGAAAAATTATATCAGGAATTTGGAGAAATAAAAGACAAAAAGCTAAAACAAGAGGCACAAAAATATACAGAGTCTATCCAAAATTATGTTTCGCTGGCTGATGATGTAAAACAGTACAGAAAAAATTATGTTGAAATAATGGCAAACGGAGCGGGGTACGTTGAAAAAGAAAAATACGACACTCAAAGGGCGGAAATACATGCCCAATTCCCGCATATACCGATAGAATTACTGTAAATATCCGCCGTTTTCATCCTGAGCGGAAAGATTAACTATTGCATAAGCATTAAAATCTAACGAGCCATATATAATCTTTATTTTGTTATCATCTTCTGCAATCCAGTTTGCAAACAAAATTTCTTCCTGATCGTAATCATCCTGAGTTTCTGTTGCAGGAATTTTTGCAATCAATTGATGCGCCTGATATAAATTTAAAACAATTCTGCCGTCTTTATTTTCTCCATCTACCTGATAATGCCCGACAGGAATTACACCATCCCCGATTTTTATTTCTGCGGGTATAGATATAACAGGAAGTGAGGAATCTTCGCTTCTATTGTTATTCAGAGCTTCTGATTCATTCCCCTGACTGTATTCGGAGCCCTTCATAGGTTTTTTATTTTGAAGAATATTTTTCCATTTATTCACTTTGGAATTCATTTTATTAATGGCCTGTTCAAATTCTTCATCACTTACATACCGTTGTTCCTGATTGGGGGCAGGATTGCCTAAATCAGTGTTAAAATTTCCCCACAAATCTTCTTCTGCGGCAAGAACCGTAAGATTTAACAATGCTAAGACGAATATAAGATAAATTAATTTCTTCATACAATTATAATAATGTTTTTTGTTGAAAAGTAAACCGAATGTTTGAATGATTAATTTTTGTATATCTTTAAAGATATCTTTGGCAAAAAAAATTTTTTTCTATTATTATAAGTGGGATATGTGTAAAAATTTTATGTAAATATATGGAGAAAAAATGCAAATTCAGACAAATTTTACCCCGCTAACATATAATAATTATAAGAATAATAATAAATCAGCCGTTTCATTTGAAGGTTTGAATTTTCAGAAAATAATTCCGGGGGCATCAGCAAAAAAACAAATAAAAGAACGTAAATTGATTGATACCTGTTATCACATGGCAGATATTATTGGTCAAAAAGCACAGACAATTATTGATTTAACAAGACATGCTTCCCAAAGAAAAATCTCTTTTATGAGAAGTATGGTTTCAAGATACAATGCAAGGAACTTTAATCTTTCGGGGAACATGAAAGAAGATTCCACCCCCATAATTAACATATATAAGATGGTAGGCAAACCTGAATCTGCCCATTTTAATATAATTGGGAAAACTGATGCGTCTTTTAGTTCAATAGAGAAAATATTTGGTGCGGCACAGGATAAAAAAAGCCTCGAATTTGCTCAAAATATGCAGCATAGTATATTAGGGGATTCAAAAAAATCTGCCGATCTAATTGTTGAGATGTTACAATCCCCGAATAAAAAAACTTATATTGCCGAAATGGAAGATTATGTATCGTATTTAAAACTAAACGCAGATAATCAGAATGCCGTAAAAGACCTTGAAAAAATGCTCAAAAACGGTTCTTATGACAGAAAAGTTTATGATGCAAGACTTGATGTAAAAAATATATTGAATAACAGTGCAATATCTTCAGTTATAGGTAAAGACAGTGAAATATTAGAAAAATACTATTCAAAATCAGGCAGCAGATTTTTAAGACAAATGGCAAGTGAATATATTCCTCACAGACAGCATATAACAGGTGCCTGCGCAAATGATATTCTTGACATGTATAAAACAACAAAACCGGAAAATCTGCATACACGACTGGAAATATTAGACAGATTCAAATATGCAACGAAAGATGCTTTGGGTCAAAACGGTGAAGAAGCTGAAATCAAAGCTATGAGAAAGCTTTTTGACAGAATGGATAAAGACAAACACAGTGCAAAATTTGTTCAAAATCTTCTTGGGGACGATATACAGGTTTCTTCTGTCCGTGAATTGCTTGAAGTTTTGGATTTGGTTCCTGCTCAAAAAGGTGAAATTTTCCATAAGAATGTTGCAAGAATAGTAAAATACACTAATGCGGAAGAACGAGCACAAGCCTTGAAAACCGAGCTTGAAAACCCGTTCTTTATGCCTGAAAGTGTTGCCCTTCAAAAACGTGATATGATTCGTTACGGTTTTGCAAAAAAAGAATCAAGATTCTCACGTTTTGTTAAATCTGTTGAAAACAGAGTAAATCAGTACAAGTACAATAAACTTGAAGTACAAGAACAGGTACAGACTCCGAAAGTTGTATCAAAACCGAGTACTGTTACCATTGAAACTGCACCCGTTACAACTTTACCTGCATTAGTGCAGACAGTTCCTGCCATAGCACCTGTTCAAAAGGCGGCAGAAATTGTTATGTCCGAAACGTTACCTGTTGTAAGAAGATTTAAAGAATCTCCTCAAGCAAGAAAATTGAGAGTTACTGCGGATGTAAATAATATTATTGAAGAAAAATTAGGCAAAAAGACACTTGAAAGCCAGAAGGAATCTTTTGACAAATTTGCGACTGTAATGCGTCTGAAGCTTTTGCCTGAAATCTTCAGTTCTATTTCTGCTACCCGTACAGCACAAAGGGCCGCAGGTAAAAGACCGAATGTAGAATCAAGAGATGCAATAAGGCTTTATGAAAAAATCAATGGCAGAAATAAAAAAATTGTTCGTTATATGCTTAAACAGACGGATGGAAACGGCAACAGAGTATTTGACTTGAAAGATACAATATATTTGATTGACAGACTTGAAAAAGAAATAGCAATAAAGAAAAAAGTTAATCCGAAATTTATGGCAGCAGATGCAAAAGCTCGTTATGAAGAAGAATTTCAGGCTCTTGTCGAACAGTACGGCAAATTAAAACGTGCAAGAAAAAGCAAGTAATCAGGCAATTAACTTTGTAAGGTGCATGTCAAAGCAAGCACGGTGTGTTTATGTACCCCAATCATATTTGTCCGCTAAATTAAAGCTTGTAGGATGGGTGAAACCCAACAAATGCAAATCATGATGGGTTTCACCCATCCTACTTATTAAAGTTGGGACTTTTCTCTAATAAGGGCTAAAGATGATTACAGATGCTGTTTATACTCACCTGTTTATAATACATTCCCCCTTTACACCTGCGTATATTTTTTGCATTTTGAAATTATGAAATCTACAATGTCGTTTTCGATATGACATCCGAAATGCCCGTTTATTTCTTTTATAAAATAACAAGGACTTGTTACATTGATTTCAATAATTTTACCGTCAATGACATCTAACCCCGCAAAATATATTCCCATAGAATTAAGCTTTTGGGCAACCGGTTTAAACTTTTCCATTTCATCATCAGACAAGACAGCTTTTTTTATGTTGGAATCATTGTGTTCACAGAATTTGAAATCATTGTTGCTCGGAACTTTTTGCACACAGTAAGGCAAAATATTTTCACCCAAAAATAGAACTCTTTTGTCGCCATAAACGGCACTCGGTATATATTTTTGAACCATTATAATTTTTTTGCCGTTTTGAGTCATTTGGTTAATAATAACTGCCGTATTCTTGTCTCCTTTTTTCAGATACATAACTCCGCCGCCAAAACACTGATTAAGCGGTTTTAAGATTATTTCTTCGTTCTCGTCAAGAAAGTTCAAAATATCTTTAAATGATGAAGTTACGATATTTTTTGGCATAAGGTCATTAAACATGACAGAATGCAGTTTTTCGTTAAAGCTTCTTATGGATTTTGTGTCATTTAAAATAACTGTTTTTTCTCTATCAACAAAATCAAGAATGTATGTTGCATTAATGTAATCCAAATCAACCGGAGGATCAGGGCGAAACATTACCACATCAAAATTTTCTATTTTTTCTTCATTCAAATTGTTTTTTTCATAAAAAATGTCATTATTTTCTGTATAAGATTTATAACAATCCGCAAATGCAACGGAAGATTTCAGCTTTAGCATATCAATCGTTGAAATATAAACATCACAACCCTTTTCCAAAAGACCTTTAATCATCCAGAAATTTGTAACAAGCTGATTAAATTCAAAATATTTTAATTCAATTCTGTCGATAACGAATAAAATTTTCATAAAAACCTCTTTCCCCTAAAAAGTAATCACTGAAATGATTATAAAAAAAACAGTTTTATTGTTCAAGTGGGGGTAAATGTATAAATTATTGTCGGCTTAGTAAAGCCGACCTACATTTTTTACGTTGTCATTCTGAGGGTAATGGTTATTTTATGCTCGAAGAATCTAATAAACCTTAGATAACTCATGAGATTCTTCGCTGGCGCTCAGAATGAGCGCATTTTGTAAAATCTTACTGCAATATTATATATAGTTATCTAAAATATTGCCTGAATTTAATCTGTCCATTTTTTAGGGTCAAATTTCAAATCTTTTACGGTAAGATGCAAAGATGATGTGAACGGCTGAAGTTTTTGAAGTATTTGGGCTTTTCTTAGCATAAGCTCTTGAGCAACAATCGGAGTTTGACAGGCGATAACCATTGTATCGCCTTTTAACATTGAAAACGGTTTTGAAATTTGGGAGAATTTTTCTCCGACAGCCATCTTCCAAAATTTATACAAATTGCTTCTGCGAATGGCTTTTTTAAACTCCTTTGTCTGAGAAAGCTCATCAATTAAATCGTCTATATTATGAAACTGTGTATATAATATTTTTTTCATATTTTTTACAGATGCCGTTTTTGTGATAATATTTTTAAATGATGACCGAACAATTAAATGATATCATAAAAAGCTCTAAAAATATATTGCTTGTTTCTCATATAAATCCTGACGGCGACACTTTGGGTTCAATGTGTGCAATGAATCGTATCATAAAAGATAACTACAAAAAAAATCCCGATATGCTTCTTGTTTCAAAATTGCCTTCGGTTTATGAATTTCTGCCTGAAATAAGCAGCGCAAAAACTCTTGATAATATTGATTTGTCAAGAGAGTATGACCTTGTTATAAATCTTGATGTTGCTTCTATTGACAGGTGCGACAGGGCAAAATTGTTGTTTGAAAAGGCAAAAAATACTGTAAATATTGACCACCACGAAACCAATAACTCCTATGCGCAAATAAATATTATAAAACCTGATGCCTCTGCAACAGGTGAAGTTTTGTATGAAATATGTAAAAATTTAGATTGGAAAATATCAAAAGAATGTGCAGTTTGTCTTTATTGTGCGATTTTAACAGATACCGGCGGGTTTAAGTTCTCTAATACAACAACAAAAACCATGCAATATGCGGGAGAGCTTTTATCTTACGGTATAAATCCTTCCGAAATGTACCAAAAGTGCTATGAATCACAATCAAAAGATATGGTATTATTTCAGAGTTATTGCGTAAATAAAGCAATATTTTTATCTGACGATACAATTGCATATACAATTGTGTATAAAAAGGATTTGGAAAAATTTAATTATAACGGAGATGATTTTACCGAAGGTTTAACCGAAAAATTGCGTTCGATAAAAACAACGGAAGTTGCATTTGTTGTAAAAGAATTAAATGCCTCAACTTCAAAAATATCTATGCGCAGTAAAAGTACGGATATTGCAAAAGTCTGCGCTTCTTTTGGCGGCGGCGGGCATAAATTGGCTGCGGGAGCGGTTATAAAAGCAAGTGTTGAAAATACCGTAAAAATGGTTTTGGAAGAATTGAGAAAACAGGGTTTATGATAAAAAGTTTATTAAAAAAACTGATGAAAAATAAATACTGTCATGTCCTTATAAATCTTATAAGGTCAATAATAAAGAATGATTTTTTCGGAATGGCGGCAGAGATGGGATTTATGCTGGTTGTCGGAATTTTCCCGTTTATGTTGTTTTTGATGTCTGTTTTCGGGTGGATGGGAAACCGTTCTTATATGGATCCTGTTTTAAAATTTCTCTCAAATATAATGCCGCATCAGGCGATGGAATTGCTCAATACTATCATGACACAGACAATGATTTTTAATCATGGAAAACTTATTGCATGGATTGGGATTATAACTTCACTTCTATTATCCATAAACGGCGTTGCGGTTATTTTAAAAGGTTTGAACAGGGCATACAAAGTTGAAGAAACAAGAAGCTTTTTATATACAAGAACGTTGTCTTTGCTTATGGTTTTTGTTCATATTTTAATATTATTTTTAGCAATAAATATAATTATTTTCGGGAAAATTATCATATTATTTTTTGTTCAGTATTTCGGGATGTCAAAAGCGATTGCATATACAATATTGACTTTGCGCTGGCCTGTTGCGTTTTTGGCTTTGTATCTTTTGGCGTTTTTATGTTATTACATACTGCCTGATTTAAAAGGGAATGAAAAATTCAAACGAAACAGCGCACTCCCCGGAACAGCATTTTTTACGGCATCCTGGTTAATCGGCTCATGGGGATTTTCTTTGTATGTAAATAATTTATGCACATACAATATCGTTTTTGGGTCAATCGGGGCATTTTTTATTCTGATGGTATGGTTATATTATACTTCGATTGTACTTTTAATCGGAGGGGAAATTAATTCTCAGGTGTATAACAGACTTGAACATAAATCAAGAGAAATACAGGAAGAATTGGCAGCATTAAGAGAACAGACTTTCCCTAACCGTAAGACACATTAAAAATTCGTATCCTGAGGCGTTAGCCGAAGGATCTATTATGATTTTAAAAAGATTCTTCTCTATCGGTGCTCACATTAAACGGATATTGCTATTTGCTTTCATCCTCTGCTCGTACCGGCTCAGAATGACATCCTTACTCTAAATAATATATTGCGTACTGGCAAAATACGACCTGCAAACCTCTATCAATCAAGTTTCAAATTATTTGGGGTTCCTAAGCCGAAGAAATTTTTAATAAATTCATAACCGGCATAAATACCCAAAGCGCCTGTCGAAACTTTGGCAACTTTTTTACCGCCGAGTAAAGCTCCGATACCTAACGCAAACGGTACAACATGGTTTACAAGCATTGAAGAAAATCCTTTTACATAGCCTATTCCCTCGTTAAAAAATCTTTTCCATGTCTGGTTAAGCTGAACATTGTATGATAAATTTTTAATTTTTTCCTGAGTTTTGCTCATGCTCCCGTACATTGTATTATTCAGGTAATAAGCGGTAGATTTTGCATCCTGTTCACTTGCGTATAAATCAGCCTGCATTTTACCGACATAATTTGCATCTCTTGCAACCATAGCAAGTGCCGCTATCCCCGCACCCCTTGTGATTACGGTGGATACCGACGGAATTATTCTTCTTATGCCGCTGAATATTGCCATTATATTTTTCTTTCCTTTTTTTTAGATTATAACACGCTTATTATTGTTTTTCTTTTATTGTTTTCTTCTTTTTATCGTCTTTCTTTTCTTCGGTTTTTATTTTGGTTCGTTTGTCTGGGTCGATTTCAACTTCTTTTTCAACCCTTTGTCCTGCCATATCCAACAAAATTCTTGCCGCATCATTGGCATCATATCCGTAACCCTGCGGATTTTGCTGCATATTTTGAAGCAGTTGAACCGTGATGTTATCACCGTTTACAATTCTTCCGTCTAATGCCGTCAGGGCTAAAAGTCTGATTTCCTGTGACGGGTCTTGAAGCATTTTATTGATTAGTGCTGTGAGTGCTTTATCATCTTTTCTTGACGGGTCTTCATCAAGACGTTCAAAAACTTTCTTCGCTCCGCTCAATCTTACGCTCTTATCCTGACTGTTTAAATAGTTTTCAAGAGTTTTTATGTATTCATCAGTAAGCATTACAACTTTTTTCTTTTCGGTTTTTTTGTCACCGGTATAAGAAGTTGTTGTTGCCATGTAATAAGGGCTTATCGGATTTTGCGGATTTAATAAGCCGCCCGCACCATATTGGTTGTTCGGATTATTCGGGTCATAAGCCCCTCCCGGTCTGTAAGGATTGTTCGGGTCGTTCGGGTTTGCTCCGTACGGATTGTTCGGGTTATTCGGATCTAACGGACCACCTGCACGATAAGGATTGTTCGGGCTGTTCGGGTCGTTAGGATTGTAACCGCTGCCTACTTTATACGGGTTATTAGGGTTTGTGGAATCAAATGCTCCTCCTGGTCTATACGGATTGTTCGGATTGTTCGGGTCTGCGCCGTACGGATTATTCGGATCGTTCGGGTCTAACAAACCGCCCTGTTTATAAGGGTTATTTGCCTGATTTATTCCGTTTGATGCAGACGGATTACAATTACATCCGCCCATTTGATTTGTATAATAATTTGACGGATAACTTGGAGCATTTACATTATATGTTGGTGCCATAGCTCCCGGAGGAGTTACTGACGGATTAAATATCTGTATATTTACCCCCGAAGTTGTCGGCGGAACCTGAACACTCGGTTGTTGCGGTTGTTGAATATATTGCGGCTGAGGATAGTAGTATTGCGGATTTGTTACAGGATATTGTGCAACTTGAGGATTTGGAACATATTGAGCAGCAGGCATCTGACTCATAGGAGCACAATTATTTCCGCAATTATAACTGCTGTTATATTGCACCTGAGGATTAATCGGTTGTTGTTGATTTGGTCCCGTAACTTGCATAATACTACCTTTGCCTATCTACAAATATATAAAGTCAAGTTTTGAGAATTAATTGCTAGTTTGTGACAAGCGAGGTTTACAAAACTAAATATTATTTTTTGTATAAATATTCAAAATATCAGGAGTGAAAATTTCTGTTGATTGATATTCCAAATTTATGCATTCTGAAATTTTGTCTTTCATCAAACCGCTAAAACATGATTTCCCGCTGTTATCAGAGAGAATTTTCGGAGCTGTAAAGTGATAAAGCTTGTCAATGTATGGTAAAAAGCTTGAATTTAGTTTTCCGCCCGCTTCAACAAGAACGCTCATTATGCCGAGTTCAAAAAGTTTATCAAGAATAAATTCAATATCTGATTTATTATTTTGGTTTGGAGTTTTTATATAATGTATGTGTTCACTAATGTCTTTGTTTTCTTTGGAATTAAAAATAAATATTTCACCCTGATTATAAATATTTGAATGTAAATCTGTTTTTAATTCTCTGTCAAGAATTATTTTTTTATTGTGTTCCATTGTGGGATTATCAGCAATTACTGTTGAAGAAGACGTTAAAACAGCATCATATTTTTTGCGTATATTTCTAACTTCGGCTCTTGCTTTTTCTGACGTTATCCATTTTGAATCCCCGCTATGCGTTGCAATTTTTCCGTCAATTGTGGTTGCTGTTTTCAGGGCTACAAAAGTTTTTTTATCTTTAAAATTTTTGATAAAAACTTCGTTAATTTTTTTGCATTCATCCTCAAGTACGGGTCCGATAATTTCAATACCTGCGGTTTTAAGTTTAGCAAGTCCGTTTACTTTCGGATTTGGGTCTTTCATTCCGTAAACGACTGTTTTTATGCCTTTTTCTATTATTAAATCAGTACAGGGAGGAGTTTTGCCATGGTGTGAACATGGTTCTAAATTTACAATCAGAGTACTTTCTTTTGCATTTTCAAGTTTTAACAACGCATCACGTTCCGCATGATTTTGTCCGTAAGCTTTGTGATAACCATCTGCAATTTTTTTGCCGTTTTTGTCAAGAATTATACAGCCTACAAGAGGATTTGGAGAAACTTTTCCGTATCCCTGTTTGGCAAGTTCAATACAATCTCTCATCAGATTTTCAAAATGTTTCATATTTGTATTTTACAAAAAAACATGATAAATTAAAACAGTAGAATATATTTTTAGTTAATAAGGAGAGGTAAAATTATGGTAGATTTAAAATACATCGGTCATAGTGCTTTTGTCATCAAAAATGACGATAAATCCGTTATTATTGACCCATGGGTAGACAGAAACGAAAATTTCAACTGGCATGAAGAACCGATTACGGATATCATTTTGACCCACGGTCATGGCGATCATTTGGGTAATGCGGTAGAAATTGCAAAAGAAAAGGATATTCCGATTACTGCAATTTCTGAAGTCGCATCTTATCTTGAAAAGAAAGAAAAAACAAAAGTAAAATCAGTAGGTTTGGGAGCATGGATTAATTATTCTTGGGGCAGAGCGGTATTTGTACCTGCTTTTCATTCAAGTTCTTTGCCAAACGGGAGTTATGGCGGGGTAGCAGCCAGTGTAATTTTGGATGTTGATGGTGTAAGAATTTTCCATGCCGGTGATACTTGTTTGACAGGAGAAATGAAAACTATTAAAGAATTGTATGCTCCTCAAATTGCATTGTTACCTATCGGCGGAAATTATACAATGGATGTTGATCATGCGGCAATGGCTGCTAAATGGTTAGGAGTAAGAACCGTAATTCCTATGCATTACGGCACATTCCCTGAAATTGAAGCTGATTTGCAGAGATTTGCTCAGCTTATTGCAGTCGGAAATACGGCATGTCAAATTCTTGATCCAAATTCGGTTAAGCAATAATAAATTAGAACAATAGAAAAAATAGCAGGTTTTAAAAGTGAAACCTGCTGTTTTTTCTATATAAAGTTTATATTAATGTCTAAAAAAGCGTGGTATAATAAGTTTATCAAAGGGTGTAGATTATAAAGGAGAAAAATTATGATACCTATTCTTGATTCAAAACGTCAGTATGCACAGATTGGTGCAGAAGCCGAAAAAGCAGTATGCGAAGTAATGAGAAGCGGAAGTTATATTCTTGGTCCGAATGTAAAAGCATTGGAAAGTGAATTGGCTTCTTATATCGGCTGCAAATATACCGTTGCATTAAACTCCGGTACTGATGCTTTACATATTGCATTAAGAGCTTTAAATATCGGTGTAGGCGATGAAGTTATAACAACAGCATTTACATTTGTTGCAACTGCTGAAGCTATCGGCATGGTAGGTGCAAAACCTGTATTTGTTGATATTGATGAAAATACATTTAATATCGACCCTAAAGCTATTGAAGCAGCAATTACTCCGAATACAAAGGCTATTATTCCTGTTCATTTGTACGGTCAGCCTTGTGATATGGATGCTATTATGGATATAGCTCACAGACACAATTTGAGAGTAATAGAAGATTGCTGTCAGGCTATCGGGGCATTATATAAAGGCAAAATGGTCGGTACATTCGGAGATATCGGATGTTACAGTTTCTATCCGACCAAAAACCTTGGTGCAATGGGTGATGGCGGTCTTTGCACAGTAAATTCGGAAGAATTGAGAGACCACTTAATTGCTTTGAGAAACCACGGTTCGATGGTACGTTATCACAATGATGAATTGGGTATAAATTCAAGACTTGATGAAATTCAGGCAGCAATCTTGAGAGTAAAGGCAAAACATATTGATGAATGGAATAGTCGCAGACGTGAACATGCCGCATATTACAACAAATTATTTGCATCTTGTCCTGATGTAATCACTCCGTCTGAATTGGATAATACATACTGTGTTTATCACCAATATACGGTAAAAATTCCGAACAGAGATGAAGTTCACAAAATGTTAGGAGAAGCAGGTATCGGTGCTATGCTTTATTACCCGATTCCTTTACACTTCCAAAAGGTTAATGCATGGTTAGGTATGGGCAAAGGTTCTTTACCGAAAACTGAAAGAAATACGGAACTTGTAATTTCTTTGCCTATGTTCCCTGAATTGACAAAAGAAGAACAAGATACGGTTGCTTCTACATTAATTTCTTGTATCGAAAAATCAAAATCTCCTGTCGGAGTATAAAATATTAAACAAAAAGTCGCCGTTTACGAAATCGTAAACGGCGACTTTTTATATATGAAAGTTAAATAAGAGATTTTCCCATTACGGCAAGTCCTGATAACGACCCCCATAATTGTTTTTGAAGAGCATTTTGAGTATTGACATCTGCAACTCTTGGCAGCTGATGTGCAATGTTTTTTGTAGGTTGGTCATCCTGAAACGCAATTCTGCCGACAGCACTCGCAGCAACGTCATTTTTAACGGTTTGCATAGTAGATGAACTGACACCTAATGTATTTCCATCCATTTCGCTGCTGTTAAATTTGTTATTATCTAATGGAGATATCGCTTGTATGCTGTCTGTTGCTGCCATTTTTATATCCTTTTAGCAAAGTGCCATAAATGATGATGCCTGAGAACGTGGTTTTAAACCGTAAAAACTCGTATCGTGATATTCTCTACCGTTTGCTGCGGTTACACCCTGTTGTGAAAATACTTGACTAAACATTGCACTGTTGTTCCAATCAAGTTCACCTAATGAAAATCCGCTGTTTCTGTAACTCTCGGTAATCTGCCCGAAAGTATCTTGAACCAATGTGTCGTCCATGCCGTTTAGTGCATGCGCTTTGTAACCGTCTCCGCTTGATGGTAAAATACTGTTTACCGCGGCAATTGCTGCTCTGTTAAATGCCATCTCTCTTATCCTTATAATTATAACTGCTCTCTTATATATAAAGTATATAAATCGTAAATAATTGCCTTTTTTGCAAAATATCTGTTTACAATTTGTAATAATTGTAATTTTGTTTAATTTTAATATACAAAATATTGAAGTCTTTATTCTTTAATGCTAAAATTACGTCAATAGCGGAGAATGTGTACTGTGCAGAGGAATTTTTTGGAAAAATTTCTGGATAAAATATCCGGTTTCCCAAATTGGATAAAAGAAATTATATACTTAAAGCTTTCAAAAGAGGTTAATTCCGAAAGTGAGCTTTCATATTTGTTTGCAATGTATAAACCGTCTTTAACGGACAAGGGGAAATGTGAATTAAGCAATAAAAAATGCGGTTTTGATGCCAATATATACAATATACTCGATTATGCGGACAAAGGAGCAAGTGTATCCGAAATAGCCGTTAATACATATCTTTCGTTTGAAGAAATTGCAAATTATATATTGTTTGGAATTGATGAGGGATTTATACAGTTACCTGATGATTCGCAGATTCTGAATATTGCGGGTTTTCTTGCAGGTAAATTCAGAACGGGCGAATATTTTTTGCAAAACGGTACTATATCAGAACAGCAGCTTGATGATGCGATATTGAATTATGAACACCGTGCCAAAAAGAATAATAAAAAGTTTGGTCAGTCGCTTGTTGATATGGGGTTAATTTCACAAAAGCAGCTTGATATGATTATTTCCATAAAAAATGAAGCGCAGAAAAGGTTTGTACTTGATCATAATGATGTTCCAAAAATTACCGAGGCTAAAGATTACGAGAATAAAATTGAGCAGTTGAAAAAAGAAAATCAGCAGCTTAAAAACAGAATAAAAGAGCTTTTGGGAGAAAGAAATGTTTAATAATACTCCCGAGCGGATGGTTGTTTATAAAAGAGACGGGCTTATTGAGCAGGAGCATTTTGGGTTTGTTGTAAGATGCACCAAAGATGAACCTTGTGAAAAGTTTGGCGATGATAAGAATTATCCGTATTTTTTGCGTTCATGCGCAAAACCTTTGCAGGCATCATTGATAATCGATTTTGGTCTTGATGAAAAATTCGATATGACTTCTGAAGAAATTGCTATATGCTGTGCTTCTCATGCGGGAGAGAAAATTCATATTGATATTGTCAGAAATCTTTTGAATAAGTTTGGGGTTGAAGAAAGTTATTTAAAATGCGGAGAGCATGAACCGATTTCAAAAACGGCTCAAAAAGAACTTATTTTAAATAACCGACATCCTGAAGCTATACATAACAATTGTTCCGGTAAGCACACGATGATGCTGGGTTTATGTAAGCTTATGGGTTGGGATTTGGGGAGTTATGATAATGTTGAACATCCCTTGCAAAAAGCAATTAAAAAACGCATATATGAATTGTGTGAATTAAAAAAAGAATATCCCGTAACAAAAGACGGATGCGGAGTCCCGATTTATTCTATGCCGCTTGAAAATATTGCAAAAGGGTATCTGAATTTATTTTGCAACCCAAAATACAAAAAACTTACGGAAGCTTTTTTAAATAACCCTTACATTATTGGGGGCGAAAACCGTACCGATACAATGATTATTCAAAATACATCAAACATAGTTGCAAAAGTCGGGGCAGGAGGTCTTATAGCCGTTGTAAACGTTGAAAAAGAGGAGGTATTTGTTATAAAAATTTGTGATTCAAATATGGAAGCAAGAGAAATTGCTGCAGTTGATTTGATAAATATTCTTCATTGGGGAAATGTTGAAGTATCGCATGATATAAATACAAATCACGGAGAAAAAGTCGGAGAAATTATTTCTTTATTTAGCAGGTAGGAAAAGATTATGAAAGATGTTCAAAATTCACAGGATAACAGAAATGTCGATATTCAAAGGGTCGGAATAAAAAATATTTGTCTGCCCTTAACGATTCAACGCAAAAACAATACAGACCAGATTGTTTCAGGTGTTGCAAAGGTTGCCGCTTCGCTTCCGAGAAATTACAAAGGCACTCACATGAGCCGTTTTGTTGAAGTTCTTAATGAATGGGAATCTAAAAACCTTTTGGGAGTTGATATTAAAGGCTGTCTTGAAAAAGTTATAAAAAAACTTCATGCACAAAGCGGTATACTTGAATTTCAGTTCAAATATTTTATAAACAAAAAAGCTCCCGTAACAAAAATGGCTGCGCCTATGTCTTATGACTGTTCTTTTAAGGGTAAAATAGAAAATGATAAATACAAATTTATTCTCGGGGTAAAAGTTCCTGTTACAACACTTTGTCCTTGTTCAAAAGAAATTTCGCAATACGGTGCGCATAATCAAAGAGCTTTGATATCCGTAAAAGTTTCTTATGATGAAACAGAACATATTTGGCTTGAAGATTTGATCGAGCTTGTGGAATCCTGTGCTTCATGTCCTGTGTATTCACTTCTAAAAAGACCTGATGAAAAATATGTAACGGAAAAAGCCTGGGAAAACCCGAGATTTGTAGAAGATGTTTTAAGAGAGGTTGTAGTAAAACTGCGTGAACATTCTGTTGTGAAAGAATTTGAAGTGGAGTGTGAGGCGTTTGAAAGTATTCACAATCATTCTGCATGGGCTTATCAAAAGGAAATTAAATAAAAGGGGGTTATATGAAAAAATTTACTGCATTGTTATTAATTTTAGGTTTAACTGTTTCTACCTGCGCTTTCTCTGAAGAATTGAAACAAGTAACAAGTGAAACTATTTTTTACATAAAAGCCGTTCATTCTTTACCGGAAAATGCCCTGAAAGATTTTTCCGTATTTAATACAAAAGAAAATTCAGCACAAATGCAGGAACAATTAATATCATTCCTAAAAACTTGTCAGCCTTACAATGAAAATATAAATATAAATTTCTTCGGATTTGATGCGACTTTAAATATCAACAGCGCAGGAAAAGTTAATGGGAAATGTGCGTACGAATTTACCGGCAAAGTTAATAAAATACCGGAACAGATGACCTCTGCTTCGGGAATGTCAGGTTCTGACCTTATGGCATTTAAGCCAAAAGTTAATTGTGAATTTACTCAGGAACAGTTAGACTATATTGCGGAATCTTTTAATGAAACGCTGATTGAAATGAAAACCGATAATTCTAATATTTCTAAGGTAAAAGCAAAAGAAAAACTGAAGAATAAAATTGAAAATGACGAAAAATTTAGGGCTCTTTTTAAAGATGGTGATTTTTGCCGTGTAACATCACTGACTGAAAATAATTTATAGAAAAATTATTCTATACAAGTTTAGCTGCGGAGTTTTTAACCATTTGAAGCCCCTTTGCATAGTTTGCGGATGCAAGATTAAAGTCGCATACAGATTTTGTTGAGCTTACCGATTTAATTGCTTTGTCAATATTCTTTTCGGTTTTTTGTATATTCTTTTTGACCTTGTTGTAGTACTTATCAGGATTATCAACACAAGATTTTACTTCTCCAAGAACAACACAAGCTCCTATAATCATTAAACTTGATTTTACTACCGACTTTAAACTTAAATTCATAATTTAGACCTTTCATTATATAATTTATGTATTTGTAAAAACTTGTCAAAAATAAAATTGTCTGAAAAATACGCAATATTAAAAAATATTGCGATTACTATTGCAAAAAAAATGTATTCGTAATAATATAAACCTAGCCGAAATAGGCTTTGGTATGCCTATGAAGCGTTGTAATACCAAGAAGGTCGGATTTTTTATCCGACTCAAACAAAAAGGAGAATTAAAATGCCAAAATTAAAAACTCACAGATCTGCTGCAAAACGTTATAAAGTAACTGCAAGCGGCAAAATTATGAAAAGACAGGCAGGTATTGGTCACTTGCTCCAACACAAATCAGGATCCAGAAAACGTAGAATTTTCAAAATGGTGGATGTTTCTGAATCCCATGTAGCACTGGTATCTAAAGAGTTACCATACAAGAAGTATTCAAGATAGGAGCAAAGAATTATGAGAATAAGACGCGGATCAGCCGGTGTTAAAAGACACAAAAAAATATTGAAACTTGCGAAAGGTTTTATAGGCGCAAGAAGCAGAATCTTTAAAGTAGCTAATATAGCTGTAATGAAAGCTTTGAAATATGCTTACAGAGACAGACGTACTACAAAACGCAATATGAGAAGATTGTGGATTGTAAGAATTAACGCTGCAGTAAGACAACGTGGAATGAGCTATTCAAAATTCGTTAATGCTTGCAAAAAGGCTAATGTTGTTGTAAATAGAAAAATGTTAGCTGATTTGGCTGTAAGAGATTCTGAAGCATTTGATGTAATTTTTGAAACTGTTTCTAAATAGTTTTTTACATTAAGTCAAAGTTAAAAAATACCGATTACAATTTGTAATCGGTATTTTTTTTAGTTAATTCTATTTAATTTTTAAATTTCAGAACTTTCTTCAACTGCGGCATCAAGAATATCCTGTTGCCCTACGCTTTTAGCTGATTCCATAGGTACAGGGGCTTTTGCATTTGCCGGTGCTGTTGCGACAAAGTTTGGCGTAACATTAATTTTAGGCAAGTCCTGAACAGTGTTTTCTTTAGGTGCTTCTGCTACCTGAGTTTGTTTTTGCTGAGCTTGTTGTTGTGCCTGAGCTTTTTCTTTTACTGATTTGTTATAAGCTACAACGGCAGGGTCTGTATGCGCTTTCAGGTAGTGATAGCTTGACATAATATTTGATACAAATCTTTGAGTTTCTCTAAACGGAGGAACCGCATTGTATTTTTTTACGTTTACCGGACCGGCATTGTATGCGGCAACTGCAAGCTGCATAGAACCGAACATCTGGTACATAGATTTGTAATACATTATTCCCGCTTTGATATTATCATCAAGAGAATAAGGATTTAAACCCATTCTTCTTGCAGTAGACGGCAATAACTGGAAAACTCCTACTGCGCCGTAAGGACTTTTTAAATCATGTCTGTAACCTGATTCTATCTTTGCAATACTTAATGTGATTGCAGGATCAACACCCATTTCGACAGAATACTTCACTATTGCCGCTTTGACTGTATCTACGTTGGCTGCCTGAACCTGTGTGAATAAGGACAATACCAACACGACAGTAAAGAGTAATAATTTTTTTAAAGTCAAAATAAAATCCTCAAAATTGTAAATTGAAAATTCTCCAAAACTACTTTTTTGTGTTTATTGTTAGTAAACTTTTCGTTTTTTTGAATGTGCTTATGTCACTATTATATTACAAAATTTTAAAATTTCAAGTCCTACAATAAGACTATGAGCCGATTATACGCCAAGAGTATTGATATAAAAGAGTTTTCGGGGTCTTGAATTAGTGTATTTTATACATTAATTCCCTCCTCCGTTTGGAGGATTTTTTGAAAAGAACTTCTCTTTGATTTTGAATTTTTTGTCATGTATGTCATAAGAATAAATTTTGTATTCATTTCCGTTTGTTGAAATTTTTATTGCATTAAGGTAATCGGTTCTGAGAATTTTGGTGTGACGTAAGGTATCAAGTGTACCCTTATTCGGATGACCAAAATAGTTTGTACCTGTTGAAATTACTGAAGCTTGTGTTCCAAGGTGATTGAGCATATCTGTATTTACAACATTAGGACCACCGTGGTGTCCGACTTTAATGACTTCAACATTATGCGGTATATTTTTCTTTGTTTGTTCAAATGCTTCAATTCCGGCATCTCCCATAAATAACATATCAAAATCTTTGTATGAAAGAAGTGTGATTGTAGAACATCCGTTGCTTGAGTCTTTTCCTGTAATATTTGCTTTATAAGTTTTTATTTTTAAATTCGGTTCGGTATAAATAACTTGATTATTTTTGGTAATATAAGTTGGAGTCTTTAATTTGCTTGCTGTTGTGAAGATATTTTTTGCGGTTTGGGTGGAGTGGTCTTTTGTATTGAGATAGAGATTTTTTACGTTCGTTTCATTAAGAATATCAACTGTTCCTCCAGAATGGTCGTTATCAAAATGAGTAACAATCAAACCTTCAATATTTTTTATGCCTCTGTCTTTAAGATATTTCAGCATTATAATTTTTGCCTGAGAATTTCCGCTTTGATAAGGTGCTTTACCCGTATCTATAAAGAAGTATTTATTTTGCGGAGTTTTTATAAGAAAGCTGTCGGCATTACCGACATCAAAGGCAGTTACTTCAAGATTTTTAGAAACAATTGAAATATTTGTCACCAATAAAATTGATGAAACCAGCAACAATGTTGTAAATGCTTTTTTGTAGCGGTCGTACTTTATCATGTAAGTCAAACCCAAAATCATAAGATAATAGATAATTATCTGAATTATTGACGGATGTGTGGTTTGTAAAAGGCAATTAGGGAGATTTGAAAAGAAGTCGGAAATAAATACAAGAATATTTAAAAGATAATTAACAACAAAATCAAACATCATGCAAATAATATCCGCTATTGGTTTAATCAGAGCAAGTATTGAACCGATAAAACCTAAGAAACTTATTGCACTGACAATACATGCGGCACAAATATTTGCAAAAATCGAATAAAGACTAAAAGTATTAAAATAAAACATCTGAATAGGAGCGACCCAAATCTGAGCGCATAAAGGGATTATAATTCCTGCTTTAAGCCATTCGAGTTTATCAGGAACCATATTCAGCTTATTTGAAAATACATTGGCTGTTGTAAACAGCCCAAAAGTTACCATAAACGATAACTGAAATCCGACATCATTTATATAAGCGGGATTATATATAAGCATTAGTACTGCAACAAGTGATAGTAAAGATATACTGTGAGCATCTCTGTCTATGAGTTTTCCCGCAAGTACAAATAAAAGCATTAAAGCCGCTCTTATAACGGATGCTCCCAATCCCGTCATAAGTGTGTATAAAATAACTATAAACATACCCGATATAGTTCGTGGTTTATATGGTACTTTTATAAATTTAAGTATTGCCGTCCAAAACCAGAAGATAAAAGCTACATTCATACCTGATGCCGCAAGTATATGCAAAAGTCCGGAATGTATAAATGAATTTTTTATATACTCAGGCGGTGCAACCGCATCATCACCAAATACAATTCCGCCCAATATTTCAAGATTCGGGCTCTTCAGATATTTGGAGTGAATTTTTAAAATAGAATTGCGGGTATTATTTAAGGAAGCTAAAAATTTCCATTTCAGAGATTTCTTTTCTGATGTATTAATTTTGAAATCGGAATTTGCATATAGAACGGTAAAAGTATTAAAATTTTTCAGATAATTCCCGTAATCAAATTGAGAAGGGTTTGTTGCTTTGAAAGGTTTTCTAAGATTGCCGTTAATTAAAACTTTATCTCCGATGTTCAGTTTTGATAATTCAGATTCTTTTCCGATAATTGTAACAAGAGTTTTGCCGTCTGCAATTTCATTATCAAGTTTTTCTGTTTCAAAAAAGAATCTTTTCTTTCCCTGCTGTGCAGAGTTGGGAATGCTGACAATTCTGCCGTAAAAAGTTCCTTTTACGGGTGTTTTTGTAACAAGATTGTCGGAAGTTTTAACCTTACAATACGTCAGAATAAATCCGAAGTAGAATACAAACGCAAATATTATTACACGCTTTATATCAAGAATTTTGAATAACAATGAAACAGCCAGAATAAAAGTAATGATAATTGCAGATAATATTTCTTTTTGCGCAAAGTAAGAAAGTATTCCCGTCATAAAGAATACTGAAGTTAAAAACATTACAAAATTCTTATTTTGTAATAAATCATTTATAAATTCTTTATTGAGCATAATTCCAACAGGCTAATGATAACACAATTAAATTCTTGAATAAAACATAAAAAAATGTTATAGTATACTAAAAAAGAGGGCATTATATGAGCAGTGAATTTTTTATTGATGATTTTCTCAGACAAGCCGTAACTGTCGGTGCTTCAGATATACATTTGGGGGTAGGGGAAAGACCCGTAATAAGAGTTGCGGGACAGATAATGAGAATAAATTTGCCGCCTCTTACAGAAGAGGATTTGGATTTTATTATAAAAACCATTGCTCCCGAACATCTAAAAGACAGAATTTCAAGATTTTTTGATATCGATTTTTCTTATGAAATTCCTCATTTTTCCCGATTTAGGGTAAATTTAAGCCACCAGCTTGCAAAAAGCGCAATTGTTCTTAGGGTTATACCATACAGAATAAAGGCTTTTGAAGAATTGGGATTGCCAAAAACACTTGAAGATTTTGCGGAATACAATAACGGTTTGGTGCTTGTTACAGGGCCTACGGGTTCGGGAAAATCTACCACAATCGCATCGTTAATTGACCATATTAATGAAAAATATGCCAAACACATTATTACTATTGAGGATCCTGTTGAATTTATTTATACAAATAAAAAATCAATAATTTCTCAAAGACAGTTACTTATTGATACTCCGTCGTTTACGGATGGTATTAAATATGCCCTAAGACAGGACCCTGACGTAATATTTATCGGAGAAATCAGAGATAAAGAAACAGTAGAAGCTGCGCTAAATGCGGCAGAGACAGGGCACATGGTTGTATCTACAATCCATACAAACGATGCGGTGCAAACGGTATCAAGAATTGTCAATTTCTTTGAGCCTAATGAAAGGGACTATGTGCGTCAGCAATTAGCGGCAACATTAAGAGGTACGATTGCCCAAAAACTTGTACCGACAATAGATGGTGATGCCAGACTTCCTGCCCCAGAGGTGCTTGTTGTCACTCCGCCTGTTATAGATTTTATTGCGGACGGGGAACTTGAAAGAGTTTATGAACTTGTTAAAACAGGTTCATATAACAATATGATTACTATGAATATGTCACTATATAAGTTATATTCAGAAGGTAAAGTGTCTAAAGAAACAGCTCTTTATTATTCTGATAATAAAAATGAACTTGAGCAAATGATTCGTGGGGTATTCCACGGTTCAGGGATGAACAGAAACTACTAGTATAATTAAAAATACTGACTATACAGGGAGAAGATGCAGAACAATTACGTTACTGATGCAATCAATCTGAAGTCTTATAATCTAAGTGAATCAGATAAAATTATTGTTATGTATTCAAAAGATAAAGGACTTATAAGAGGGGTTGCAAAAGGGGTGAAAAAACCTAAAAGTAAACTCGGTGCAAGAATGGATATGCTTGTTGCCAATACTGTTATGCTTCACAAAGGAAAAAATTTGAATACTATATGTCAGGCTGACAGTCTTAATACTTTCAGACAAACTCGTAATGATTTGGATAAAATTTTTTATTCTATGTATATTGCCGAAGTCGTCAGTAATTTCGGGGTAGAAGAAGATCCGGGTTCTGAAACTATATACAATATTTTATATCAAGCATTAGATGCGATTTCTTCCTCCGAAAATAAAATAGAAATTTTGCTCAGTGTTATAAAATTCCAGTTGAAAATGATGACAGAATCAGGTTTTTCAATCGAACTTGATAATTGTTTGGGGTGTCAAAAAGCAGTAAACCAAACAGATAAAATATATTTTGTACCTGATTTGGGCGGGATTATTTGTTCATGTTGTCTTGATAAAATTCCTTATGCAAAAAAACAAATGCCGATACGCCTGAGAGATTTTTTCAAACAAATGTCATTGAACGATTTTGGACAAAAAGGTGAATTTGAGCAAAAAGCAGATGAAAAAGTCTGTATGGTTACATTTAATGCCTTGAAAGAATTTATCGAAAAAAAATGCCCTAAAAAGATTAAGTCTTTTTCTGTACTTAGTGAAATAAGTAATTAAGTATTATTTACCTTTTTTACGGAATCTTCCACCGTAAACTTCGTGAACATCTACAACCGATACAAATGCTTTCGGGTCAAGTTCTTTTACTATATCCAACATTTTCGGAAGTTCTAATCTTGAAATGACGCAGTAAATCAAATCTTTATCCTGTCCTGTGTATCCGCCAATCCCTTGAAGGTAAGTAATACTTATGTCAAGCCTTGAAATTAGTTCATCTCCAATGGCACCTGCATTATCGCTTATTATTCTGACTGATTTTGAACTGTTGAATCCTTCCATTACGCTGTCAATCACTTTTGAGCCGATAAAATATGTCATAACGGAATACATTGCACTTTCCCAACCGAATACTAAGCCGGCTGCCGCATAAATAAATATATTTATCATTAAGATAAATTCACCCACAGAAAAGCCTAATTTCCTCGAAATTATCAGCGACATTATTTCGGTTCCGTCTAAGGATGCTTCGTTTTTAAGAATCGTACCAACTCCAAAGCCTAAAATTATACCGCCGAAAACTGTTGCAAGAAGTAAATCATTAGTCGCTTTTATATGATGAAAATAGTTTGTTGAAAGCGCAAGAATAATATTTGCATAAGCTGTAAGAAAAACAAATTTTGTTCCCATTTTCTTCCATGCAAGCAAAATAAACGGAAGGTTTAAAATTATAATCAATAACCCCAGATTTAATTTGTATACAATGCTCAAAATCATTGATACACCGATTACTCCGCCATCAATGATATCATTGGGGGATAAAAAAGAACCGAGTGCAAAACCTGTTATTATTGCACCAAATGTTATAAAAAACAGTTTATTTATTATTTTTAAAATTTTACTCGTTTTCATATTTATTATTTGTTTTCAGTTTTTTTGTTTATCGTAATCAGTTTTTCAAGGCTGAATAAATGCGATTTATCTTCATTATTTATATTTCCGCAATTGAGAATATTTTCCAAGTCAGCTTTAAGTGTCGGGATATCGTCATATTTTTTCAGTGTTCCATCCATTGTTATTGAAACATCACCTGTTTCTTCAGAAACAACAAGACACGCTGCATCAGAATTTTCTGTCATCCCGATTGCGGCTCTGTGACGTGTGCCGTATTTCCAGCTAAGTTTTGGGTCTTCTGTTAAAGGTAATAATACTCCTGCCGATATAATTTTTGAGCCGTTTATTACAACTGCGCCGTCATGTAAAGGGGTATTCACATGGAAAATAGTTAATAACAATTCCGTTGATAAATCAGCATTTAAAATTGTGCCTACATCTTTATATGTGTTACTCAAATCCTTCTGAAATACCATCAAAGCACCGGTATGAGTTTTTGAAAGATATTTTACGGCTTCTGTTACTTCTTTTATTACGTCAATTGATTTATTCTGACTTGAATGTTTATCGCCTGACAAAAGTTTATTAATAAATCCGACTTGCCCCAAATATCCGAGCAATTTACGCAATTCCGGCTGAAAAATTACGATTAAACTCAATGATATAAACAGTACCGCAGACCTTAAAAATACCCCCAAAATCTGTAAATCAATAGCAATTAAAATTTCGCTTATTATCCAGATGAATACAAGTGCAAACGCACCTTTGACGAATTTTTCCGACTGGGTGTTTTTAATAAACTTCTGGTATATCAACATCAAAAATGCGACAATTATCAAAACTTCAAAAATGTTTTTCCATCCGAACGCACCTTTGATGAATGTATGCCAATCTAAAAATAAATTTTGTATTGCTGCTAAAATATCGTCTGTCATTTTTTCAACCTATCAGGAATTATATCATTGCGTAACAAATCTTCTAAAGTTTCTCTTTTTACTATTAAATCGGAGTTCCCGTCATTTACAAGAACCATTGCGGGTTTTTCAACCCTGTTATAATTTGAGGACATTGAATAGTTATATGCACCTGTATTATAAACACATAAAATATCACCTTCGTCAAGCTTAGGGAGTTCAATTTCTTCTATAAGTATATCGCCTGATTCACAATAGCGACCGCCTATTGTAACTTTTTCGGTTTCGGCTTCTTCTTTTTTATTTGCAACCTGTGCAAAGTATTTTGCCTGATAAAGGCTTGGTCTCGGATTATCTGCCATTCCACCGTCAATAGAAACATATTTTTTGCCGTTAGGAACCTGTTTAGAGCTTCCTATTGTATAGAGAGTGACTCCTGCCATTGAAATAATGCTTCTCCCCGGCTCAAGGAATATTGTCGGAGGCTCAATGTTGTATTTTTTTACGGCTTCGTTTAATTTATTAGCGATAATGTCTCCGATTTCATAAATTGACGGCGGTACGTCTTCTTGTGTATATTTTACGCCTGCGCCTCCGCCTAAATTTATTTCATCAAGTTTAAGTCCGAATTTCTCATCCAGACGTGCCAATTCCGCACACAAAATATCTATTTCATCAGAATAGATACTTGTTTCAAAAATCTGTGAGCCTATATGTGCATGCAATCCGTGTAATTTCAAATTTGTATATTCATTCAGAATTAAATCAACCGCTTCGTCAATCTGAGTCAAATCAAAACCGAATTTTGAATCCAAATGACCTGTCTGAATATATTGATGTGTATGACATTCAATCCCCGGTGTTATTCTAAGCAGTATATCAACAATTTTATTTTTGCTTTGGGCAATTGTATTTAAAAGAGCCAATTCATAAAAATTATCAACAGAAATTCTACCGACTCCCAAATCAAGAGCAAGGTTTAATTCATCAAAAGATTTGTTGCTTCCGTTGAATAAAACTTTATTCATATCTGCTCCTGATTTATAAACGGTGAAAATTTCTCCGCCCGAAACTGTGTCAAAACCTAAATCTTCAGATATTAACAATGCACTCAATGCACTTGTGCATAAGGCTTTTGACGCAAACATAATTCTGGTTTTCGGATAGTTTGCAAATGCTTTCTTATAATCAGAACAAATTGTTCTTATTGTTTTTTCATCCAAAACATACAAAGGAGTCGAATATTTCTCAGCCAATTCAACCAAATCACATCCGCCTATCTGAATGTTGCCGACGGTATTTATTTCTGTTGTTACGGGTTTTTGACCTTGGTTTGCGGATTGTTCCATTTTTGCTCCTTTTTAGTAACATATTAGCATATTTGTATTTAGAAATATATAATTCTTTGAGTTTTAATAAGTAAAATATTTATCAAAATCAACATCATCGAAACTGCACAAAAGCAGAAAAATTTCATCATCATCAGGCAATCTTTGAAAATTATACTGATCAAAGCTCCAATATTTAGGATTAATGCCTTTTACGATAACAATATCTTTATCTTTGAGAATAACAAGTTTTTTCTTGACTGTTTCAACAGGAATACCAAGTCTTTTAGAAAGCTCAACCGCTGTGATGCCGTTTTCTGACGAGCATTTTTCGGGTGTCAGAAACATAAGCTCCAGTCCTACTGCTTTTAAATCCTTGTCTTCATTTTCTAATGACTCATAGTAATCCATATTCGTATTTTAAAGGAAAAATGAATATAGTATATCCGTTATTTATAGGAAATTTTTATTTAAAAGATTGTAGTCATTTGTATTGACTTCTTACCTTACGGGACTTTGTTTGTTTCGTTCACAAAACAATACTTAATTGTTTTGTTCGGCAGAGTACAAAATCCTTTCCGCCTCGCAATAAACGGTACCATTCGCAATTAGTCGTCTTGCTTCGCTCGCAATAAACGGCATTACAGGTCACGGACCCTTGTCGTGCCCTTGCTGCCTCTGCTCGCTTGCGCAATATTCATTCTTGCATAATTGTCAGTCTGGTACTTTGTACCTGCCTCTGTTCATGCGAGCTGTCTTGGATTTTGTTTATGTGAGGACAAGTATTCGTTTTGCTACGCTGTCACTCATTTTTGTCCTCACATGGACGAGTTTCGCTCACTTCGTTCGACTTCACTCTGCACAAAATCCTTCCCGCCTCGCAATAAACAGTACCGTTCGCAATTAGTCGGAATATTCATTACCGACATAATTGCTCATCTTTCGCTATCGCTCATACTTTTGCTCGGCGTGCAAAAAAAAACGACTGTGTTGCAAGTCGTTGGAAATCAATAGGAAAAAGGGAAAGGAAAGTCTGTTTTTTGTTCCTGTTTTGGAACTTTTAGAATTTTTTCAAATTCTTTTTTTGTGAGTGTACGGGGTTTTTACCCCTTTAAAATTTTGTTTTTAAGGAAAAGTTTTACAAATATATTACTTTTACCTTATGAAGATTTAATCAAACCGCATAAAATCTGCGCATTAAATCGTAATTGTTTAAATGCTTTGTTTAATCGTATAAAGAT
>ERZ842401.1707-NODE-1707-length-30764-cov-5.590316_pt1 | contig 30764 bp, 21 predicted proteins | sample MGYA00521270_ERZ842401 | MGnify/ENA primary metagenome ERZ842401 (study PRJEB31892, sample SAMEA3878208) | bioreactor metagenome | biome: Moose rumen | place: Sweden | collected 2011-10 | study: EMG produced TPA metagenomics assembly of the PRJEB12797 data set...
CAGCAGCGTATGTACTCCGGCATTCTTGAAACCGCGCTGGAGTCCGAATACACCGTCACCACCCAGTTTGCCAAGCCCCGTTTCACAAGCAGAAAGCACGGCCAGGTCACACTCGCGCAGGTTCATTTGGGCAATGTCCGCCGCCGTCACAATACCTTTGTTGTTGAGATTAGCACCAGCAAAAGCCAGCAGACTGTTCTGCATCGACTCGGCATCGGTCGACTTCTTTACTGCCTTATATGCTCCGTGTGTGGCTATGTGCAGCAGGTTCACCTTCGTATTAGTCAGTTCCATGAATGCAGACTTGCTGGCATCTAAGTCGCGGAAACGTTCTGCATCCTTGATGCCATTGTTTTTCAAGATGCGTTGTATCTCGTTCACCTCCCGCAGCGTATTGCTTAGGTCGGCAAAACCCTCGACATCACTTGAGCCTCGGAGGGCCAGCAAGGATTGCTGAGCGGCCTTTGAGCGAGTGCTCCCCTCGTTGTAGTTGATGTCGCCAAAGAGGGCGGCCTTTGTCGGTTTCCTGTTTTCACGCTTATAGCATAGTTCCTTCGTTGACGAAAGCCTATATACGTCGTACTGCTCTGACAATGGCTTTCCTCCCAACGGCAGATACTCTATGCCAATATTATTTAGCACACCGTCTGCAGAGAAAAATATCCGTTTCTTCCCTTTCAGATAGGAAGCAAGCCGCCCCCACACCATCTGCCCACCATCAGGCTGGCAGAACAACACGCTGTCTTGCTGCAAAAGGTCGCGGTATTTCGTCATTTCCGCTTCGTCCCATATCATCACCGCCTCGGGCTGCACCATCTCTTTTGTCAAAAGGAGAGCCACCATATGTGTCGTTTCTTCACCCAGATAGACATTCACCGATGCGAACTCAATGCTCAGGTCACCTTCCTGCAACCTGCTTTGCACGTTCTTCCAATTATAAGATATGTAGCTTGTAAAATCTTCCATCTCCTTAAACCTGCTGTTCAACTGCGTCTGTAGTTGTTGGTTCTCCTGTGTCAGTTTGACAATCTGCTCCATGTCCGCATCCGATGTAGCCTCCTGTCGCAACCGTTCTATCTCACTGCGGTTAGCCTTTGTCCGTCGGTAGATGTCAGTCAACTGGGGATCGTTCTTGCTGTTCAACAGTTTTTCGAATTCGATGGACGAGTTCAGCAGAATACCCTTCGACAGCAGTTCGGCATCATACATCAGTGCAGCCAGACTGCCGCGGTACTGACTCAGACTATCTGTCAAATCAACTAACAACTCTTGCAACTGTGCTATGTTGTTTGCCTCCTCGCTCCAGGTGTGCATACGCTCTGTCTCACTCTCATAGCGAAACTCTTCTCTCACGGCTTCACGCACATTCTCCATATATTGCAGATAGTATTCCACAGCATGTTCGTAGTCTCCCTTCATGGAATAGCAGCCGGCAATGGTGCCTAGCGAACGGGCGTAAGCGAGTTTACCAAGATAGGTACGTGTCAGATCCAAGTTTTTCTTTTCATCAGCAATAATTTCGTCCAGCTTCTGCCGCTGAGCTTCTGTGATGGTGTTCTCGTGTCTGCCGTCGCTTGCTTCCTCCATGGGTCTGCCTGCGTAGGCATAACACAGCTTCAACCCGTTCTCTGCATTGCCATATTCCTGCATCATGCCACGCGCTTCGAAGAGTGTCATCGCCTGACGGTAGTGGGCTATGCTGGCATCATACTCCTTATTGAACTTCTCCATAGCTGCCACGCGCTCTATCATCTTGGGGTATTCGTTGTTCTCTTTGTCGCTGGTTTCGTAATAGGTGAGAACCTTGTTGTAGCACTCTTTCGCCTTGGCAAAATCTTTGAGACCGCCAAGGGTATGCCCCTTCAACTGCCAGCATTTAGCTGTCATCGCTCCGTCATTCAGCTTCGTGTAAGTGCTCAGTGACGTATCAATACAGGGGATAGCCTTCTTGTACCCGGTCTCAGTCATGGCAAACGTATAATACATTCCGGCATAATACATGCTCTGAGCATAGTCTGCATCCTCGCCCTTCATCTCCTTTCTCATCAAGGCCGCCTGATGCTGATATTCTGCCGCCGTCAACCTGTCATTGGCAGTAAAAGCCATGAAACGGGCGTAGGTTTCAAAGGCGTCGACCTTCATCGCGTCGTCCATCTTCATCTCAAGGACTTTCTGATAGCACTCCTTCGCTTTGGCATTATTGCCCGTAGAGCCATAGTACTGTGCCCTCTCCAGCATACACTTCGGTTCGTCGCAGGGTTTCGTCAGTTCGTGCTGGTTATGCTCTTCCATTAAAGCCATGATGCGGTTCAGTCCTTGCTGGTTGCCTGTGTCGCTATAGACCGACCCCAAACTGTTCAGCAGAAACTCATATATCTCCCCGTGTTTCTCCACTAGAGGAATGGCTCTTTCCCACATCCGTGCAGCTTTCACTTTGTCGCCGCTCAGATAGTAGTACCGTCCCATGTTCGTGGTGTACATGCCAAGGTTCTTATGCGGTGCCTTCAGCTTTCCGCACAGCGCCATCGCCTGCTCCTGCAGTTCCACTGCCTTCCGGTAGTCTTTTTCCATACTGAACGTCAGTGCATAGTTGTTCAATGAGGTGATATAGTCCTCGCTGACCATGCCCAATAGCGTTTTTCTCATTTCCATTGCCTGACGCGTACAATCCCGCCCCTCGGCAATCTTCCCTTCGTTCAGCAACTCCCTCCCCCGCTGGTGCAGACTGTCAGCTTGCTGGGTGGTTTGGGCAGTCACAACCAGCCCTATTAACAGTAAGCCTAACAATAAAGATATTCGTTTCATACGCTCGATTATTTTATTAGAACAGCATCATCTGGACCGCACGGGTAGATGGAGTCTTTAGCCAAAGGAACACTTGACTTGATGAAGTAATTAATTCGTTGTTTTTCTAAAGGTACGAAGAGAGAGACGCGACCACTGTCATCTGAGGTAACAGTCTGCCCGGCTATCTCCAACGCGGTTCTGCCAACAGCCTGTTCTGTCTTGGAGTTCCAGAGTCGGAAATGCACGTTGCCAAAAACCGTCGGGTCACGCTGGATGCTCAGCACGACATCCTTGTTCAAGACAAACGCGGTGTCAACACTCTGGAAGTTCTGACAGGACAGCGTCATGCGCACCTCTTTGCCGAGATACCGGTGGGGGATATTGCTAAATGTGGCGTTGCCTTCAAACGTGCGAATGGTATCCGTCTTGGTCTCGTTGTCCAAAGATAGCGTAACGACGGCATCTTTCAGCGGTGGCAGTTGCTCGTTATGAACGGAAACCTCGTTAAGTCGGACTTCTACATCTACGGGCTGATTGACAATCCATACTCCGACGAGTGCTGCCAATACGGCAATGATACAGACTGCATATGCCACTGTCTTCTGAATAAGCAGTCGCTTGTGTCGCTGCCAGATGGCATCAAACTCTACGCCCAGCAATTTGGAGACGAGTTGAGCGTATGCCCGTTCCCTGTTCAGCCATGGACAGGGGATATTTGTAAAGGGATAGGTCTGCGTCTGTTCATGGATGTTTGCGCCAAGAATCTCTGGCAGGCCGAGCGTCTTCACGATGGGGTTAAAGCATTCCGTGTCAGGGTTTCCACTGTGTGGTTCGCCCTCTACGATAAAGAAATGTATCTGCTTAGTGCGACCCAGACTGTGGAAGAACTCTATCTCCTTTCCGACCCACTCTGACTTGGCTGAGTTTGGTGAACAGATGACTATCAGGTTTCTTGATGCCCGCAGCCGTTCCTGCAGTTCTTCTGAAAGTCCACCTGGCTGTATATCTGTCGGTGCGAAGAATACTGGCTTGATGGGTGTACGCTCCCAACCATGCTCGCTACATAGCGTTGCCGGCATGCGGTAGTGCTCCAACTTCTTTTGGACTTTTTTGCCCCACTCCGTATCGCGGGAGTTATAACTGATAAAGGCGAAGTATTTGAATTCCATTTTACCTTGCATATTTCTCTTTGACTATTTTGTATTGTTTAATGACTTCTGTATCATCTGGGTTATACTTTAGATATTCCTCAGACTGCTCAATAATATCGTTTATAGCTTCTTCGGTATTTATAAAATCAGCCTGCACCAAATTGTATAAAAACAACAATTTTGTATGATAATCTTTTGCGTTATTACATACCTCAATGAATTTTTTTGAAAGTCTCTGAAACTCTACATCATCCTTCTCTGGATTTGTTTGTCCTTTAATCCATACTGCTGTACTATAAGCCTCTACGGCATCAGCATATTTCTTTTGGTCATTTGAAACGATTCCCCAGTTTTCATACAACTCCATTGGCAGAATCCAAATGGAATCTGCATATTCCTCCAGCATTTCCTTACTTTTTACTATATTCTTCAAAGTTTTATCATAATCCTTCGTTTTCCAGTATTCTTCGATAATATTGCCAGGATTATATTTTAACGGCAATTTCACAAGCTCAATTTCTTTTATCCTTTCAAGACGTCTTTTGCAAAACAGAGTAGAGGCATGTTTTTCTCCGAAGATTTTCTTTCTTATATCATAAGCTTTCTGATAAAAAGCATAAGAGTTTGCCAAATCATCCTTTTTACCATATGCGTCAGCAATATTCATCAAGCAGGTAGCAATATTAGGGTGCAAATCTCCATAGACTTTTTCCAAAAGTTCTAACGCTTCAGAATGTTGCTTTAACATGTCTGTGTCATTTAATGCCGTCATTGCCATCTGCATTCTCGCTGTTGCGATATATCCCGCATGGACAATTTCATCCTTGTTCCATTCTTCAATCGCTTTTTCAAAATACATTCTTGCCTTTTTATTCTTATCCAAGTAAGACGTTACATCGTTCTTTGCCTTTGAGAAGAACATCTCTTTCTCTAAAATGTATCCCAAATTATAATAACATCCCCCCAAATAGTATGGACTTACATGCGGTAGCTTCTCACATGTTTTTAAAGCATTCTCGAATGCTTCTTTAGCAAGTTCTCTAGATGCCACAGCATAATTATCTATTCCACTTATACTTGTTGTTCTTGGTAGTGCATCATACAAGTTGCCGAAACACAAATATGTGTCAACTACATCTTCTGAAAGGACGGATGGATACGCATCCAATATTTTTTGTGCGCGAACATGATATTGCCTTGCTTTTTCATATTCTCCCTCATAATATAGTATCGTACCTATTTGATTGAGGTATTTAACCATACGGAGACTATCATCATTACTTTGTAATTCTTCTATAGTTAGGCAACGTTCTGCATATTTTAAAGCTTCAGTATAATCTGCACGGTTATCTGTTAGAAAATTCGAAGCATCATACTGCCATTTAACATTTGTAGTATCCAACTCTGCACGCGTAGTTATGTAAAAAAGCGCCTTGTCATTGTCAAAGCGCGACAAAGCGATGGTATATAACTGATACAGATAATTGGCATCCTTTTCCTGCTGTCGCAGTACGGCTGCCATATCTTCATTAGCTTTTTCCATAATGGTGTTTGCCTCCGAAATCTGCTGATTCAGTTGTGCAAGAGCTTCTTTATTCCGTTTCAAGGCATCAATGGGATCAAACAAGGTTTTGATGAGAGAGTCTGCCCGCTCCAGTTCTCCATTCTCAATACTGCTATTTACCTCTCGTTCCTTTTCGTCCAGTTCATCATAGTCTACATGGGCATAATGCTCTGCAAGCCCGTCAATCAACAACTGGTATTTCTCAAACTTATCCTGTAAGTCGAGCAACTCTTTGCGATATCGTTCTTCCGTTATAACACTCTCTGCCTTTTGCTTTTCCAATAGTTCAAGTTTTGCTTTGTAATTCTTCTCTGCAACCTTAAAAGCATTATTTTCAATTCGCTGTTTATCTGCTTGCAACTGAACTGACGAAACCATCACGATTGTCAGAGGCACTTTATCCGAATATGCATACTGTCGCCCTATAACACCCCTCTCATTCAACTCATAACCTTTCTTCTGTACTTCCTGCAAAGAATAGGCATCGCCATTTCTTTTCCCTGCCATCAGCATGGAGAATGTTCCATTATCCTTACTCAATACTGGATTATGTTCACCTTTAACTCTGACAGAAACGCCACTAAGAGGTGCACCTTTCTTGTCGGGGCGCCCCAGAGTCTTGACATAACCCTGCTGTGTCTGGGAATACGCAGTTAGACACTCTATAACAAGCAATACTAAAACGATTAACCTATTTTTTCTCATTCTTTAAGTTTCTTATCCGTTCTACTAATACTCTTACTTTCTCACTGTCATCACCATCTAATATCCTATGGACAGTCAACGATTTCACTAAGTCATAGATGGCTTTCTGTTTTTCTCCTTGGGCGATATATTCATTGGCTATGTTCTCTGCCATCGCTGCAATCTGTTTCGCATATTCCATGTCTTTAAGTATAGCCTCCTTATCTGCATTTGCCTTGTCAATCACAGCCTGTGCAAAATTGATACGCTCTTCTATTTCTTTTTTCGCTGCGCGGTTGCGTTCCAACGCCGTTTCAGGATCAAATACGGTGTGTATCAGCGAATCAGCCTTTTCCAATTCTCCGTTCTCAATGCAGATGTTGATTTCTATGTCAATAGAATCCAAGTTGTCGTAGTCTGTACGGGAATACCTGTCTGCCATATCGCCAATCAGTGAGAGATACTTCTCATATTTTTCTTCCAGTTCGTTCAATTGCTTTCGATATTTCTCTGCCGTCAGTTGATGAAGTTCGTTTTCTTTTTCTATCTTTGCTTTCTTCTTTTGGAAATTCTCCTCTGCCACACGTCTGGCATTATCCTCAATACGTTTTTTATCCGCTTCCAATTGCCAGCTATCTACCATTGCGATATAAATAGGCACATGAGAGGAGAACACCAACGACCTTCCTATCAAGTCTTTTTCTTTCAGTTCATATCCATTCTTCCAAACTTTCAGTAACTTGATGGCATCGCCATCTTTCTTGTTATAGGCAGACAGATAGAACTCTCCCGTTGCTGAACTTGTAGTTGCATTCACCATCCCCACCATCTGAATTGTTACATTCTCCAATGGCACACCCGGCTTCCCTGGACGACCAATTGTCTTCACAAATCCTTGCTGGGTTTGGGCAAATATTGTTTGTGCAGCCAGTATCAACGTTATCAATACTAAGTAGCTTCGTTTCACTGTTATATCATTATTTTTCGGCCATTCTTTTTTTGACATCTTCTATTCCATCTCTCACTGTTTTTAGCAACGGGTGTCCATCTGGCAATAGCTCAGAAAGTATGCCATTAGCCTTCTCAGCCAAATTTAGAGACTTCTCATAATCCCCCTGTTTCTTTAATAGAACACTAGCATTATAATAGCTAACAGCAACATTTGGATGCTTTACTCCATATATTCTGATTAACACCGGTAATGTCTTCTCAACATAGTAGGCTGCTTTACCATAATCTCCCTGAGCATTATACAATCTTCCAAAGTTATTATATGTCGTAAGCGTTTCACTGTTGTCCTCACCAAATAATTCTAAGCATATTTCAAGAGATTTTGTCAAATATTCTTCCGCCTTAGCATATTCTTCCATCTCAATATACAAATCTCCAATATTGTTATATGCAGCAGATACGTCATGGTTTTTTTCTCCTGTCATTGACTTCAATATATCAAGTGCCTCTAAATTACAGTTCAAAGCCTTCTTATAATCTTTCATTTCTGAATAAATACATCCCAAATTACCCAACCTTCGAGCTGTCTTAGTATGTTTAGGTCCATAATAGAGTTTTGAAATCCCTAAAGCCTTTTGCTCAAGAACTAAGGCTTCATCATATAGGCCCAAATCTTTATTAACCAATCCTAATTTCTCATAAACTATGGCGAGCTCAGGATGATATGTACCATATGTAAGTGTATCTATTCCTAAAGCTGCCGAGTAATAATCTTTAGCCTCAGCATATTTACCTAATTTCTCATATAGGTTGCCGATGTTGATAAAAATCACAGATATTGATGGGTGAATTTCCCCATACATTTTTTTATCGATATCCAAAGATTTCTGATAGTATTCCAGTGCTTTTTCTTTCTCGTCCTGTACATTGCAAACAAGTCCCAATCCATTGTAAGCATCTGACAACAATATCTGTCTCCGGTAGTCTGACTGCTTTCCGCCAATAAGTTCCACGACTTTCTCATATAAATTAAATGCTGATTGATATTTGCTCCTATTTACCTCCATCGAAGCCAGATCTATCATCGCTGCAGCACTGTCCCCTGGATTGTCTGCTACAGCAAGTGCTCTCATCAAATATTGTTCTGCTTCCTCATATTGGTCTAGTTCCATATACAACAAACCGATACCCCTCAAAACGGAAGTATTCTGTGGGCTCTCCTCTCCATATAAATCCTTACCTATTTGAAAAGTCTTCTGATATATGTCAAGAGCCTGTTTATATTCGCCAACAGCATGGTGCGTACGAGCAAGTCCTATGTATAGAAGAAATGTCTTTGATGTCGTTTCCCCATAATCATATAAAAATTTTTCTATTGAATTTTTATAAAGAGACATCGCTCCTTTATAATCTGCGATATGAAGTAAATAATTACCCACATCGTGTATCCATTCAACATTCGTTGTATCCAAGCCTGCTCTCTTGGTAATATAATAGATTGCAGAGTCTTTTTTTAACTGCATTTGAAAAATCTCGAACTTTGAGTAGCAATCTTGGGCAATGCCTTCCATTTCTTTTTGTGCCAGCGCCTTGGCTTTCTCCAGTCTCTTTTGTTTCTTATTCAGTTCCTGTTCAGCTTGACTGTTTGCTGCCTGACGCTGATGCAGGATTGCAACTCGAGCTTCGATGCTTCCCTTTGAGTTGATTAGAGAATCGGCTTCTATCAATTTACCTTCAAGAATCAGACTGCTGATGCGACGGTTGAACTCATCCACCTCATCAAAGTCTATTCGTGAGTAGCGTTCAGCCATTTCGCTAATAAGTTTATCGTTGCTTTCCTGCTGGGCATAGATTTCCTGGAGTCGCTTTCGATACTCTTCCTCCGTCACTTTATGTTTTTCCTTTAAATCCTCTAGTTCGTCTTCCTTGTCCTGCAACTGCCGTCGAAGAGTTCTACTGATTTTTTTCATTGCCTGTAGCCTGTCGTCCGCCTGTTGTCCTTGGTCTTCCAATACCAAAACCAAGGGATTCTTTGAATAGGAATACTGGCGGGAGAGCACATCGGGATCCATCAAGACATATCCCTGTTTCTGCACATTCTGCAGGTAATAGCTATTTGTCGGTATTGATAACGAGAAAGTACCATTACGTCCACTCACTACGGCATTCTTACCCTTCACTGTTACGGTTGCACCCGACAGGCGAGTGCCCTTGATAACAGCTCCGTTACTGGTCAAACGACCCTTTGTCTTCACATAACCTTGCTGTGTCTGGGCTGTCATCTTGCAACAAATAATCAGCAGTAAAATTGTTAGCCAATAAATTCTTTTCATATTCAATTTTTGTTTAATTTATGCTCATAACATGAAATCTATTGAAAATACTGAGGACAGGTTGATTTGGTCTGTTCGAATTGTTCTCTCAATTTTGGCAGTTGGGGAAATTGGGATTTTTGAGCGTTCTCCATACACAGAATCATCATCCGGGCTCTTTCTTTCAGACCATCAGCATAGAGATCCTGTTTGTTGACATCGATAGCGATAGAACGTGACAAACATTCAAGAGCCTCTACATATTTCCCTTGTTTTAAGTATGCCTCACCAAGATTTGCCAGACAAATGCCAACCATGTGATGTTTTTCCCCAAAAGTCTTGGTCATTATTGGCAAAGCTTTAAGATAATACTCCATTGCCTTTTCGGTATTTTCGAGTAAAAAATAGTTTTTACCCATTTCGTTGTAGACCATTCCAACGTCACGATTTTCCTCTTCAAAGTTTGACAAGTAGATAGCAAGAGCTTTACTTAGAAGGTTTAGAGCCTCTTGGTAGTTTTTCTGCTGGTGTCGAAGTTTGGCCATGTTATAATAAGCCAGGGCCAGATCTGGATGGTTTTCATTGCCCAGCGAATGAAGCACCTTGATAGCTTTCTCGTAACATTCTTCTGTTTTCTCAGTATTCCCCAGTTGCCGGTAGGTTCTTCCCATGTTCGAATAAGTGTTTGCCAAATCGTTATTCTGGTCCTCAATATTATTGTGTTGGAAAACCGCTAATGCCTTATTGTAATATTGAAGAGCATCGTCAAACTGTTTCATAGAATCATATATTCCAGCAATATTGATATAGGGTGAAGCGAGTTTCAAATGCAAAGGTCCGTAATAACTCTTCAATAATTGGATTGATTTTTGCGTCATTTTTAGTGCTTCCCGATGTTTCTCCATTCCATTATAGAATTGAGCAAGAGTACTATACGAAATAGCCACATTAGGATGGTTTTCCCCATAACACTTTTTCAGGATATCCAACGCTTGTGTTAGATATTCTACAGCCTTTTCTTCCTGTCCACTTGAATAGCAAAGTACAGCCATGTTGTTGTAAGCAGATGCTATATATGGGTGATCCTTCCCATAAGTTTTATTATAGATATCCATAGCCTGCTGACAGCACTCCAGAGCTTTCTTGTAGTTGCCTTTTGCATAGTACATATAGGTCATATTCATTTTAACTAATACAATTCCCAGTTGTTCGCTTTCTGGAAGAACATTATATATATTGAGTGCCATCTGGTAGTATTCTTGAGCATGTTCAAAGTCGTTTTGGGTGTTGTAATATAAACCTATCTGTCCATACTCTTTGGCTACATCAGCATGACTCTCTCCATACACTTGTTTGTAAATGTCCAAAGCATGCTTTCGGTATTCCATAGCCTTTTTATAGTCACCTAATTCATAGTATATAGCTCCTACATTTGATATTGACAATGCTGTATGTTGATGTATTTCGCCTAAAGTCTTCATACGTATATTAAGAACTTTTTGACTGATTTCCATTGCCTCCTGATATTTGGCCTGTTGAGAATACGCTACGGCAATATTGTTAAGACATTCGGCAACAACAAGGCTCTCTGGGCCATCCTTGGCACTGGATAATCTTATAGCTTTTTGATAATAATCATAGGCTCTGTCGAAATCAGCAAGATATTCTTGCGTAAACTCACCGACATTGAAAAACCACTCAGCATTGAGAGTGTCTAAACTCGCCCTCAACTCAATGTAATATGCCGCCGAGTCGTTCTGATGCTGCATCTTGAAGATTTCAAACTTTGAGTAGCAGTCTTGAGCTATGTCTTCAAGGTCTTTTTGTGCCAGCGCCTTGGCTTTCGCCAGTTTCTCTTGTTTCTTCTTTATCTCTTGCTCAGCCTGGGCATTAGCCTTCTGATGCAGACGCAACTGGGAGGCACGGCTGTTGATATCACCCTTAGTGTTCAACAGCGAGTCTGCTTCTATCAACTTTCCTTCAAGAATCAGACTGCTGATGCGACGGTTGAACTCATCCACCTCATCAAAGTCTATTCGTGAGTAGCGTTCAGCCATTTCGCTAATAAGTTTATCGTTGCTTTCCTGCTGGGCATAGATTTCCTGGAGTCGCTTTCGATACTCTTCCTCCGTCACTTTATGTTTTTCCTTTAAATCCTCTAGTTCGTCTTCCTTGTCCTGCAACTGCCGTCGAAGAGTTCTACTGATTTTTTTCATTGCCTGTAGCCTGTCGTCCGCCTGTTGTCCTTGGTCTTCCAATACCAAAACCAAGGGATTCTTTGAATAGGAATACTGGCGGGAGAGCACATCGGGATCCATCAAGACATATCCCTGTTTCTGCACATTCTGCAGGTAATAGCTATTTGTCGGTATTGATAACGAGAAAGTACCATTACGTCCACTCACTACGGCATTCTTACCCTTCACTGTTACGGTTGCACCCGACAGGCGAGTGCCCTTGATAACAGCTCCGTTACTGGTCAAACGACCCTTTGTCTTCACATAACCTTGCTGTGTCTGAGCAGACACAGCCAATACGATTAATAGTAAGCCTAACAATAAAGATATTCGTTTCATACGCTCGATTATTTTAATCCAAATCATCTAACAAAAATTACCGATGTCCATTCCCTAGCAAATTGGTCATTCTCAAAATCCGAGTGGTTACCGTCCATAAAGAAAAATGGAGAATAATTTGATATCGGTTTCGTTACCATCTCATTGCCAATTATATCTACATTACTTTCTATTTTCGATGCAATATCTTGTATAGACAGATACATAGCTTCAGTTTTCCCTAACCAGAAAGGAGGCTCGGATTTATTACTACTTTCTAAATAGTTTTTATCTGTGATCTTGTGTTTTAGATTTAAGAAATCGGATGGTATTCCTGATTTCTCTGATTCTCTTATATCAATCTGGCTTATGACCTGATTATTTTTTTTATTATCCCTAAATCTTTCGTATGGATCGGTTACAGAAATTCCAAGGAGACCGTCTCGTATAGATATAAACTCTATTGGTAATGACTTCGTATAAGGACCTGCACTGAATAAAGTTTCGTTTTCAAATTCATTATTACTTTCATCAGCTTGTGATAGAGATCTACTTAATAAAATAACGGAATCTGGAACAATCGGTAGCTGAGCTAAAACAGCCAACTGAGACAGTCCTAAAGATCCGTAAGTGGAAATAGAAGTTATAAAATAGGGATTTGTACCGTTAGTGTTGTTCGAGATTGTTTTGTTAGGATATTTCAAAAAACAGTCTTCTGACAAAACATCATCAATCATCAGTTTTTTAGTGAGCATAAAAGAATCATAGCAAAACGAAAAATTAATATTTGTTTTTACTTTATCAATATCTGCTTCTACTGTGTATAACAACGCTTTCTTTTCTTCGTTCATTATTTCTTGTCCAATCAGAAGTTGATTAGGTGAAGAATTATCTTTTGTTATACTTACGAGTACAAAGTATTCGTTTCTGCTATTCATAAATTCTTTCTTTACTTGAATTTTGAATTTGGAAAGTTTGCATAAAGTATGAAATTGCGAATCTATGGAAGATAACCACTGTTCGCGCGAGAACACTTTTCCATGAAAATTTCTTATGCTAATTTCACCATTCATAGACATTTGTAATCCTCCTTCTTTCATGGCATATTGAATAAGAGCATTTATGATAGCATTCTTTTTCGCCTTAGTCTTGTCGGTCATCGGGACTGATACACCAATCCATTCGTCTTTACCTTTGGAATTAATCCACTCAGGGAAAATGGAGTTTGACAAAGATGTACCAGATGATTCAGACAGCGCTCTGTTGTTAAAGAAAAACTTTCCTGTCATGGTATTATGGTTTGTCCAAGGGTCTTGTTCGTTATTTGTTGCGCTCAAAACCAACTGGCCAACCTCATTGAAAAAGTCGAAAAGAGAAAGTCCGGGAACATCTAAAGTAGAAAGAAAGGCAGAAGTATATGGACTATTTCTTCCTGTTCCATCTAATGCTACAGATCCTGCAGCTGTTGAGAAAGTGATATAAGTGCCTTTTGGAGGACTAACAGATGCAAGTCCTTGCAGACCGCTGCCTCGATACCACCTTCTTGCAAAGGGGTTATTCCTACAGGCATCCAGAACCACAATCTTCATGGGGCAGTCTGACTCGTCAAGTTTATCCAACAGGAGGTTCAATGACAGACATGAATATCTTACATCAGCTTCTGAACGTAATTCAGCATCTATTGGAACCAAGTAGTTTTCCCCTTTTGTCTGAAGACCATGCCCAGAATAATAAAACAGAGCTATATCATATTTTCTTGCTCGTTCTGCAAACTCAGAAACAGCTTCATACATGGTTCGAAGGTTGCCATCACATACTTTCATAATGTCAAACCCCAAAAGTTGCAATCTGCCAGATATGTCTTCTGCATCATGTACGGGATTCTCAAGAAAATTGCCTTTACCATATTCGGAATTCCCTATTATCAAGGCAAGCCTTCTTTCCGAATGTATATAGACAGAAAATAATAGAAATAAGATAAGACATTCAGCCTTTTTCATCCTTTTTGTTTTTTAATTACTGATCACTACAAAACTACAATCTTTCTTGCCACAGTTCATGACTTCCAGTTCGACAGTATTGCGGCGGTCAGTAGGTAATTCAAAGGAGGTCTTGCGTTGAGGGAGACCTTTCTTCACCTGCTTGGTGTCATCGAAGCGACGGTTGAGACCGGCACTGTTGGTGACACGGACTTTCATCGTGACCAGGCCACCAGCCTCCGCAACGACGGCGAGTTCCTGATGACCTTTGGAGGTGAAGGTCCATTTGGTGCTCTTGCCAGCCTTAACAAAGCAGGTCTTGGTGAGGTACGAGCCGTCTGTCGTCTGGCCACGATGGGCGGTGGAGCGATTCATGTCGTCGGCCTTGTCATAGACAGCGGTGTTGCCTGCTGCGAGACTGTCGGCAAAGGCCCCGTCGAAGACGAGATGACCGTTGAGTGAGGCTATGCTGTCGTCCTTACAGCGGAGGGAATTGAAACTGGTGGCGCCTGCCGCCCGCAGACTTTGGGCTGACTGACGGATGGCAGCAGTATCTCTGGCTGCGACAGCATCGCGCATACTGATACAAGCATTGATGACTGCCTGAATTTCCATATTTTCGGTAGTAGCATCCTGTGCGTATGCACTGAATGTAGAAAGAATGGAAAGAACAATGATGACTATTTTCTTCATACCTTCATATTGAGCATTGAACATGGTGTTATGGCTTTCTAATGATGATACGGAATCCGACATGCCGGTCTTTGGCATCGGTGGCAAAAGCCTTACGGGAGGACGCAGTAACTTCTGAGGCAGGAGAATCATAGTCTCCGCCACAGATAGTATATGCTCCGCTGTCATCGAAGGGGCTGTTGCAGAGTTCGCTCACATTGCCACTCATGTCGTAGAGGTCGAGCATGTTGGGTTCCTTGCCCTGTTGACCGTCGCTAGGGTGCGCATGCCCATAGGAATTATCCTTGTACCAAGCGACTTTACTAACATCATCGCCACCCACATAGAGCATCGTTTCACGATTCTCGCCTCCATGAGCAGCATACTGCCACACCTCGACAGAAGGTAGTTCCACATTGAGGTTAGTCATATCGCCCAAAGCGCCAAGGAACATATAGATGTCGGCATACGACACATTGGTCATGGGCATGTGTGCCTGTGCTTCATCGTATTTTTCGCCCTTGATGCCGTACCATTGTCCGACCGCAAACTCGAACTGGCTCATCCAGATGGAGTCTGGATAAACTTCGGTCATGTTCGTCAGTATGGTGTCGATGGTCGCCATCTGCGGCATCGTCAGGTCTTGGTTGAGTTGGAGCATGAAGTCCTTATGTTTCTCCTGCAATTCAGAACGCATGGCTGCCAATGCCGCAACCTCCGCCTCCACATCATCCTTGTCATGCTGGTTTTTCCAGAACCAGAAACAGGTACACAGCACGATGGCTATTATGATGACAGCACTGGCAATGCCCAAACGCTTCATAAAGCGGTTATGGGCATCCTGACGGTGCAGCGTTTCCCGTGCTGAAGCATAGTCTTCGTCTCTCTTATCCAAAGAGTCTCTTGCCCCTAATGTAGGTTCGAGGCGGTTCTTGATCATCAGGTCGATGGTGGCACCGAGGGCCTGCCCAAAACTGATTTCCGAATGCTGGTGTAAACCGACCGCCTCCTTCAGTTCCTCTGGTATCCCTTCCGGAAACCCGTCAAAACTGTTATCCGGATTTATTGGAATGATATGCTTCCCCTGCTTCACGGCAAGCGTTATCTCTTCGCGCACCCAGTCGCCCTCGTTGGCACAACGCAACATCGCCCCCTTCGATAGCACCAAGATAAACACCGGAGCCTCCTTGATAGCAGCTTTAATCTTGTCGCTAAAGACGCCATCGGTCAACTCGTCATAATCGAGGAACACCTTGTAACCTCTCTGTATGAGCATCAACTGCAGGATGCGGGCATACTGCGCGCCCCCTACCCTACGGTAGCTGATGAATATGTCGTATTTGTTATTAGCCATTCTTCTCAATCTTATACCCTAGTGCTGTCAAGAGTTTCAGCGTGTCCTCAGCCATCACGCGGTCGTATTGCTTTTCGCTCTCCGGCAGTTGTGCGTATGGCACCATATCAGGCGTCTCTAGCTTAGAGTCATCGCGCTTCGGTCCGTATGTCCATCCTTCGCTCTGGCGCTCCAATGCCCATCGGTCATGTGCATTCTCCGCTATGGCTTCCTGCAGTTCATCAAAGCCTTCGGGCAGTTCCACATATTTCAAGTCAAGAAGTTTGGGGTGATAGGTCTCGGAATCAGCAGGGAAAGCGGTAGTGCAGATGCCACCTGTTTTCTCCCAAGCCTCAACGAAAGTCGCTATAGGAAAAGTCTGGATGTCGTTTGACTTGGGAACATAAAGTTCAACCATGTCCGTTATCTGGTTAGCTTTTATCACGACAGTAGCCGTCACTTTCATGTTATACTCACCGAGTAAGGAGGCATCAACAACGGGAATAACGATACCGCCCTTTCTCAATGCTTTAAACACGGTGTCCGGGTTGGCTGTGTAGCGTTCATACACTCTGAGGTTGGTGTCCTTGAAGTTGTCACCCTCTATTCCTTTCTGAGTCAGTGCGAACTTTACGCACTCTTCATAATTAGCTATTTTCATGATTATTACTATTATAGTTATCTTTTCCCACCTGTATTTTGCATGCCACCAGGAACTTGCCCACCAGACATTCCGCTCTGCATCGCAGCTTGTGCGTTAGATTTCTGCCCAGTAATAACTTCTGTCAATTTGCCTTGACCAGCAGTTAACAGCGGCGAATAAGTGGCCTTCAATATCGTATTCCTATTGTCACGGAAGGTGGTGACAACATCGCTCAAATACTCGTTCTTTGCCTTCCCATGATTCTGCATACGTACAAGTTGCTTGTAGTCACGATGCCAGTTCTTAGAACGTCCTGCTGTGGGATTGTATCTACATTTTTCAGAGAGCACAACTTTCATCTTATAATCTCCTGTTCCCCACGACGGATTATTGGCTGCGACAGGCATGTAAGAACGAGGTACCACGAAGCAATCACCATCCATGTTGATTGTCGGGCGATGCTCCGCAATAGCCTTTTCACGACTGTATATATATACGGAATCCTGCAATTGCTCTTTACCGATGGGTATATTAACGGAGAACGTACCAAGTTTTACATCTTGATAAACTTGCACCAGTTCATTTATCCACGAAGAATGAATATCCATCTTGATATTGACGGTTGGCGTACCATGTTCGTCAAAACTAAACTGACTAATCGTATTCCAATAATCTAATTCATCCTGAGATGCCTCATTTGCACGCGGCGGTTCTATCCGATTTGCCTTCAAGTTTGGCAGAAATGATCTGTATGGATGAAAAACAACAGTATCTACAACCAAATAGAACTTACTGTGAAGGAAAAGATGGTCTAATTTTGTCGTATCAATATGACAAACCATCTTAAGCACTTCCTTTCCGCCCCTATTAGCACGAAGAGTAATGCCGTCAAAATTCATGTCCGACGGGTCAAGTGGACCATAATTGGACTGTCTTCCATAAAAGTCACTCTGACCTTTTACTGACTGCAAACTATCCACAAAAGTACACTCTTTCTTGCGCATTTCCTGCCAAGCCCTCTTTTGCTTAGAACGAATCTGAGTCAGGTTGATGATCTCAGTTCCTATGACATTAACAACAGCTGCCACACCGCCTACAAGCATAGAACTGCCTAAATCCGACAGGATGCTACGATTGCGATTGCGATAATTGGAAGCTACTCTATTGAGTTTTTCTTTTGTTTCTCCATTCATCGGATTGACATTGAGCATAAATGCTGTTTCCATGCGGCTCATATCAAGATCGCTCATGATTTCGCCATCTTGCATGTCTATTCCCGGTTTTTGTTGAGGTAGCTGCGCTTTGACAAGTGTTGTACTCAGCATTAACGTAATTCCGACTAATAATAATCTTGTTTTCATTGCAATATCTTTTTGTTATTATTTCAAACCATCTATCAGGATGAACGCATCATAGAAACGAGGTAGATTGTATCGTTTAGTCACGACTAAATCTGCGACTCCTTTTCTTGTATATGTTTTCTGTACGACAGTATTTTCTAGATTTTCTCTTGCAGCCATGAAAGCATTATGTAAGGACATGCCGACTTGCAAATTCTTATAGAGACCTGTCATTAGGGTGATTGTCGCCTGGTCATCAACATCCCAAAGACTTGCAATAACAGCCTTTAATCCTGCAGTTATCAAACCTCTTTGTAGTCCATAGATGCCATCGGATGTAATGAATCCTAATCCAGACTGGCACGCAGATAGTGAAACCAAATCGACATCAGACAGATTCATGGAAGCCAACTCGCGGGCTGACAGGATACCATCAGGCATAGATGAATTAAACTGACGGTTTCTCATGTTTGTTTCTGCTCCTGCCAGGAACAGGCAACTTTGCGACAGTTGTGTGTCAGTGGATGCGGGTCTGATGTCCGTCCCCATTGAAGAGGCTTCAGCAAAGTATCCGTGAGTTGAGATATGCACCAAATGGTACTTGCCTATAAGACTTCGCAGGACACCTTCTGTAACGAAGTCGGCTCTTAATGTCGAATCCTTCTTGTTGTGGCGGATAATCTCTATGGAGTCTATTTCCGCCATTGATCCATTCAAGTATGGCAGAACCATGCGTTTTGCTGCCATCACAGTGTAAGCCAGCTCATCATTCTCCATACTGGCTGACGTACCCTGGCTGACAGCATAATCTACGCCTCCACACATCAGCATTTTGTCTGTACGAATTTTTTGTCTGTCTTCTACCAATAATCGTGTGGACGTAAGCCTGTAGATGCTTTTTGACTTCAGTGCACCCGGAATCAAATACTCAATGGCAAGTTGATGAAAGAACCCATCAGGTGCGAAATAGATTTTTTCGGCTTGTCCTATGGTTTTAATCAATTGCTCATTCCATATTAGTTCTGGCAATTGCGAGCATTGATATAGTGCATCTTTGTCTTCGTGTTTTGTTGATGAGATGGCAGTTTCAACAGTGAAACCGCTTCCTATTTCCAATGACTTCAGCATTTCGAGGTCTCCTATTTCAACGAAAACTGGAGTTGGTGCTTTCTTATTCAGCACAATGGCACCCATGTAGTTTTTCCCAGATTTCTCGTAACATACAAACTCGATGGCACAACCATCTGCAGTCATCTTTTTCTTAACTTGTTGCCAGTTGACTCGAATAGAGTTTAATGCTCTTTTCTTCTCAGCAACCGCCATTCCTTCCTTGAATTCGCGTCCCATCTGCAGGAGTACCGCCTTGCTATAGAGTGCCACGTCATAAAGAAGTCCCGATGCCTTATCCTCTAAGCGGAAACAGTCAGTGACAAAGGGCTGCTCTGACATCCAATACTGTTCACGTTCAGACTCGCTCATACGGACGAAATGGTTGTCAATATAGTCTTTCGAAACAGTGAGATACTGCTGGTAACACGAAACAGCTTCGGAACTATACTTTCCTGTCGCATCGTATTGCAACATCAGTATCTTGGCTTTCTTTCTCAGGGATTCAGCATACAACCGTTTGTTGTTGGCGGTCTTGAAGTAGCGAACTACGGTCTCTATCTCTTTCAAAGCCTCAGTATACTGCCCTAAGCGAGCCAGGCAAATAGCTCGTTGAGACTGTACAGTCTTGATATTCTGCTCAGTCTCTTTATTACGAGAGTCCTTTTGATAGAACGGACTGGCCAAGATGGCATCTAAATGCGCCAAAGCCTTATCATATTTCTCCTGCTTATAATACAGTTGCGCTAAGTCATCATGAACCTTGCATATGAAGTTGTCATTTCCATAAAATGAGCCAAGCAGCAATGCCTTTTTTAGAGCATTCTCAGCAGAATCGTATTTTTCCGTCAGATAATAGCGGCTACCATCTATTTTCTCCAAACTTGCCCACAAATCGTCTTTTGTTTCTTTGGCAATGTCTGCCCCCCACTGTTTTTTTATTAGCGATGACCGTAGCTCATGAGAAATAGTTTCCATGTCCGTATGTATCCCCAACACATAGGCAATTTCCGCCTTGGTTTTCTTAACCGGCCAATACCTCTTTGCAAACTCCCAGTCATCTAAAGCAGATGCCGCAACACCACTTTCCTTCAGCGAAGTATCCACAGATTTTTCTGCAAGTAAAATCTGGCGATAGCCTTCTAAATAGTTCTTTGATTCATTCAGCGCAATAACCTTATCGAGTGCAGCTCCTATATCTTTATCAAATACATCCTTGTCTTGCTGACTATATACAGGAATAGCCAGCATACAGATATATGATAGCGTATAGAAAGCCTTCCTATTCATAGATTCTTGAATTATAACTGATAATGGCAAAAGCCATATTCTTACCCGACAGGTTCTTAAGAGTCAACATGAAAGCATCTGTTTTCTTGACACCCTGTTCCAACCATATATAGCACACCCCTTTATCTGTAAACGAAATCCCATTTGGAATAGAAGCTGCAAACCTTGCATCTTTTTCAAACGGCACAATGGCGAACAATTGTTTTCCTTCCCGTCCGGTAATCTTATAATTTACAGTTTTATCCTTCTTGACAGGAATTTCTATAAATGAATACTTGTATCGAGGGTCACGACCATCACGGAATCTTCCTCCGGCATTAGTGACACCACCATGCCGCTTGATAATGCTAAAACCAATATCATTTAGGCCAAACATATCGACCATATCCTTGGTCGTACATTCACCATTCTTGTCAAGAGCAAGTTCGTCCATCATTGTCCAGCTCATATCCCGATCCATCAACTTACTTATCTTTCCGATATTCTGTGGCGAACGCAGATCTATACAGCGTAGCACCAAACTTGCCATTTCGTTGGGTACATCTGTCTTACCGAATTTTGAAGATTGAGCGAAAATACCCGTTGGCAACAAAAGAAATATACATGCTATGATGGTTGGTACCATTTCCTCTGGCCAGAACTTCACCAACGAACTGCCATAGCTCTTCCCCGTCTGACCTGACAGCCGCTTGCGGGGTTCTACGGGCAGTGAAAGACCTGCTCGTGCCTCCTTCCGGATTTCCTCTTTAGTAGGTCTGTCTGCCGAATGGTAACTGAGGCAACGATGAATCAGCGTACTTAAAATCTTACTGGCATGTGCAGAACTCAAGCGAGGAATTTCTGTCTCCTGTGTTTGTGTCTCCCCACCTTTACCTTCAAACACATCGGTACCGGTTATCGCATAGAAAGCCAAAGCGCCTATAGTCCAAACGACTGATGTGTCGGTAGGTCCTGAATTCTTAGCAAATGTCTCTGGAGCAGAAAAAGCCCTTCTTTCACTATTACTCGTTGCGTCGGTATTCCGTAACTGGAAATGATTATCATCAACGGCAACACACTGTGGCACCATGTTGTTGATGTCAACATGGTCGGAATCACAAACAGTCGAAAGGTCAAACATCAATTGCCAGACCATCCTTTCCGTCGCATATCCTGCAATGTCGCTCAGAGTTATTACTTTCTTCATCATCTTCTGTATGTTACGGTATCTTCTTCCATCTTATCACCTTGCCAGTGCATGGTCAGTACTTCTGTAATTGGCACAGCCCAGTGCATTCCCATTGTCGCACGGTTGTCTGCCTTCGACACTATACCTATTACCTTGATCTTATTCCTTATCATTGCGAATACCGGACCACCAGAATTTCCAGGATTGATGTTTGCCGACAGTTGCAAGCATCCAACAGGACTATTCTGGCTGTCATTATATTCAAACGATGTAAGACTGCCAAAATCCACAGTGACAGAGTCCGTGTTGTTATCATTCAAAGGATACCCGACAAAAGCTATATCGTGGTTTGTTGATTTCACAAATGCCATGAGGTCATCCCAACTGGCCATTATTATCTGTAAAGGTTTTACACCGTCTGACAAGTGCTCTTCCTTTATATAAGCAAAATCCCCCAATTCCATATCACGGCGACTGGCTATGGGTATAATAGTGCGCCAATAAATCTTCTCTTTGTCGGTACCTAATCGTATCACCATATCGCGACTCTTGTTCATACGGAAGTCTGTAGAGTAATGGTTGTATCTCTCCAGTCCCTTGCTGATGACGCAATGAGCGCGGAGCGTATATTTTTCATAACCAGCCATTCTGTTTTCAGTCTCAGCTTTAGTCGCCAATCTGAGTTCCGGTGACATTCTTGACTTGCTTGACACCCCATCCCAATCCTCATCGTTAATCCAGGGTTCTACGCAGTGTCTTGCTGTAACAAACAGGCTGTCTTTTGTTAGGAAAGCAGTTCCTTCTGCCATTTCTGCTAGCTCTATGGAATCAACAGTTACTCCATCGCAAAGAAGATAGACGGAATCAACCGATATGCGATAAACCGACTGGCAGAACTGCTTCAGGTCAGAGTGTCTGAGGTCTGTCTGACGAGGCGACAGGATTCCAAAAATCGCCACTCCAAGAGAAGCTAAGGCTATTACAACAGTCGCAATATAATAGAGCCTATTGCTCTGGTGCTTCTTATACACAATGCCTCTGCCAGCATCGTATTCACCGTCATCGAACACGTCAAACTTCAACTCTGCAAGCGTACTGCCATCATTGAACGATAGTCTGTCGCCACTATGAAGTATTTGTGCTACAGGTACTTCCACACTATTAACATACACGTGATGACAATCTGTCCTCCTGACCACATACCACTCATTGCTATCTTCGTCTTGCAAAATAGTAGCGTAAACCTGTGATTCGTACGCATCCGATTCACGCAATCGCACATCGCACCATGTACCTTGACCGATGTTCAAAGGCTTGCTCCCGTTACAAACGGAATCTCCCCGCCTTTCTTTGTCTGATGATGCAATATATGTTAGTCTGTAATACATGATTTGATGATTAGTGGAATACCCTGTGTCAAGGCCATATCATAGACATTGACGTTCTTACCCGTGCTGTCTGCCCGAAGGTCGTCAAAGGCACGCAGGTCATAGTGTATCTTTTTATTCCGAAGTACTTTCTTTTGCGAAATGTCTGCCTCTATCAGTTTCTTCTCATCTGCCGTTGCTGGTCTGTAACCCAGCATCAGTTCCTCTACACTCCAGCGGTTATGCTCAACTTCCGTCAAGATGTTAATCTCTTCCATAGTCAGGGCATAATACACTTTCCAGTCTTCAGATGTATGACCTATAGAGTGCATCTTTGTTCCTAAAGTCATCGCATTGAAGATGTTGGAATACTGTTTAGGTAAAGAACCTACAGCCTTCCATTGTTTATCCAAAACCTTTTCGTCTATCGACGAGGGTGCTGTTATGGATTCATCTGGGGCCAAAGAAAAACAATGGCTATATACGTAGTTGACGCGCTGAGCCAAGTGCTTCAATGTTTTGAGGCTGTTGATATCACAACATTCATTGCCAAAGGGATAGATAGATTTATAAGCCTCTCCATTGGTAGCTACACTTATCATGTTGTTTCCTTTCGTATGGCAAAGTACAGGGATCTCGTTCTTATAAACAGTCTGTGGCAAGCCAAAGGCCTCGCTGAAGTTACGGTTAAAGTCCGGATGACAGATAGCTACTGTCAACAGCTGACGGCTGTCGCCACTCCATTCTTCCAGTTTTTGTCTTACAGCATCGTTCCTTATATTACCATTTACAAATTCCCATTCCACATCAACGAAGTCCTTCCTTTTTTCTTTTTCATACATCGGTCTATGCAGAATGCATTGCGGATGAGTATCATTCAAGTTCAGCGTACGGTAATAGGAATTGTCAAACAGGTGAACGTACCGCTGTGTCAACCTGTCCCTGCGGTCATATACGTTCTCGTCAATGATGGTGATACGTGTTCTGAGTCGTGTGTCTTTACAATAGTTAGGATAATGGGCAACAAGTGCCGCATTAAGTGCTAGCGACTCTGCCTGGTTCGAGAATCCCACGATAACAATGTGTACCGTGGTTTCGCTGTCATACGCTATGGGTATTCTGTCCAATGCAGGAAAGTCTGATTGGAGGTTGGGCAATTTTACGAGAATGCTCTTTGCAACCAAATCTTCCATTGTCGTAGCAAAGACATCCACCTTCTCCTCTATGTCTTTTGGCAGCCCTACCGTCTGTAGCAGCCATAGTGAGGTCGGGTCGCTCAGTACCATATAACATTCCAAGCGCCCTCCACCGCTATCATCATATCGTTCCGCCTCTTCTTTCAGTCGCCTTATGGCGGCATTGTCATCTTGAACGACAAATACCTTCTCACCAGCTGCCTTTTCACGGGCTGCTAGTGAATGGTCATTCATATTTGTGCTTACGATAAGCATGTTTTTAGCATTGAGAACTATACGATGCAAATTTACACATTTTTTACAAAACAGAACAACTTGACACAAAAAAAGTTTCTTTTTTCGCTTTTTTTCATCGATTTTGATGTTAAATCTACAAAAAAAATTAAAAAAGTATCTCTTATCGTACGGATTTTGTAAATATACAAAGATAATTAATTGCTAATTCAAAATTTACAAGAAATAAAGTTAAGGTATTTGGTTCTTGGATTATTGGTATCTTTGGTGGCTACATCGTTTGCCCAAGTTGATAAGCAACTGATACTTGCTGACCAATTGGTCAGATATGGGCATCAGACGAAGTCTGCGCTTTCTCTTATTCAAGCATACCAAATATATTCAAACTTGAACGTTATCGAAGAGGAGAGCTCAAATACCTCTAAAGAAGAGTCTTTGTATAGCAACAATAAACTTTTGGATGATGCTAAGATATTTGCAGGTGATGATGGCGTGTTACTTGCCCTTATTGACGAGGTGATAACTTCTGTTAGGGCAGGAGCTATTGCTGGTCCAAAAAGACACTATGAATCCATACCTGCTGGGGGCATAAAATCACGCAAAACACAAGCTTGATTCCCCATTCAACAGAAGTGTTAACTGTTTAAGTCAAAAACACAGGAACCAAAAGCTGCAACTACGTGATGTACGTATATAACGAATAGCAATCTCAGGAGTTATTATTTTTTTCTATTTTGAATCCAAGCCTCATTATAAGTTTTAGTGTTCCAATAGAAGTATTCCTATCATACTCCTTTTCTTCTTCCGGCAACTCCTCATAGGGGATGAGACAAGGATGGGTCTTCAAATCGTCACTACGTTTTTCTCCGAAAGTCCATCCCTGAGAAATACGGGCTTGTGCCCAAACCTCATGGACATTCTTCGACACCTGCTCTACTAATGTTTCCAAATCTTCAGGCAGTTTGACATCAGTTGTGTCAATAGGCTGCGGAATGTACTTTTTCTTATTCATAATTCTTCGTTTAATGTGTAACCACATCTACAAAGAGTCACTTCTTGCTTTGACTCTATCATCAATCATCCTAGAAAGTTTTATTTTTGATGTGATGACCTGTTATCTCCTCCAAGAAGTCATGACGCATCACCATGAGCAGGTCACGAGTATATTCATGAAGCAGACCTTTGTAATAAGTTACGTCCTTATGATTAGTCTTGGTAATCCTCTCCCATAGTGTCTGTTCTGTCGCGTCTTTATGAGCCGCATCTATCAGTTCACGGTCATCATCGGTCATCAGCTTCCGAAGTTTCTGTTCATCAAATACCAAAGGTATTCCCTTCAACTCATTTGGAGCATATTCTTTCCACATCTCTTCAAGGAATGTACGATACTCCGCCTCTATCTTTATCGGCAAATCCTTGGTATATTCCCCTATGGTCTCAGGCCGTTCTGCGGCAGCCTCTTTCGCGAGGTTATCAAAATAAGTAGCAAGCAGCTGTACTTCTTTCTCTTTGCAAATCTTTTCTATGACATCCTTATCCATATTGTGCATAATTTAATTCTAAAACATCCAATTAACTAATCTGTCCATCTTTTGCTGGCTTGTTCACGTTCTTCGAATGGACACCAATCAGCATTAACTTTCCCATTTTATCCTATTTTACGCTTTTTACTTTCATATTAAGTTTTTCTAATTGTTTGATACATCTTAGCGTAGTATTCTTTATTTTTAGAAATTCAGAATAAGTTTCATTTACTGACGTAGAATCGTCTTGGTACATGCTGGTTAATAGAATATTTGCTTCATTTAAAACCTTACTGTCAAAATCACAAAACATTCGGATTCTCATCATTTCTCTGAAACAACCCTTCCGAAGCCCGAGTAAATTGTATTCTTTGTTAATTCTTGAATTTGTTCCATGCGCCTTTTACATGCATTCCCAATTTTAACATTTATACCTTGAAATTTAAATTTCTCATTAAACTCCTGTGAAATATGTAGCGAGCTTATCGTCTTCTATCTGTGGTAGATTACTTTTCGGTGTATTTAAAGTCTCGATAAACTCCAATACTTTTGACAAAGTATTTGTATTTTGCCCTATCTTGTCTATTTGATGTAATAATGCACTTTTAATATCAGATTCTTCCATAGTTTTTGTTTTGTTTCATATTTAGTTATTCACCTTACTCAATCAAATTACCTCATGCATCATAATCCTATTTCTATCTCTCTCAATCTGCGCCAGCATCTTTGTCCTTGCGAACTTATGCATCTTGACACAGAAATAAATGAGCACCAAGGTGCTGATGCTGCCAACGTAAGGATTAACCATACTGCCAAGGGCTATCGCATCATAGATACCGTGTAGCAAGACGGGTACGAGGAGGATGCATGCCGCAGTCTGGGTCGAACGGTCTACAAAGTGATACAGGGAATAATAATACCCCATGAGCACGGCAAAAGCATAGTGACCTGGCACAGCTAACAAGGCGCGAGAAATAGCAACTCCTAACCAGTTTTCTTCCTCACTTACAACGTAAGCGATATTTTCTATTGCGGCAAAACCAAGGCCTAAACATACCGCATATACAATGCCGTCGAAATGTTCGTCGAAGAACGGATTCTTGCGAAGAACAAGCCAAAGAACCAACAACTTGAATCCCTCTTCCGGCAATGCAGCCACGATAAAGGCTTGAATGGTTGTTCCAATGAGCGTTGTTGGTTCTTCTCCGAAGACAGCATTTTCTATCAGCGTTTCTATTACTGCTACGGGAACACAAATAGCCATACCCCATACAACAGCTTTCACCAACCAGGAAGTCGGTTCTGGCTGTGGGTCTTTCTTCCAAATATATAGCCAAAGCAAGATGGCAGGAAGAAGTGCTACTGTAAGCATTATTACGAGACTCATTTCTTTAGTTTTTATATGATACCCAAAGATACATCCACTACGTCATAGTCGTAACTCTTTGTTTCGTCTTTAAGTTCTTGCCAAGGTCTGATGCATCCATGCTTGAGACGCGCCTCGTCTTTTTCACCATCCACACTTGCACTCTCATACCCCAAAACCTCATGAGAGGCGTTCCATCTCAGGTGTTCGGTCTCTGCAAGGGTGTCGAGTAGTGTTTTTATGTGATTAGGAACCGTAGAGCCATCCTCCATTGTATAATGTAATGATGTACTTTCGCGAATAAGTCTGTTCTTCTCAAACCATGCGAGTGCCTCTTCACCTAATGCCAAAGATACAAGCTTTCTCTTTGTGTGCAAATGCAGACAATTTTCCTTATTCTGACTCTGTACTCTTCTTAGGCGCATTACTCCTGAGAAGGTTGGAGAGTAACCTTTATAATCGCCTTCCAGTTGCATCAGGTCGTTATGCTCATCGTCCCAAGTCTTGATAGGTCCAGCCTCCATACCAGATGCCACTTTCTGCACATTGATCGAAGCATCATACTTTGCTTTATACCTCTTAGCATCTTCTTCAATCTCCTCGCTGATAATATTGTCGAAGGTATAAGTGTTGTCTTCAGAACCAAACAAAGTAATTGGTGCACCTATGTTTGCGTCTGACTTGACATCTTTTTGATGCAATTTATTTCCGTCAGCCCTTTCGTTTGCCTCCCACAACCTATTGTAATGCTCAGCAATATGCAGTATATGCTTGTCCTCATCATGGTGTACCCTGACCATAATCCGCAGATGCTTCAGGTCTTTACGGTAGCGGATTGCCATGCGAAGTATACGTACACCGATGGAAATATTCAATTCGTCATTTTCGGTAGCCACAACAACATAGTTTAGTGGATGTTCATTCTCAAGTGTCCTTCTCAGGTAATTTGCGAATTCGCGGCCCTGAGCATCCCACTTGTGGAGTGTTACCAAAGGATCTTTAACATTACCAGTTTCTTTGTCATCTTTCGCAAAATCACATTTAACAGGAATGAGTGGAGCGTTGGCTATAAAGAGTCCAGCAAGTTCATCCATCTTCTTGTCAATAACGTCACAATGGAAAAGAGAGCGTTCAACACTTTCCCAGGTACTGTTCTTGTCTACAAATGCGGCAAACTCGTATAGGAATCGCAGAGCATCAAGCCCTACTTCACTGAATCCAACAATAAGTGCATTAAACGGAGAAATCACTTTTCCTTCCTTATTCACGTCAACATAACTTACTGGCTGGAGTTCGACTTTCTGCTTCATTAGTTCCACACTTATATGTGAGGAATCAACTACTTTCACCGGAACATTTGGCATCTGCTGTTCGTCTTCTATCACACGGTGGACGCTATTATAACGGGCATGGCAGTATAATTTGATGTTGCCTTGGACTTTTGTTGTTGCAACCCGATTGATAGTCGTATCGCGTTTGATGTTGCCTACGGCTTGGATGTTCGTCTTATCATCATCAGACATGAAGAACATGTGGATATCACCTGTGGTTTTCTCTATAATCTTGGCCACCGACCTTAGTCGCATCTTATCACAGAGGATATCTGACTGATGACTGTTGTCAATGGCCTCAGACACACGTGCCAAACTGCTATAGGAGTTTGTGGTCAGACATCCTAACTCCTTAATCTTCATCAGCTCTTCATTCTTCATCGACAAGAAATTGAACAGCCTGCTAAGACCACTCTGCTCGCCAACCTTTTCATTGTCGTCGCTCATACGGATGAATATCATCTGATATGTACCTTTCACTTTACCGCTCGTCTTTATACTCTTAGCCAGTTGGAGTGAGATGTCGTTCATTCCCCAAAAGACGAATACCTGCTCATACTTCTTCCATCCACAAGCAGCGAGCCACATCTGTATGTTTGCTACAATACTGTAACCAAAATGCTTGATAACAAATATCAAGCTTACTCCTGCTGCCATAAAATGAGCCAGCGAGAAGAGTATCATGTAAAACAAGTTGTCGTGAAATGCATCATGGACGGCACTTACGTCACTTTCCAAAATGAACATGCCTACAGCATGGATTACTGCCATTGGAGCTACGCCAAGCAGATGTCCGAACCTATCAGAAAGGCCTGGGGTTCCTTCTATCCCAACAAACATACCGACTGCATAGACACAGAAGCCGAATAGCCATGCTAACCCGAACATCTGCGACAGATGTCCCTCTAACCAGTCCCAGAATCGCTTCCACCTATTACTCTCCAGCTTGTAAACACTTTGAGCAAGAACAAAGACTAAACCTATAAAACCTACAGCAATAAGCAGGGACAGCCAAAGAAGATTACAAATAGTCCCCGTAGAAATGCCACTTGGCTCCTCAGAAATCACCTTTGATAAAGGTTGCTGAATAATCACTTGCTTACAAGAGGCCAGCAAACAACATAAAACAGCAATACAGAGACTTTTTTTCTTTATACAAATATCCATGTTCATTTTATGATTTGTCTCTCTTTCTTTAACTTCTCAATCTCCGCATTTAGATCCGCTATAGTCTTTTTATCATTCTCTGAAAAATGCATTTCCTTCAAATAGTCAAATATCTTGTTACATATTGTAAGCAAAGAAATAAGTATTGTTAGACAAATAATCAAAGTAATAGCAACATCGCTACCATTACTGGCAATATCTTTAACAAAAGATTCCCATTTAGGGCAACATATTGCTTCTAAGATTATAAAAGTTACATCATTCATATGTCTCAATTTTAGTTAATTTTACTCAAACTCCTTAGTAAACCACAAGCGATAAATCGGATCTAAAAACACCAACTTACCACCTTGCTGTTCCACAATATCCTTGTTCTGTAAGATCTTTTTGTTTTTGCTGATAGTATTGGGATTCCCCAGATGGTACTTCGCTCTCGTTTCTGCTGATGACAATTGCTGCACCCCATCCCTAATTGCACGAAGCATTTCCACCTGACTGGTAGCAAGGTGCTCCGGAAGTTCTTCAACTGTGCTCTGTCTTCCACCCTGTCAACGAAATTCTCCCTCGTTGCTAATGTCCCGTATTGAAATGGAGCTTTCATACTCTTTTAGGTTCTTGTTAATACGATGTAAATATACAAAAAGTTACCCAATGGTAATTTACCAAGGCGTAACTTTAACATATCTTTAACGTATTAGTCTTTTAATTCACAGTTTGGCACATATGTCTTACATTGGTTTACGATGTTTTGCTGGCAGAGAAACGGCGTATTGCTTTTTTGACTTTTTTAGGGCATTTGCGGCACATCTTAAACGTATCGGAAATGTAAAGAAAACTGTCAGTCCTGGTTTTTATGTCTTATTTTAAATAAGGTTGACACCAAAAGTTTGAAAAGTATGGTGAAAGAACCCAAAGAAAGCCGTTATGCGAAAGACACCGATCGCATCAACGAGATGAAGGAAGTGTTTGAGATGTTCCACATCCAGCAGCTTCGTGTTCCTGAGATTATGTCAAGAAAAGGCATGAGCCGTTACAAAGTTTACC
>ERZ842401.1708-NODE-1708-length-30723-cov-4.020543_pt1 | contig 30723 bp, 44 predicted proteins | sample MGYA00521270_ERZ842401 | MGnify/ENA primary metagenome ERZ842401 (study PRJEB31892, sample SAMEA3878208) | bioreactor metagenome | biome: Moose rumen | place: Sweden | collected 2011-10 | study: EMG produced TPA metagenomics assembly of the PRJEB12797 data set...
CGATCCAAACCTTCCTGCTCCTAACGGCGTTCTGAAGATGGGCGTTGATACCTCTTGGCCTCCTTTAGCTTATATTAAAGATAATCGGGTTGTAGGCTATGATGTTGATATTGCCGTAAGATTTTGCGAGGCTCACGGTTACGGGCTTGAAGTTTTTCCGACCAGCGTATCTGGAATGATTGCGGCTGTACAAACGGGAAAATGCGATTTTTCTCAATCTATGAATTTCACTGAGGAACGTGCGCAAGTTTCTCTCTTTTCATCAACTCCTTCAGCTCATGCAGGAAATGTTATTGTAGTTTTGAAAGACGAAAATTCTAAGGCTTCTGCTTTCCAAGATTTATTTGGCAAAAAAATACCGCTCAACCACTTAGGGTTCCGGCTGGGCGGTTATGCAGAAGAGGACGTAAAATCGTACTTGTCTGCTCCAATAATAATTATATTTGAAAGGAAGTTGATTATATGGCTCAGTCGCTTGAATACAAGAGGCAGTACAATAAAGAGTGCTATCACTATTACAAAAGTATTGGTATATGTGTCCATTGTCATAAACAGAAAGCTGAAAAAGGCAAAGTTCTTTGTGGGGATTGTGCATATAAAGACTCCGAACGCGGAGAGAAATATCGTATGTCTGTATCAAAAGAACAGAAACGCAAAACACAAGACCGTAATAATGAACGGAACAGACGTGTTCGTGAAGAACGCAGGCAAAATGGATTATGTGTAAAATGCGGTCATAAACTCCCTGATAATACATATAAGACTTGTTGGGAGTGCAGGCGTAAATCTCAGAAATATCAAAGATCGAAGCGTGAAGAAAAGGGCTCTATTTCAAAAGAGATGAGATACAGTGGTCTTTACTGTATTCGCTGCTGTAAACCTATCAAGCCTAATCCAAGTAGATTATGTCCTGATTGCTATAAAGCTAATGTAAAAAAGGCAGAGTTAATGAGACAATCTTCTAAATGGCGTGAGAATATAGATAACGGTTATTTCAGACAACAGAATAATTTGGTGTTTGAAAAGAGAGATGGCGCGACAGTATGAATGACTTTTTCAAACAGGATTTTTGCGAACAATGTGATTTTGTTAAGGCTCATACAAATCTTAATACAAGTATATCTCAATTCGATTGTTCTCCTCACGTTGGTAAATGTACAGCAAGAACCATATATGCTGTCAGGATAGAAGAATACCCAGTAAACAGACACATTGGTTTTACAATCGCGAAAATCAAGCGTCACTGGCAAGAGGGTATGTTACCCAAAGATAGTCAAATTGAGAGTTTGGGAAATAAGCACTATACTTATTACCGTGACACTTATGAAGAAGCAGACGAAATCGTAAATGGCTTCGCAAATGCGTTACGGAATAAATACAGTATGAGTTTCGCAGACAGCGAAATGCTGAAATGAAGAGGTGATAATTTTGCAATATCAAGGTGGTAAAAGTAGAATTTGTAAACCAATAGCGGAGGTGATAAGTAATGCGTTATCAAGGCGGGAAATCCCGAATAGCGAAGGATATAGCAATGGTAATTTCTCAGAGAGAGAGAGAGAGAGAGAGAGAGTAATAAGACTTTCGTAAGTTTATTTTGTGGCTCTTGTGCTGTTGAAGCCAAAGTTACAGGGTACAATAGGATAATTTGTAATGATAATCACGAATACCTGATTGCTCTACTCAAAGCAGTTCAACAGGGATATGAATTGCCTGAACACATATCCGAGGAACAGTACAAATATATAAAAGAACATAAAAACGAGGATAAGGCTCTTGCAGGATTTGTTGGCTTCGGTTGTAGTTTTGGTGGAAAGTGGTTTGGTGGCTATGCAAGGAATAAAACGGGAACAAATTATGCTGACCAAAGCAAGAGGAGCTTACTTAAAGATATGGTGAACTTAACTACTGCTGAATTTGTTTGTCAAGATTATAAAGATGTTATCATTCCAAAAGGCTCGGTAGTTTATGCCGATCCACCTTATGAGAATACAACCACATATCAAAATAGAAAATTTAATTCCGCAGAGTTTTGGGACTATATGCGTGAATTATCAAAGGATAATACAGTTTACATATCTGAACAAGTAGCACCTGACGATTTCACTTGCGTCTGGGAGAAACCTTTTACAAGGACGCTCGATAGAAACAAAGAAAATCAGTTTAAGGTAGTTGAAAAGCTATTTGCCATTACCCAATGAATGGTGAATTTTAATAGGTTCATAGAAAGGAGTTATATGTTCGTTGATTTTAGAAAAGTCTTTGCTCCAACAGAAGAAGAAAAGCGACAACAAAGAGAGACTTTACAAAATTTATATAAACAGTTAATAAAAAATCAGGCTTGCTCTACTTGCGTTAATTGTAGGTTTGAAAAGGCGTATGAACACGGAAATTCATTTGATGAAACGTATTGTAATATTACGGGCGTGTTACAAATTTATAATGGCAAGTATAGAAAATGTGATAATTATGTTTATGATGGAAAAGAATTAAATTTGGATTGAAGAATAAAGCGTGATTGAATATCCGTTTTATTGGGTGCGAAAGGAGTAAAAAAATATGGAAATATTAAACGCACAGATTATAAATGTATCAATAACAATGGCAGATCACGGTTGCCTAACTTTTTATATAACTATTAAAGGCGGAGCATTAGGTGGCTCAATTGGTGGATATTGTATCGGTCATGGGTATTTAGGGGCTGATACATTTGAAGTTAAACACGGCGATGGACTTGAAGCTATGATGAGAATTATGGACGTTGTTGGTGTAAGTCGTTGGGAAGACCTCAAAGGTAAGTATATTAGATTTGAGTATAACGGTTTAGACTCAACGGTCAAAAAGATAGGTAATATCATAGAAGATAAGTGGTTTGACATTGATAAGTTTTTCAAAGAGAAGCAGAAAGACAGATAATAGTTGAGAGGTGAATCATAATGTACGAACCCAATTACGAACCGCCATATCTCGCCCTTGTTGTAATTACGTTCATTATGATATGTCGTGGTTATGTGACATACAAGGACTGTCAGTTGCGCAGCTTGTATGGTAATGGATATGAGAATATGACAAGAGTGGTTGATGAAGTAAGAGAAAATAAGTCAATTAAATTTTTGTTTTAAGTGGAGGTAAATAATATGGCTACTGTTTATATCGTTACAGCAGGAGAATATTCTGATTATCGTATTGAAGCGGTATTTCTTAATGAAGAAAAGGGTAAAAAATATTGTTCTATAAAAAACAGAAAGAACAGTTATACGGATTATCGCGTTGAGACTTACGATACTTGTGATAATGATATTAGTTTTCAGAATGATCGTATTTGTTACAATGATAAAACGTATCATACGGATACATACATCGACTATGAATATGTTTGTGGAAGCAGAGAGCCTAAGATAAGCGTTAATAATTATACTCTTGATGATGAAGAACGTGAAAAATCTTTGTGTGAATGTTTTAACTGTTCTTGTGAAAATCATAGGTTTTACGGAAGAAGAATATTTACTGGTGTACTTGATGATAATGTCGTAAATAAGTACAAAAAATACTGTTATGATAGAATGGCATATTGTAAATCACTTTTATTAGAAGGGTTTTCAGATCGTGAAATAACAGCATTTCTTAAAAAGGGTTACAAGGAGAGTGATAATGAATGAGCGATAGAGCATTAGCACATATCGAGAAAATTGAATGGCTAAATCCAATTGAGGGTAAGGATAGAATAGTTCTTGCGGGAGTTCTCGGTTGGACAGTCATAGTACAAAAGTCAGATTATCAGGTAGGTGATAAGGTAGTCTTTTGTGAAATAGATTCTGTATTTCCGAGTGACAGACCTGAGTTCGCTTTTCTTGAAAAGAAGAAGTATCGTATTAAAACAATGAAAATGAGCGGAGTTTTAAGTCAGGGTATCTGTTTCCCGTTATCTATCCTGCCCGAAGGTGACTACGAGATAGGTCAAGACGTAACCGATCTTATGGGGATTACACAATACGAGCCTACTATGGATAAGGAAGATACATCTATCAAGGAAGTCGCACCTAAAAAGACTTATCCTCGGTGGCTTATGGCAATACCCTTTATCCGTAAGTTGCTTACAAAGAATAAGAAAGAGTATAAGGGCTTCCCACGTTTTGTAAGTAAGACCGACGAAACGAGAATACAAAACGCTCCATACTATCTTAATATGGATTGCAAGTGGGTAGCGACTGAAAAGGTTGACGGTCAATCAGGAACATTTACACTTGAAAGAATTAAGGGTAGGTTCCCGTGGAGTAAGGACAAGTTTGATTTTGCCGTATGTTCTCGAAATCTACGTAAGTACATTCCTGATGATTCATCGTTTTGGTCTGTTGCAAAGAAATATGATATTGAGAATATCCTTCACAGACTGATAGGCGATTATCAGTGGGTTTGCATACAGGGCGAGTGCATAGCTCCTAATGTACAGGGTAATAAGTACAAGGTTACTGAACCCTATTTGTATTGTTTCAATCTGATTTATCCAACTGGCAGACTTGGCTCTGTAAAGGCAAAGGAAATTCTCGGTGAGTTTGGACTGAAATTTGTACCGATCATAAACGAAGCTGCTGATATAAAAGGTATGAGCGTGGCAGAAGTTCTTGAATATGCGACAGATAAGAGTGAACTTTATGATACTCTCCGCGAAGGTATAGTGTTCAGAAGTTTTGACGGCAAGCAAAGTTTCAAGGCTGTTAGTCCTGAATTTCTTATTAAGTATAACGAGTGAGGTGGTGATATGAGATGTGAAATTTGCGGGAAAGAGATAGAGAAGAGTATGTATGGCAACGCTATCTTGTGTAGCAGAGAATGTTTTTACGACCATTTTTGGCTTGAAAAGTGTAAGGCACAAGAAGCAAACCCGTATGAATACGCGATTATGGATGGTGAGAGCTATCACTTTAATAGGAATAAACCGATAGTTCCTGATAATGACTTTGACTTTTTAGGATTTGGTGGACACAGGTTCACTATTAGATACGATAATGGTGATACATATACAACGAATAATCTATGAAATCAAGGCAAAATACCTGAAAAGTTTAGAGACAGATTAAAAGATAATGCGGTGTTTGTCTATGACAGAATAGACATAGACCAAAGTAATCAACCTCTTTTTTAAGAGGCTTTATAATAGATTTTTACCCTAATAACGGTGAAATCCCGATTAAATACAAAATCATTTGAAGATACGTTTTAATCAGTGAAAATTAAAAAAATTGGAGGAATTTTAAACTATGGCGAAGAAAGAAAAGAAGAAGCTGGAAAAGAAAAATTGGTCAAACACATTTACACTTACAGGTGAAGCCAAAATCAATGACTATACATTCAAGATTGATGAGAAGTCAGAAAAGAGCAACTGGGTCTATAACTCACTCAATCTCGGAGTGTTCTGTGGTGATAAGAACGGTACTATCTACTCTGAACTTATGGGCGGTTATGGTATCGACAGAGACAATCTGATTTATGTTCACGGCAAGACTGAGGACGGCAAGGACGATTTTGATAATCGTTTTGAGATTGATTGGGACGACAGAAACGATGAAGAGATACTGAAAACCATTGGTGATATGTGTTTCCTTACAGTCGCTCTTGAACTTGATACGAAAGGCAAGCCTTTTTATAAGAAGTTCCTGTCAGCTTATGACGCAATTGCTTACATAAAGGAAGTCCTTACGGACGGAATGATTATTACTGTGACAGGCACACTTAAATATTCATCTTATAACGATAATACTCAGTGCAAGAAGGAGATTTCAAGAATTACTCTTTCAAAGGCTGATGATGTATCAAAGTATCGTGCAGTATTCACGCAGACTATGCTTCTCAACAAGGATAGCAAGGGCAAGATTGATAAGGAAACAGGCATACTTCCTATCAATGCAAAGGTGCTTGATTATGTCAAGGAATGGAAGGGCAAGGAAGTAAAGACTTTTGTTCCGTACAATAAGACTTTTGAGTATGAAGTTGATATGACAAATCCTGAACGTACCAAGAAGGCTGTTGATAAGCTGTTTACCGTATCAAAGGGTGTAACTGAAATAACCTTTGAGGGTGAATTTATTGAGGGCGGTGCAGTAGTTACAGCTACAGAAGACGATCTCCCTGATGATGTAAAGGAACTTATCGACCTCGGTGTTTACACTCTTGAAGAAGCACTTGCAAAGTGTACTGTAAATTCTGGCAGAGAGCGCAGAATGGTAATCCGTAAGCCTCTTATCAAGATAGTTGAACTTGAAGGTGGAGAGAAAGTACCTAAGATAATGAAGACAGAAAAAAAGTATGAGGACGAAGATCTTATTCTTGACTTTATGCTTGAAAAGGACGAACCCGAAGTTGACGATGACGATTATCCTTTCCCTGATAATGATGATGATAGTAGCGATAGCGACAGCTCCGACAGTGGAAATGATGATAGCTGGCTTAACAATCTTTAATATTGGAGGCATTCGATATGGCAAGAAAATTTGGTAAAAAAAAGGACATACTCATTGATCCGCTGGCTTATAACATCGGAATTGCAGGTCTTTCGGGTATCGGTAAGACAACACTTGTAAAGAATGTATGTGAGAAACTTGTCGGTGATGACGGTTACATAATGCTTGATATAGGTAAGGAGTCAGGACATTCCTGCTTGACAGGTATCATATCTGAGCAGGCTCCTGATTGGGACACCATTGACGAGATTTGTGATGATATTGTTGACAACAGAACAACTGATTATAAGGACTTAAAGGTTGTAGTTTTTGATACACTCGACGAGATGTTCAAACTTGCCGAAGATGAAGTTATTGCTCGTTGGAACAGACAGAACTCGGACAAGCTGGCAACAAGCATAAATTCAGTTGCAGGAGGTTTTGGTAGAGGTCTTGATATGGTAATAGACCTTGTTCTTGAAAGAATATGGTCACTTAAAGAAGTCGGTCTTTCGTTTATTGTTATCGTACATACAAAAGCAAAGGATATAGAAGACCCGATTACAGGTCAGACATATCAGGTTATAACAGCTAATATGGCACAGAGATACTTTAATGCTATTAAGACTAAGTTGGATATTCTCGGTGTTGCTTACATTGACCGTACTATCGTAACTGAAAAGCTCGGCAGAAAGGATATTAAGGGTAAAGAGATCACAAGGAATAAGGTTGCAGATGAAGCAAGAAAGGTATCTTTCAGAGCCGATGACTACAATCTTGATTGTAAGTGCCGTTTTCCCAGTATCGTTTCTGAGATTGACCTTGACGCAGATGCTTTCATAGATGCAATAACAGATGCTATCAAGGCAGAACAGGCAAAGTCCGGTGTATCTTTTGAAAAGGCTAAGGAAACGCAGGAGAAAGCGGAAGCAGAAAATCTCAAAAAGGTAGCCGAAAAGGAAGAGAAGAACCGCGAGGAAAAGGCTCTTAATGAGCGTCTCGACAAGATAAAGAAGTTTATCAAGGATAACAAGTCCGATCTTGACAAAGTAAGACCTCTCGCTGCAAAAGCAAAGGAACTCGGTTTTGATAACCCTACTAAGGTAACTACTATCGAAGCTGCGGACGCAATTCTGGAACTCATAGATGATTAAAACTAATGAAGGGGAATGAGATTATGGCAGAAGAAATAAGCAAAACAAAGCAGAAAGAGATAGATAAAGCTGAGTTTGATAAACTTTATCAGTATGTTAAAACTGAAATACTTTGCTATGATTCTAACCAATCTCTTCCCCGTGAATTAGTATTACGCTTAAAAGGTTTAAAAACGGGGAAACTCATAGAGAATAAGAATGTTTCTGATAAAGCTGAATATCCGTATTCAATAATACTTATTGCCTTCAAAATATGCCGTCCACAGATTTTAGCCGGGTTAGCCCATAATACTTTTACAGATGAAAACCATAAGTACAACTATATCTGTAAAATAATCGACAGTAATCTTAATGATGTGTATATGCGCGTTCAAAACGCAAAAAAGTCAGAAGAAAAGATTACTAATATGGATACAGGTATATTTGAACACGAGAGCAGTGAGTATAAGCAGAAAACAAAACCTATGACAAATCCCCGTTTGAAGAATCTTTGGTAAGGTGGTGGTAAAAACGCCTGAAAAAGCTAAAATGACAGCATTTGAAAAAGAATTAGCTGAAACCGCTCGAAAAGTCAAAGAGTTTAAGCTAAATTGTGAAGCTAATATTGTAGCTATTCTTTACAAGGATCCCGAATTGTGCTTTTCCACTAATCTGAAATTAGAGGAATTTTCCAATAATATTTGGAAAGTGTACTGGAAGATAGTAGATGATGTAGTCTGTAAAGAGAAAAAGAATGTTATTGATGAAATAACCATAGGCTTTTATCTCGAAAAACATGATAAGTTAAGAGCAAAATATGAGGAATATGGTGGATATGATACCATTGTCAAGGCAAGTTCTTATGTAGAGGTAGAGAATTTTGAGGGATATGTGAATGAACTCCGTAAGTGGAATGTAGTTGTAAAACTTGCTAAACTTGGTTTCCCTGTTAATGACAGGCTTTCTGACTATTGTGATATGACCTCAGAGGAAATCTACGATGAACAGGAAGCTCTGTTGAATGATACCTTTATCAATATTGACTATGATATTGTAAGTTATGATATAAACGATGGCATTGATGACTTGTTAAAAGAACTTGACGAAGGATTGGCTGTCGGACTTCCTTATCACGATCTCGGAATGGTTACAAAAGAAACAGGTGGGCAAGCATTAGGCAGTATAACTCTTGTCGGTGGTCTTTCAAACGTAGGTAAATCCACATTTGCTCGTAATGCTACACTTCCCAGCATTATAAAAAATCAAGAAAAGATTGTAATAATGTTGAATGAGGAAGGTCAAAAGAAGTGGCAGAGAGAACTTCTTGTATGGATATGCAATAACATATTCAAAGATGACCTTGCAAAATACATAGTCAGAGATGGTCATTATAGCAAAGAAGTATGGGAATCACTTGAAAAAGCTAAAGAATGGCTAAATAACAAAACACAGAATAGGCTTATTACTATAATTCCTTTTAAGAACTATAAGACAAAAAAAGTCATAAAGGTCTTGAATAAGTATGCAAGCATGGGTGTCAAATACTTCATACTTGATACTTTTAAACTTGACAGTGGTGAGGTCAGTGAAAAGTTTTGGGCTGAAATGCAGCAGAATATGGTAGAGATTAACGATACGGTAAAAGCAGAAGCAAAAAATCTTCATATTTTGATAACCTTCCAGCTTAATAAAGGCTCTGCCAGACAGCGATATTATACACAAGATAATATAGGAATGGCAAAGAATATTGTCGATCCTGTTTCCACTTGCATAATGATACGGAATGTATTTGAAGATGAATATACCGGCGAAAAGCGGGAGTTAAAAGTTTTCGAGATGGGCGGTAAGAATGGCAAATCTCAAAAACCTGTTAAACTTGAAAAAGATAAGCAATATCAACTCATATTCATTATAAAGAACCGCGAGGGTTCAGCAAATTCTTATCAGGTCGTTGTTGAACACGATTTAAGTAAGAATACGCTAAAAGAAGTCGGTCGCACTAATGTACCGATAGATTTTTGAGGAAGTGATTTTTATGACTGTAGCCGAATTAAAGAATTATATATTTGAAAACAATAAAGTAGAGTATATTCTTTCTGAGATCGGCTGCGGTCATATTGTTTTTCATAAAGATAAGAACTATTACTCTTGTTCAAATGTGAACGGTGACAATAAATCTGCTATTAATATAAGAAATGACAAATACCTTTCTTGTAAAGACTACACGCGAACAGAATACTTTGGAGATAAAGCAGATTTGCTGACACTTGTTCAATATAATAAATCATTAGAAAATAAGGATTTCAGTTTTTTTGATACAGTCAAGTATCTGCATAAGTTATTAGGACTGAAACTTACGATAAAGAAAGAAAAAGATAAAAAAGAAGAAAAGAAAATAGACCCTTTGGACGTATTCAAAAGGGCTATGTCATCGAGATACAGACAAGATGTATCAGAGATAAAAGCGATTTCAGAAAACGAGCTTATGGACTTTGTTCCGTATGTACATATAGATTTTTTTCGGGAAGGCATCATAGGTAAAACTGTAAAGAAGTTCGGACTTGCTTATAGTTATAAAAGAAAACGAACTGTGATACCTTTGCGATATTGGGCGACTGGTGAGTTGTTAGGCTTTAATATGCGAACCTCGGTAGAAAATTATGATCTATTTGGCATTCCGAAATACTTCATTACGCCGAGTTATCCTAAGCAGATGAACCTTTTTGGCTTGTGGGAGAACCATTCGGATATACAACAAGCAGGATATGTAATAGTTTATGAAGCTGAGAAGTCGGTATTAAAGCGTGATAGTTTGAACGACTCCACCGGGGTTGCATTAAGCGGTCATGAATTGTCAGATGAACAAGCAAGAATACTTATTGGTTTGAATGTTGAGATAGTGATAGCTTTTGACAAGGATATATCATTACAGCATATCAGACATTGTTGCGAGAAATTTTATGGAATACGCAAAGTGAGTTACATATATGATAAGTATGATTTGCTAAAAGATAAGGAGTCACCGGCAGACAAAAGTAATAAGATATTTCAATATTTGTTCAAGTATAGAGTAGTTTACGATAATAAAGAGCATACGAAATACATATCAGAAAGGAAAAGAAAATGAGAAAAACAGATGAAGAGATCAGAGAAATATGTGAAAAGAATAATGTAGATAGGTTATGGTCGTGGTCAAGACTCAATACATACGCTAATTCACCTTATGAGTATTTTCTAAAGTATGTCATCAACGCAGAAGAAGACAGAATTGATTGTGTTTATCCTGTTATGGGTGGTTTAGCTCATTCTGTTATCGAGAAATACTACTTAGGCGAGATAGATCGGTTTGCTATGGAGAGCGCCTTTAAAGATGCTTGGTTGTCGAGCATTGAGATACTTGAACTGAAATTTGACCGTAATGATGAAGAAAAGAACAAGAAAATACAGGATAAGTATTATAAATGTTTGCTTCATTTCTTTAAGAATCATAAGAAATTAGCTGATAAGGTGCAGATAGAACAGTTTGTTACGGTAAAGATAGGAAATGAGATAATACAAGGCTATATAGATGCTTGTTATAAAGATGAAAATGGGAATTTCAATATTATTGATTGGAAATCTTCATCGTTGTACCGTGGCGAGAAAGCTACAAAGGAAAGTGGTCAGCTTGTTATCTATGCTCTCGGACTTCATCAAATGGGAGTGCCGTGGAACAAAATAAAAATAGCGTGGAACTTTCTGAAATATGTAAATGTGGATTGTCAGCAAGCAAACGGCAAGACTACTACAAGAGAGATAGAACGCAGTGAAATAGGCAACAAACTTTATAATTCGGTCAAGATGTGGGCTAAAAAGGAAGGTTATACCGGCGAAGAGCCTTTTATGGACAAATTTTTAGATACAAATGACTTAGGCTGTCTGCCTTTAAGTGTTCAAAATCATTTTAAGGTAAGGGATTGTCTTGTATATATTGACCTTACAGAAGAACTTGTTAAACATTGGACAGATTTTGTACAGAACACTATATCAGAAATAAGAGATAAAGAAAAGCAGTATAAGCAGACAGGTAAAGAAGAAGTATTCTTCGATGATCCTGAACAGGTAGAGAAACAGAGTTATTATTTTGCTACGTTATGCGGTTTTAGTCGTAAGTTGCATAAACCATACGACAGGTATCTGAACAAACTTGAAAATGAAAATAACCTTATGACTATAGGTAAACCAACTCCTAATAGTGATAACGATGATAATTTTGATTGGCTCAATGGGATTTGAGGTGATGTAAATGAGTGTATATACAATATATCATCTTCACAGCGATCTATCAAATGGAATCACTAACATAGACAGTGTTACAAAATACTTTCATTATATAGAATATGCTAAAAAACTTGGTATGGAAGCTCTCGGATTTACTGAACATGGCTGTATATTAGAATGGGTACATAAAAAGACCAAAATTGAAGCTGCTGGAATGAAATATATTCACGGAGAAGAGTTTTATGTAACAGAGTCTATAGAAGAAAAAGTTCGTGATAATTACCATTGCGTGCTTATTGCAAAGAACTATGATGGTGTTGTAGAGCTTAATAGGTTATCTTCAAATGCTTTTTTAAGAGACGGACACTTCTATTATAATCCGAGAATAACCTTTGATGAGTTGATAAATACTTCTGATAATATCATAATTACTACAGCTTGTTTAGGCGGTATTTTATTTAAAGGAAATGAAACTATCAAGGATAGATTTATAGATTTCCTTGTGAAAAATAAGCATAGATGTTATCTTGAAATACAACACCATAATGACCCTCATCAGGCTAAATATAATCAGTATCTTTATTCTTTAAATCATAAATATGGTATTCCTCTTATTGCCGGTACTGACACTCACGCTCTTAATCAAGAACATTTAAAGGGTAGAGCAATAATGCAAAAGTCCAAAGGTGTAAAGTTTTCTGAGGAAGATGGTTGGGACTTGGTATTCAAAACCTATGATGAATTGGTAGAGGCTTACCGTAAGCAAAACGCCTTACCTGAAGAAGTATTTTTACAAGCCATAGAGAACACTAATGTTATGGCTGACAGCGTAGAAGAGTTTAAACTTGACTATTCAAAGAAATATCCACAGTTCTATGATAAGCCTTTGGAAGTCATAAAGCAAAAGATATATGAGGGTGTCAAGCAAAAGGGGATTGACAAATATCCTAATTACAAACAATATCAAGAGCGTATCAAATACGAATTGCAGACCTATATACATAATGGTGCTATAAACTTTATGCTTCTTGAAGAAAACTATAAGTCAAAGTTAAGAGCAGACGGTATTCATTATGGTTATTCAAGAGGATCCGTATCAGGGAGCGTTATAGCGTATTTGTTGGGTATAACAGATGTTGATAGTGTAAAATACAATTTGAATTTTGAACGCTTCATGAGTCCCGAACGAGTAAGTCTGTGCGATGTAGATAGCGATTGGTATAGTGAGGATCGCTGGAGAGTAAGAGATTATTTATTCAACAAGAAAGAAGTTTATTGCTGTAATATAGTCACGTTTAATACTATTAAAATGCGTGGAGCTATTAAAGATGTGGGTAGAGCGTTGGGTATGACACCTGATGAAACACAAATGATAGCGAATCTTGTTCAAGAAGAGAATGGAAAAGAATTTGTAGATGAAAAAGTTAGGCAGAAATATGAGGAACTTTTCTATTATGTTGATATAGTTGAAGGTACTATAACAAGTCTTGGCAGACACGCAGCAGGATTGGTAGTTTCTCCAACAGATGTAAATGATGATTTTGGTACTCTTTATATTGCTTCTGATGATAGACCTATATCACAGATAAATATGAAAGAGATCGACTCTTTAAATTATGTAAAACTTGATGTGTTAGGACTTGACTGTATAGGGTTGATAGATAAAACTTGTAAAGCAGCAGGAATACCATTCTTGACTCCTGATAATATGGATTTCACAGATATGAATGTGTGGAATGACATAGCTAAAGATACAACACTTATCTTTCAGTTCGAGTCGGATTTTGCAGGAGACTATTTGAAAGAAATTCTAAAACCTGATGTAATAGCAAGAATTAAGGAACAAAATCCAAATTTCTCTTATATAGATTTAATGTCTATGGCGAATGGAGCCATACGTCCTGCCGGGGCTTCGTATCGTGACGAGCTTTCGCACGGTATTTATCGTGATAATGGCAATGATGAATTAAACAAGTTCCTTTCGCCTACGCTTGGTTTCCTTGTCTATCAAGAGCAGATCATAGAGTTTCTTCATAAGTTTTGCGGCTTTACAATGGGCGAAGCTGATATAGTAAGACGGCATTTCTCAAAGAAAACAGGCACAGAGAATGATATTCCTGTTATTAAAGACGGTGGATATATGATAAACCTTGATGGTAGTAAAGGAACACACTATATCAAGGGGTTTATCCAAACGATGAAAGATGATTATAGCGTAGAAAAAGAAAAGGCTGAAGAGATAATTGTTAATTTCTTACAGGTTATAGTTGATGCAAGCGATTACCTTTTCTCATTGAACCACGCTCAACCTTATTCATTCTTAGGATTTGCTTGTGGGTATTTAAGGCATTATTATCCGATAGAAACATTCGCTTCTGCACTTAATATTTATTCATCTGATAAAGAGAAATCTCAAAAGATTAAAGAGTATATCCGAAAGAGAGGGTATGAGATTAAACCTATCTTTTTTGGTAAATCTGGTGCAGATTATACTTTTGACAAGAAAGAGAAGTTTATATATCAAGGAATAGCTTCTATCAAATACTGTAATCCACAGATAGCAGAAGAACTTCTGCAACTTTCAAAAAACAAATATACTAACTTTGTCGATCTCATTCATGATATAGAAGAAAAAACATCTGTTAATTCTCGTCAGCTTACTATTTTAACAGGTCTTGACTATTTTAAACAGTTTGGGAATAACCAATATCTTTTAAATATCATAGACCTTTATGACAAAATAGCAAATCGTAAGCAGATAAAGCATAGTGATGTTAAAAAGTTGGGTATTCCTGAATATCTACTTGAAAAGTATTCAGCAAAGCAGACGAAATCTCTCTACAAGGATATTGATAATATAGGACTTCTTAAAGAGATGATAAAACAACTTGAAGATAAACCTATGAACATCATAGATAATATCAAGTTTGAAATGGAGTATCTACAATATATCACCTATACAAATTCAAAAGCGAACGAAGAATACTATATCATTATTGATTTTATTCAGGGTAAAGATACTACAAAACCGAGATTCACAGCAAGAAATATTAAGACTGGCGAAGAAGTAAAGAGCAGAATTAAAAGAGCAAACATATTCAAGAATCAGCCATTTGGTATGTTTTCAGTGCTTAGAATTAAGGAATTTGACCTTGAGTTCAAGAGAAAACTTGTCGGAGATGAGTGGGTAGTATCAGATGAAACTGAACCAATACTCAATAATTATGAAGTAATAAAATAAGGACGGTGATACAATGAATAAGAATGAAAACGAAAATGAAATTGTCAGTTTTAAAGTGATTACAAGAAAATGCCTTTATAATAGTCCAGATTTCAAGATTTATAGTTGTGAACCGTCTTTTAAAAATTCTTCTGAATTACAACATTTAAAAATGAATACATACGGCGGTATTACCATAAAAGGCAATTTTCAAGAACTTGATATTGACTGTGGATATACCGTAAAGGGCATAGCAGTAGAGGATAAGAAGTATGGGTATGGTTATTCAGTACAAAACATTCGTAGAGATGTTCCACAGACTGTTGAGACAAGTAGACAGTTCCTTTTAAGTGTTATTACAGAGCAACAGACAGAGACATTGTTAGCAGCATATCCTAACATAGTAAGCAGAATTGTAAACGATGATCTTGATGATATAGATCTTAACAAGACCAAAGGTATTAAAGAATACACATTTGAAGTAATCAAGAGAAAAGTCATAGAGAATTTTAAACTCGCTGAATTAGTTGAAGAATATGGTGGTGTATTCAGTTTAGCAATTATCAGAAAGCTCTATGACACTTATCCCTCAATTGAAAAAATCCGGGATAACTTGGTTGAAAATCCGTATGAATGTCTTTGCAAGCTGGGTGGAGTTGGATTTAAAAGTGCTGATGAACTGCTGCTGAAACTTGAAAAAGAGAGTAAAGAACGAATAAAGCAAGATAAAAAGTCTATAATTCAGTTTTCTTGCGACTTGATTTCCTCTTACCAACGAATGAAATCTTGTATAGTATTCCTTATAGAACAAAGTGAAAGTGAGGGAAATACTTATATTGATGGCAGAGAATTACATAAGCAATGTAAGGAGATAGTTTCCGAAGCTATACATAACTTTGCTGATGTTCTTAAAAATGAAGAAGATATTCACTTTGATAGGGATAGCGCTAAAGTAGCTAAGATATATACCTATAATACTGAAAAGTATATTGCCGACCGCATTAGAGAAGGTTTGACGATAAAGAATGTATGGAATGTAGATTATACAAAGTATTACAAGGTAGATGATTTTGAACTGTCCGATGAGCAGAAACAGACTTGTAAGAGTGTATGTGAAAATACTATTACAATACTCGTAGGAAACGGTGGCAGCGGAAAGAGCTTTTCAACAAAGGCTTTGATAAATCTTTTGAATGATAACAATAAACACGCTTTATTATTAGCCCCCACCGGTCGCGCTTCAAAGGTACTTGCTGATTACGCTAATCACCCCGCTTCGACAATTCATAGAGGATTAGGCTTTAAGCCACCTAAGACTTGGAGTTACAACGAAGAAACAAAACTTGATTGTGATATAGTTATTCTCGATGAGTTCTCAATGGTAGATATATTCTTGTTCAGACATTTACTTGAAGCAATAGACTTTACTAAAACAAAACTCTTATTGATAGGTGATGATGCTCAGATCCCGTCTGTTGCTTGTGGTAATCTCCTGCACGATTTCTTGAACTCAGATAGAATACCTACTGTACGTCTTACAAAGATATTCCGATATGGTAAAGGCGGTATCAATACAGTAGCAACAGATATTCGTACTGGTAAGCCGAGTTTTGATAAAAACAATACCGATACTCAAATCATTGGTGATGACAAAGGTTTTATTTATACTCCAATGGCACAAGAGAAGGCTATCAATTATATCGTAAAGTTGTATAAGAAACTGTTAGAAAAAGGTATTGATAAAAACGATATTCTCATTCTCGTAAGTCAGAACATAGGCGACTACGGCACTCAAAGGATAAATAAGAGAATACAGTTTGAAGTCAATCCTGAATCGAGCAAGTATGTAAAGTATGGTGAGATTGAATACAGAGTAAATGATCTTGTTATCCAGTGTGTAAACAACTACAAATCTTATATCTACACACAATACGGTTGTAATGATGAAAAGACCTTTATCTCAAATGGTGAGATAGGAAAGATAGTTGATGTGGTATATGATAGAGGTGAATATGGGATAGTAGTGGACTTTGGCAATAAGAATTTGATTTTCATTCCAAAATCGCAGCTTGGTACTATAAAATTGGGATATGCAATTTCACTCCATAAGAGCCAAGGCGGTCAGGCAAAATACATTATAGTTTTCGCTCCGAAGGCTCATACCTATATGCTTAATTCAAATCTCTTATATGTAGGTGTTACCAGAGCTAAAGAGAAATGTATTCTTATAGGTGAATTGGAGACTTATAATAGGAGTATCAAGAAAAAAGAGAATTTAGCAAGGAATACATTTATGTGTGAACTGTTAAAAGGAGGTCAAAATGAATAATTGTACATTAAAGAATGTAGATTGTATGGAAGTATTCAAGAAAATACCTGATAATTCAATAGACCTGATTGTAACCGACCCCCCCCTATCCGACAACTTCACGAGGTAGTGCAGGTAATAGCGGTGGAATGTTGCAAGAGGAGATAAACAAAAGAGGGCAAGTATTCACTTATAACAACATCAACTGTAAGGAATATGCACCAGAATTTTACAGAGTTCTCAAAGATGGAAGTCATTGCTATGTAATGACTAATCATACAAATCTTATTGAAATGCTTAACACTTTTACAAATTCCGGTTTTCATTTTATAAAGTGCCTTATATGGGATAAGGGTAATAAAATTATGGGTACATTTTATATGAGTCAATACGAATACATAATGTTCTTTCGGAAGGGACGTGGTATCAAAATTAACAACTGCGGTACTTCGGACATACTGTCAATCCCTAATAAAAAGATTAAAGATGAAAATGGGAAAAATTACCATAATACAGAGAAACCCGTTGAACTTATGAAAATTCTTATTGAAAATAGCTCAAAGGTAGGTCAACTTGTTTGTGATCCGTTTATGGGAATAGGCAGTACAGGAATAGCAAGTGTTATGACTGGCAGACGGTTTATCGGAACTGAAATTGATGAGAAATATTACAATATCGCTTGTAAAAGAATAGCAGAAATGAGTAATAATGACTTAAATAACGCAATAATAGCGTGATTTTACTGATTAAAAACTGGATTTTAAGGACGGTGGTAAAATGACTGATGAAGAACTAAATATCTTAGGACATACTTTTATGAATGATACAAAGTTTAAGGAAGAATCTATAATAAATACTATTGATCTTGTGCGTAAATATGAAAGTAATGGTAAATCGTATTCTGTGTTCTATGATACAATAGATAAAAAGTGGATAGGTACATTTATGGCACCGTGGGACTACTTTATGGGAAAACACGGTATTGATATTTATAAGGTGGATTTTAAGGAGGAGTTCAATAAATATGGAACCTAAAATAATAATATGTCCTGATTGTAAAACAAAATTTGAATATAAAATAACTGATATTTTCACTCATTGGGAGTTTCCTTATGTGTTATGTCCGAAATGTGCTTGTACAGTGTTAGTCAAAGAAAATCCGAACGAAGTATATGTTAAGCGGAAACAATTAAAAGGTAAGAATGAAAACGAGGTAAATGAATAATGAACGAAGAATTCTTATCTACTATGACTTTTACGCCCGAAAAGTGTGATCCCGATTTAGGTGATGTAAAAGAATTTACACTTACTCCTAAAAACGATGCTGGAACTGCTATAAAGAAAATGTATCATAGGTTTAAAGAATATGATAAAAGTAATCGTGAAGTAAGTTTTGAAGGTACAATTACAGATGCCTCTTACAATAACTTTTTTGATATTGTTCATAAAAATACAAGTATTGTGATAAGCAGAACTCCGTGGGGTGGTACTTTAAGTATGTCATACGATGTGGTTAAGAAACTTTATCCTAAAAAGTATAGAGAAATTGTCACTCGGTACGGATGGATGTATGGCATATATGTGTACAAGAGATAAGAGCGCATTTTCAATTGGTACTATGTCACTTGATGATTTTGAAGAGTTCAATGATGATATTTGTTACGATATTGCTGACTATTTAAGTAAAAATAATGTTATAATTCAAAATCATGGACACTGGATAAAAATAAAGCATCCACGAGGTAATGTTTATTGGAGTGAGAAATGTTCTATATGTGGCAAGATAATAGAATTACAAAATTATAATTTTTGTCCTAATTGCGGAGCTATTATGAATGAGGAGGTTCAGAAATCGTGACTGAATTTATAAAAAAGATAAATTTACTTAATGCAATGGCAAGAATACAGCCGAGTTCGGAAAATTACAGTAGCGATACAGCATATTGGGCTGCGAGGGATATGTTCGATGATGTTTTGTTTCAAATAAACGTTGTTACAGATGCAGAAACAGAATATATTCCTATGGTTCACGGACATTGGATTGAGCAAACAGTAAGCAGCGGACGAGATAGCTGGCAATGTAGCGTTTGCGGTAGGAAAGCGAGAGGAAAAAGAGAAAACTTACCATATTGCCATTGCGGAGCGAAAATGAACGAAAGTGAGGATAACAACAATGCCTAAAATCATTTGACCTTGTGTCGTATGTAAATATAATAGCGAAGACAATGTATGTGAAGCAGAAGAAATTAGATTTACATTTCGTAAAATGCACACAGTTAATGAAGGTGTAGTTGATATGTGGGTATGCGATAAGTATGAGATGTCTGATTATTCAAAAAGAATACAAGAGTCTATTGAAGATTGGATGAAGGGAAGTAATTGAGATGTTAAAACCGAGAGTTGATTTAAAAGAGTTTGAGGAATATGGGTTTAAGAAATGTAAATCACCTTATGGCAAAAGTAATTGTTACTATCTTTGTGTGGCTCGTGGCACGAAAATGATATTTGTATCTCCTGTTTTATATGAGATAATTGAATGGGAAGATGACGATCCTCGCATTCATAAAAGACCAAACTATAGATATCGTGATATAAGAACAGCACTTGACATTACTTACGATTTAATTAAGGCTGATATGATTATAAGAGTATAAGAAAGGAAATGAAATTATGGATAATATTAAATTAATACCCTGCCCGTTCTGCGGCAAAGAAGTTTATATAAGAGTTTGCGATGAAGAGGGAAATATACATGGCAGTCTCGGTTGTGAATACGAGAACGACCCGTGGAGTTGTTTAGCTTATACACTTCATCACGAAGGTCACGGTGAATGTTTTCTAAATACAGACGGTGATGAAACCGCAATGGGTGGAATATTGTTCTATGAATTAGAAGATTTGGTTAATACTTGGAACTCTGGGAATATGAATGGGAATGAGGTGGAATAGATGCTTGGATATTCAGAAGAATTAAAGATGCTTCGACAACTAATAGACATTAGTTTGCTTCAAGATAATTGGAATGACAATGAAGCAAAGGCATTTAGTAAAGAACAAATAAAATCATGTTACGAATTATTTGATTACTTGCCATTTTATATGGATATACTTCCTGTTGCTAATGGCAGTATTCAATTTGAACACGAAAATGACAAACAATTCATTAAGTTCAATGTATTTGAAGATCATATAAGCGCTTTTGAAGCATCATTAACTACAGATTGGCATTTAGATTATCCCAATATAAATACTATTGATTTAGTAGATTTACTGAAAGGTAATAGAAGAAAAGCTATATACGATAGAAGTCAGGTTAAAAAGATAGGGGAATGGAGGGAATTTAAATGAGCATTTTAATCAGAAACAAAATAATTCCTCATAGATGCCAAACCTGTTTTTGCTGTGAATCATTCTTTTATGGAACTGAAATTCTGTGCAATATATGTCAGTTACTCGGAGAAGATGTAACTGAATATCGGAGATCCCGTAATCCTAATTGTCCTCTTATAGAAGTTCCTGATACATACGAAATCAAAACAAGATCGCTCACAGACGAAGAGCAAAAATCGTATTTAGAAGTATTGAAAAAAGGTTCAGTCAAGACAGGGAATAGACTTTATCCTGTTGAAGAAGGTGGTGAATAAATATGGATTGGGGACTTAAACCTTGCCCTTTCTGTGGCAGCAATAAATTAAAAATCGAGCATAAATCATCACCACCCAGTAAACACTATTACAACAGAGTAAGGCATTATACTTATTCTGTAAGATGTAATTGCTGTTTTGCAAGAGGTGGAGCAGTTGGAGGTGATGTACGTAATGAAAATACTGCTGTAGTAGTAGATGTATTTGAGCCTTGTGTAAAGAAGGAAGAACTGATAATACAGGCTGTTGATAATTGGAATATGAGAGGTGGTATGTAATATGTTAAAGAAAAGAATAACAGTAAAAAATATGGGTGATAATGCAATACCTATTAAGGAATATACGGCACAATTTTGTTATGGAGAACCTGCGGATCGTCTCGCTGCTTATGAGGATACAGGATTAGAACCAGATGAAATTTCTTCTCTTATGGAGGAGAACATTAAATTAAAGGCAATTATAGCAACTCCAACAACATCATATATGTCAAGTTCTATTGGCAACTTGACAATTGATTCAACGGGACTGCGTAAAGCAATAGATGAAATAGATAGATTGAAAGGTATTATTTATCAGATTAAAAAATTAACCTCATAAAATTTCACTTCAAATCGAAAGGAATTGAATTATGTGGGCTGAATATGATAGAGACACCTACTATTGGTTAAAGCAAGGTCATTTTTGTACCAAATGCAGAAAGCAAGATGCTTATACTCTTAATGGCAGATCACTTTGCTATGATTGCTCGGTAAAAGACGCTAAACGACATAGAGATAAAAGAATTGTTGATAACGAAAGAATAAGACAACACGATAGAGATTATCGTAATAGTCTTATAGAGAAAGGTATCTGTCCTAAATGCAAATCAAGACCTCTTACAGAAGGATATAAGAGTTGTGCTTTCTGTAGAACTAAAACAAGAAAACAAAATCACAAACATAATCTCAAAAAAGGTTGTATTCCAAGAGAAATGAAATATAGTTTAGGACTGTGTGTTACTTGTGGCAAGCCTTTAGACGGGCAGATGAAAGCTAATGGCGATCCTTCTCGCTTGTGTAGTAAGTGTTATCAAAAGGCTTCAAAGCACTGTTCTGATGGCGCAAAGACAATGAGATTTTTATATTCACCTGTTGTACAAACTGAAACATCATTAAGAGTATATAAAGAGAAATATAACCAGTACATAAATATGCTAAAGAATGGTGAAATAAATCATCTTTACATTGAAGATACAGGTGAGTATGGTTATAACAAGCACATCACCAGAGAGACTTTGGCTGAACAGGAAGTGATACAATGCCAGTTAAGCAGTTGATTGAGTATTATCCTGATATAGTAAAGCTTCTGCTCCGAGATAATACAACCGGCAAGAATATCATATTTGCAACTAACAATTATGAGGGTAAATCCTTCACTGATGAGATTATTATTGACTTTCTAAAAGCAAATCCCGACGCTATTAAGCCACGATACACAAAGAACACAGAAGACCAAAAGAAACGTACGCAAAATAAGGCAGAAGTTTTCACGCCTATTTGGATTATTGAGAAAATGAATAATTTGATAGATAACGGTTGGTTCGGAGTGGATTTGCCTGATGATAAGTCGGTGTTTTCAAGTAAAGATAAGATTGATTTTAGTTCCTATGGCAAGACTTTTATGGAATACTTGAAAATGACTTGGCTTGAAATAACTTGTGGTGAGGCTCCTTATGTAACAAGTAGATATGATGCAGCTACAGGTAAACCAATACTTGTGCCTGATAGGGTAGGCTTTCTTGACCGTAAACTTCGTGTAATAAACGAAAACACTGATGATAAAGCTATGTGGATAGCCTACGCCGATATTGCTCTAAAGGCTTGTTTCGGATATGAATATCAAGGCGACTCTTTGCTGATAGCAAGAGCAAATGTTCTGACTACCATTTCAGATCATTACGCATATAAGTTTCACGAACAGCTTAGCAAGGAAGATTTTGCTATCTTTGCTTATTACATCTGCAATAACTTTATTCAAATGGACGGTCTTACAAGGTGTATTCCTTGCGAAAATCCTTATGATTATAAGCTATGGGATGGGAAGACTGATAAGGAAAGACAGAAGAATTTAGTTAAAATCGAACAATATGTTGCCGAGAACGGTATGATTTGGAGCTGTTTCTTTGATTGGAGTACAGGTGGTTTAGTAAGATTTAGGGATTTAGAAAGAAATAAGTCAGAAAATCTTAATTGAAGATTGCTTTTAATCATCTATATTATAATAGTATATTCTTAAAACAAAAATATTTTCTAAAAGCGAAAATATTTTACTAAAAACTCTTGACAAGCAAATAGGATTGTAGTATAATGTAATTGTGGATTTGAAATAGGGATAAACATGCCCCTTGAAAGCGAAAAGGATTACAGACTTATAGTAACTTGACATTTTACGGGATAGTTATGCCTTGACAAGTAGAAAATGATGTATTAAATGGAGGTAAATCAGAATGGGACAGAGATTAAATATTGAAATATGGAATAATGGAAAGTGCCTTGCTAATTCTTATTATCATTGGTCTGCATACACAACGACTGCATTAGACCTTGTTGATAAAATAATCAAGGTAGCAAATGTTCCTACAAGAGAACTGATAGATGTTCATACGGCAATTCGTCTTTTAGAAATCACTGGTGCTGGCTTAATAGATGAAGATAGAGAATATATGACTACGAGTGATATGGTAGAGCATCAATATAAGCCCTGTAATGGTAGAGATGACGGACTTATTTCAGTTACTTCTGAATTTATTGATGGCACAAGACTCTGGGCAGAAGGTTCCGTATTTATATATCTTGATGAGAAACGAATTTCCTTTAAAGTATATAGCGAATATGAAACTTATGAATGGGAAAGGGATCAAAGAGAATATGGAGATTATGATAATCCAGATGAAATAGATGCAAGGAAATTGCCTAAACTCAAATGCAATATAGAAGATATTAAGTTTGATGATTTTGAGACGTTTAAGAATGAAATTAAAAATCTCGTAAATGCTGGAAAATATGACGTATATGACAGTATTTATAATCGCGTTTTAGCTTGGATTGAATAAAGGAGGTAATTTAAAATGAATAAGTATAAGTATGGTGACAAGGTTTATATTAAATTGTCAAATATTTATGGTGAGGTTATTGGATGGACTCAAAGAAATATTAACGGTGAGGATTGTGGTTATACATATACTATCAAAGTTAAATTATATGGGAGTTTTATTTGGTATATAGCAGATGTACCCGAAAATGATATTGAAAAATTTATTAAGGTAAAGTTTGAAAATGGTAAGTCGATTCAAGTTTACGATGATGATAAATCTGCCTACAATTGTGATTGCGAAAGTGAACAACATAGCTGTACAGAAAAATGCGATGAAAAAGATTATGAATACAACAAGTCCTGTGAGTCGCTTGACAATGATAAGAAATTTAATCTCGGTGATCTCTATACATCATCTCAGCCTGAGATAGTAGATTATTTCTACAACAAAGAAAAGGGAACAACAGTTCTTAAATGGTCTGATGGTACTACCACAAAGGCAACAGTTCAAATGGGCGATGAACCCGATAGACTTACTGGTTTTGCTTATGCGGTAGCTAAAAAGTATTATAGTGGAAATGATTTCTTTGCCGAAGCTGATTATTGGCTTATTAGGAAACCGAGAAAAGAAATGGCTTTAATAAAAAAGTTAAAGCAGGACGCAGAAAATGAGCGCAAAAGAGAAGAAAAGCGTAAGAGAAACCGTGAACGTAGAGTTTTAAGAGCTAAAGCACTTGACCGTAAGCGTGAATATGAAGCAAGAAAACTCGCTGCTGAAAAATATGGTGTGCCTATGGAATGGGGAGACGACAAAGAATGAAGTATGTCGGTTCAAAGGCGCGAATAGCCAAAGATATAGTACCTATCATACAGAAATGTATTGATGATAATGGTATTGAGCTATATGTCGAACCCTTTGTAGGGGGGGCAATACTCTCTCCGAGATTAAGTGTAAATCTCGTTTTGCATACGACAAGAATAGTTATTTGATTGATTTTTGGAAAGCATTACAAAGTGGTTGGCAGATACAGAACGAACCTATGAACAAGGAGTTGTATGATGATATTCGTCAGAACAAAGACAAGTACCCTTCTCACATAGTCGCTCTCGCTGGATTTTGTGCTACATATAATGCCAAATGGTTTGGTGGTTATGCAGGAATAGTCCATACAAAAGCGGGAACAGTCCGTAATTATTATGATGAAGCAGTAAGAAATGTAATAAGACAAGTTCCTGCGATACAAGATGTTAAGTTCATTTGTTCCGATTACCGTGATATAAAGGTTCCTAAAGGTGCGGTCATTTACTGTGACCCACCTTATAAGGGAACAACAGGGTATCAAGACGGAATTGACTATAACCATTATTGGGATTGGATAAGAGACATAAGCAAAGATAATTATGTTTTATGCAGTGAATATGATGCGCCTGATGATTTTGAATGTATATGGAGCAAAAATTTAATAACTACTCTTGATAACGCAAGTAGAAGCAAGGCGACAGAACGATTATTTACATACAAAAACGGCTTATATATGAGCAATAATAGCACAAAATGAGCAAAAATAACACGATTTTTATGCTTAGAATGTTGGTTCTAAGAAGAAGCCTAAAAGGAAGTGATAAATTGAGCGAATATGTAAAAAGTCCTCTCAACTATGTTGGTGGAAAGTATAAAATCTTACCTCAAATTATTCCGCTGTTTCCAAAGGATATGACAAGTTTTCTCGATCTCTTTGGCGGTGGAGCTAATGTAAGCGTCAACGTAAAGGCAAATCAAATAATTTACAATGACAACAATACTCAGGTAGTTGAAATTCTTAAAACTATTAAAGAAATATCTACCGAGGACGCATTGAAATATATTGACAGTTTAATACAAGAATACAATCTCTCAAAAGAAAACGCAGACGGTTTCCTAAAACTACGTTCTGACTATAACAAGAGTGAGAATAAAAATCCGTTAATGCTTTATACGATTATCTGCTATGCGTTCAACTATCAGATAAGGTTCAACTCAAAAGGCGAATATAATATGCCTTTTGGTAAGAACAGAAGTTCATTTAGTCCGGTGCTTCGAGAAAAATTTATAAGGTTTTCCGAGGAACTACATAATAAGTTAATACTATTTTACAATTCTGACTTTAGAGGGTACGACTCTATGAAAGCAAGTAGAAAGGGTTTTATATACTGCGACCCACTGTATCTTAATTCGACAGCGACCTATAATGAGCAGGATGGTTGGACTGAAAAAGACGAAAATGATTTAAGAACAATGCTTAAAAGTTGGTCTGTTCAAGGTCTTAAATGGGGTTTGTCAAACAATATAGCGATAAATACTACGCTTGCAGACTGGGCTAATGAAAATAGATACAATATACATTACATAAATAATTCTTACGGAAATTCAAATTATCATAAGAAGGACAAGTCTGATAAAGATATTAAAGTGCTTATAACAAACTATTGATACTGCTTAAAACAAGTGTTCTAAACAGCTCGCATGAAAGAAGGTGATTACAGTTAAAAAAGTAGCAATTATTGATGCTGATCTTATCGGACGTAAAAAACACAGATTTCCAAATCTCGCTTGTATGAAACTTTCGTCATATTATAAGGCTCAAGGTTATGATGTAAGTCTCAAACTTGACTACGACAATCTTGATGAATATGACAAAGTGACTATTTCAAAGGTTTTTATGGACACTGAAATACCGAATGAACCCGATGACAAGTTACTGAAAACTGAGGTTAATATCGCTAATTTTTACAAGGACAACCCAATCCTTAATTTACCTAACGTAGAGTATGGTGGCACTGGTTTCTATTATGACAAATCGCCTAAACTTCCTGAAGAAATAGAACATATTATGCCCGATTATCATTTATATGATGAATGGGTGCAAGTACAGCTTGATGCAGGAGTAAAAGCAAAAGACTTACAGTATTATACAGATTACTCAATAGGTTTTACTACACGAGGTTGTATAAGAAAATGTAAATTCTGTGTAAATAGAAATTACAGTAAATGTGAGTTGCATAGTTCATTATCCGAGTTTATTGATAAGAATAGACCATATATCTGTTTGCTCGATGATAATATTTTTGCTTCACCAAAGTGGAAAGATGTATTTGACGATTTAATAGCAACAGGAAAGCGATTTCAATTCAAACAAGGTTGTGATGAACGACTCATGACTGATGAAAAGTGCGAGTATTTGTTCAATAAAGCAAGGTGGATAGGGGATATCATTTTCGCTTTTGACAACATCAAAGATAAGAATTTAATAGTAAATCGGTTAGAAATGATACGCCGTCATACAAAGAAAAATGTTAAATTTTATGTCTTCTGTGGATTTAATCATGATAATCCCGGACACTACGATGATAATTTCTATCGTAAAGATATTGAAGATTTATTTGAACGAATTAAAATTCTTATGTCATTTGGTTGCCTACCTTATATAATGAGATATAAAGATTATGAGATGAGTCCTTATCGTGGAATTTACATAACAGTTGCTCGATGGTGTAATCAGCCAGCGTTCTTTAAAAAGAAAAGCATCAGAGAATTTGCAGAAGCAAGTCAAAAGACTGTTAAGACTGAATGTGCAGATGTAAGAGCAATAAAACTTGTTGAACGTGATTTTCCTGATATAGCAGAAAAATATTTTGATTTGAAATATATTGATTATAACGGAGGTTGAAATGGCAAAAGACTGGACTGGAAATAGTAAAGCTGTTTATTCAACATTGGCTGCAAGTAATCATTCAGCAGATGACAGAGCCGATAAAGATTATTATTGCACACCGCCAAAAGCTGTTGAAGAACTATTAAAAAGAGAAGAATTTAATCATTACATATTAGAACCCGCTGTAGGCGGTGGTCACATAGCAGATGTCTTAAAACAAAATGGTCACATAGTTCAATCTATAGATATAACTGATCGCGGTTATGCCGATACAAAAGTGCAAGACTTCCTTACTATGACAAAAGACCAATTAAATTTTTCACCTGACATTATAACAAACCCACCGTATTCTATGGCAACTGAGTTTGCCGAACACGCACTTGATATATCAATGGACTCCGTAAAGGTTGCAATGTTTCTTAAAATACAGTTTCTTGAAAGTAAGAAAAGATATGAATTATTTAAAAAATATCCTCCTAAAACAGTTTATGTATTTGTGAATAGAGTAAATTGCGGTAAGAATGGTATTTTCGGTAAAGAGTCATCGGCGGTATGTTATGCTTGGTTCGTTTGGGAGAAAGGATTTAACGGGTTCCCTACAATAAAGTGGATAGGTTAAAAATTCTCAAAATAATTTTATTAAGTCACTTTAACAAATGGCTTGGTTAAGCGGTTTGTGAGGCGCAAAATTCTTAATAAAATCAGGCTTTTAAGCACCATTGATAGAAAGGAAATAAAAACATGGAAGATAATGAAAAATTAGTTTTAATCAATGATCGCCAAAACCATACGCGACAAAAGCTCACAGAATTACAGGCTTTGCCTTTAGATCGTAAAGTACAACTAACACAAACAAGACTTATTGAATGGTATAATACTTGGGAAGGTAAATGCTATTTGGCTTTTTCGGGCGGTAAAGACAGCACAGTATTAGCCGATATAGCAGCACAAGTATGTAAAATACATTGTTATGAACTAATTTTATACTTCTCCGATACAGGATTAGAGTTCCCGGAAATCCGTAAACACGTTAAAGATTTTAAGAAATACCTTGAAAATAAATACGAAATATCAATAAAACTAATTATTGATTATCCAAAGGAATATAACAAAAACACTGGAAAGACAGAAAGAGTTACATTCAGAAAAGTTATTGAGAAATATGGCTATCCCGTAATAAGTAAAGAAGTTGCTAAAAGGGTTAGCGAATATCATAATGCTGAAAGAAAAGGAACATTAGAAGATTCAAGCGCTTATAAAGAATTTAATGGACTGCTTACTAAAAAAGATGGAAGTAAATCTGCCTATAACAAAGAAAAATACAAATACCTTGTTGATGCTCCATTTAAAATATCGCATAGATGTTGTCATATTATGAAGAAAAATCCTTCACGTCAATTTGCAAAAGAAACAGGACTAAAGAAAATTGTAGGAACTATGGCTTGTGAAAGTCGAGCAAGACAAAATGTATGGATCTTAAATGGCTGTAATGCTTTCAATGCTGATGAACCACATTCAGCTCCGATTAGTTTTTGGACTGAACAGGACATTATTGAGTACATACTGAAAAATGATATTCCTTACGCTTCTGTTTATGGTGAGATTGTTCAGAACGAAAATGGTAAGTATTCATTTACTGGTTATCAAAGAACAGGTTGTGCATATTGTGCTTTCGGTTGTCATCTTGAAAAAGAACCCAATCGTTTTCAGCAGCTTAAAGAAACACACCCGAAACTCTATGAATATTGTATGCGACCGTGGGATAAGGGTGGTTTAGGAATGAACGATGTTCTTGATTATATAGGAGTTAAACATTAAGTGTGAATAAAAAATCTATTTTATGAACTTGGAGGTGAACAGAGTGTTTTCGGCAAAAGAAGCAAATGAACGGACTGATAAAGTTCTGCTTGATATGGCGAACAAGTATATTGATACTCTTGAAGATAGTATTCTTGAAGCTATTAAAAAGGGCGATAAAGCAATTTTAATAGAAAACAGCAAAATATGGAAATTCAAGAACGAGCTAATCAAACAGTTAGAATTATTGGGCTATAAAGTAGAAAAAATTGAAGATTATTATGAAGAAAGTTCTGGAATTAAAATAAGTTGGAACGAAAAGGAGAATACATAATGCCACCTTTCACAAACATTTGTCCTTTCAAGGAGCGTTGTCCATCAGCTTCTGGTTGGTGTTTCAATCAGCAACCGAGTAAAAAGTGTATTAAGTTCCTTGAAACACATCTCGATTTAGTAAATCAGGATTTGGCAAATACAGAGGAACTGATACAGGTTATAAGGGAGTGTGATACTACATAATGGCAGAGTTAAAAATTGGCGATGAAGTAATGCTTAAAACGCCCGAAAACGGTAGATACTATCGTGGTAAGGTGGGAAAGATATACGAAAAGACCATTCGTGTTAATCTTCCGAACGGTCTGTACATTGAGAAACCGATTAAGATGTGGGTAAAGGCAGGTGATAAAGATGAATGAAACAACAACACAAATCAAGGATTGTTCTTGCGGTGGTAAGGCAGTAATACAGTCTTATGGTTCAGAAGAAACTCCTATATATAGAGTTTTTTGCCCTGACTGTATGAAGTCTGTTGACGGCAAACGTAATGAACTTAAAGAAATAGTAATTGAACGGTGGAACGCTATGAATTGAAACAGACAAAAACGAGGTGACGGAATGATTAAACGACAGAGTATATGGGTATCGGTAATATTTTCCGTATGTTTAGTAAGCATAATGTGTTCATTTATTATGATAGCATTGCAGATAAACGCTATAAATACACTTGAAAAACAGAAAATGATGCAGTTTTTGTCTGTTTTTTCAACGTCTTTCCGGAAAAAATGAATTTTTGGCTTTTACAAACTGCATAATGCGGGTTTTCTTTCAGCCGGTTGCAAATCTCCCCGGTTTTGTGTATAGTAGAATCATGCAAGGAGGCGGTA
>ERZ842401.1709-NODE-1709-length-30695-cov-84.890339_pt1 | contig 30695 bp, 21 predicted proteins | sample MGYA00521270_ERZ842401 | MGnify/ENA primary metagenome ERZ842401 (study PRJEB31892, sample SAMEA3878208) | bioreactor metagenome | biome: Moose rumen | place: Sweden | collected 2011-10 | study: EMG produced TPA metagenomics assembly of the PRJEB12797 data set...
CCGCTGCTGGTCTTCGAACACCTCCTTCAGGTCGCCATCCGGTTCCACCGTCGAGGAATATTCATAGCGCCCAGTCGCTGCATCGTAGTCGCGATCCACACATGTATGCACATTGCTGGTAAACACGCTCGTCGTCTTGATGAGCTTTTCGCTGACCAATACTTCAAACTCCTCTTCCATCTTGACAAATGTTAATCAGACGCCAAGCCGCGAACGACCGAAACGCCCTACGGTCCAGGTCGAAATACACATACACCCCACGCTCGTCAGCACGGCTAAACGCCTCCGAGTCGTCACGCTTGTATTCATAGTGGTCGAAGTCCTCCGATACGCCCGGACACAAAGTCCCCCGCGCCTGTCTGATCTCGCCATTCTCCTTCCGATACTGAAACACGACCACGCCCTGCCCCAGCCCGTCCAGCAATCGGCGCACCAGGTGCGCCTTCAGAAAAGCCTCCCTGCGCTCCAAATCTTTCTCAATCATCAGCCAGTTTGCCAGCTCCAACGTCCAGCGGTCCAGCATCCGCTGGGTCATTTTCTGTTCTGTTATACTTTTACTCATAAATCAATTACTGTTTTAAATTGTTGAAATTGTGAATAAAGACCGGTCTGTCTTTCGACGGTGCAAAGATATGTTGATTCTGGCAGCAACACAAGAAACAGAAGTAGCGATAAATACACGATAATAATACCGTACATTTATCGCTACACTTTTCAGGGCGTTTTCTACACCTGAGCCTATTTCTTAAAGATGGTTTTGTATGAATTCAGGTCGGCCTCAGAGTAACAGTGTGCCTGTCAGCATGTGACACTCAATAATAGTTATTTGAACACATAAAAATAAGAAAGACCATTTGGTTGGTCCGATTTTTTTTTGTACCTTTGTCGCCTAAAAATAAGGTATAAAGAAAATGGCAGAAACAAGCAACAGCATTTTGCAGAAACTGGACGGACTGGAGGCCAGATTTGAGGAGGTATCGACGCTGATTACCGACCCCGACGTGATAGCCGACCAGCAGCGTTTCGTGAAACTGACGAAGGAATACAAGGATTTGGGCGACATCATGGATGCCCGTAAACGATACATCGCCTGTCTGAACAGCATCAGCGAGGCGAAGGATATTCTGGCTAACGAGAGCGATCCGGAAATGAAGGAGATGGCTCGCGAGGAACTGGCTGAAAACGAGGCCTTGCAGCCTAAGCTGGAGGAGGAAATCAAGATAGCGCTGATTCCGAAAGACCCTGAGGATGCGAAGAACGTGCAGATGGAGATACGCGCCGGAACGGGTGGCGACGAGGCTTGCCTGTTTGCGGGCGACCTGTTTAAGATGTATAAGAGCTACTGCGACTCGAAGGGTTGGCAGCTCTCCATCACCAGCGTATCGGAAGGTGCCGTGGGTGGCTATAAGGAGATAGATTTTGCCGTCTCAGGTGCTGATGTGTATGGCACGCTGAAATACGAATCGGGTGTACACCGCGTGCAGCGCGTGCCTGCCACAGAGACGCAGGGCCGCATGCACACCTCTGCCGCTACCGTTGCCGTACTGCCCGAGGCTGACAAGTTTGAGGTGCACGTGAACGAGGGTGAAATCAAATGGGATACCTTCCGAAGCTCGGGTGCCGGTGGTCAGAACGTGAACAAGGTGGAATCGGGCGTGCGTCTGCGCTATATGTGGAAGAACCCCAATACGGGCGAGACGGAGGAGATCCTGATTGAGTGTACCGAGACGCGCGACCAGCCTAAAAATAAGGAACGCGCACTCTCGCGCCTGTACACCTTTATATATGATAAGGAGCACCAAAAGTATATGGACGACATTGCAAGTCGCCGCAAGAGCCTGGTTTCGACGGGTGACCGAAGCGCAAAGATTCGTACCTACAACTTCCCACAGGGTCGAGTTACGGACCATCGCATCGGTTATACGACGCACGACCTGCAAGGTTTCCTCGGCGGTGATATACAGGCCATGATTGATGCGCTGACTGTGGCTGAGAATGCAGAACGAATGAAAGAAACGGAACTTTGAAGAATTGAAGAATTGAAAAATTGAAGAATTGAAGATAATATGAACCGTCAACAACTGATACAGCAGATTAAGGAGAAACAGTCGTTTCTCTGCGTAGGTCTGGATACCGACATCAACAAGATTCCACAGTGTATCATCGACGAGGCAAAGGAAAAGGACGGCGACGACTACATCTTCCGCGCCTTGTGCGAGTTTAATGCCCTGATTATCGATGCCACAGCCCCCTACTGTGTAGCCTACAAGCCCAATCTGGCTTTCTACGAGGCTTACGGAGTAGATGGCATTCTGGCTTTCGAAGCCACCATCGACTACTTGAAAGAAGAATACCCCAACCACTTCATCATCGCAGATGCGAAGCGTGGCGACATCGGTAACACGTCGAAGATGTATGCCAAGACGTTCTTCGAGCAGTACGACGTGGATGCACTGACCGTTGCTCCCTATATGGGCGAAGACTCGGTGACGCCATTCCTGGGCTACGACGACAAGTGGGTTATCCTGTTGGCGCTGACCTCAAACAAGGGTTCGCACGACTTCCAGCTGACGGAAGACAAAAATGGCGAGCGTCTGTTCGAGAAAGTGCTGAAGCAGAGCCAGCAATGGGGCAACGACGAGAACATGATGTATGTTGTCGGAGCGACTCAAGGCCAGATGTTCGAGGATATCCGCAAGGTGGCTCCCAACCACTTCCTGCTGGTTCCTGGCGTTGGAGCACAGGGAGGCAGTCTGGAAGAGGTCTGCCGATATGGTATGACAAAAGATTGCGGTCTGCTGGTCAACTCATCGCGAGGCATCATCTACGCTTCGAGTGGCGAGGACTTCGCTGAGGTGGCAGCCGAGAAAGCTAAGGAGCTGCAACAACAGATGGCTGAAGAACTAAAGAAGGCGGGAATTTAATCATCCCGCCTTTCTTTTTTTTATCCAAAACTCTCGCTTATTTCGTTACGCGAATCCAGTCGGCATCCAGCCAACCACGGTCTACCTTCGGATTGGTCTCTACAGAGACGAAACCGAACTTGGCACCAATCCACTTGCCTTGCTTCATCTGGTATTCAGAACCACAGTCCTTGAATTTCTTGCCGTTCTGACTCCAGGCGAAGCTGACCTTCGGATTGCCGCCATGAGCCTGACCGGCCTCGGCATTCCTGACTTTCAATTGCAGATAGATATCCTCATGGATACCTGGCTTGTAGTCGATCTTATCCTCAGCAGTAGGCTTCAGCGTAGCGACGAGATCTTCCTGATGCGCCTTTCCGCGATCAGCATCCTGACAGCTAAGGATAAGTAGCTGGAACTCCTTCCCTACTCGCTTGACCACCAGCGCCTGATAGTTATGACCCATCATGATGACTCCGCCCATCTGTCCGTCGGCCTTCGACGTGAAACGCAGTTTGGCTGTCACCGTGAACTCGTCGGCAGGAGTCTTCTGCAGGAACAGGTTAGGAACCTCCCAGAAATTCTTCCAACCGTCGGAGAGCTTATACGTATAGATGCGCATGGTGCCGAAGGCGGTGGGTACACCGAACTTCTCGTCGTAATTGGCATGCCACTCCCACTGTTTTCCGATGACAGGAGCGTTGAACTCATCGCTTTCCACCGGATTGACGATGACGCTGGAGCTGCTCTGAGGTTTCTTGTAGGTAGTCACAGGCTCGCCCTTCTTACCCATGACGGGCCAACCCGTAGACCAATCAACGGGATTCAGATGAACCACACGACCGTAGGCCTCCTTGTCCTGGAAGTGGACGAACCAGTCTTCACCATATTTAGTATGTACCCAGCCGCCTTGGTGAGGGCCGTTAATGTTGGTCTTGCCCTGCGCTAACACGATCTTGTGCTCGTAAGGTCCGTAAGGCGACTTGGAACGCATGGCCAGCTGGAAACCCTCGGGAACACCGCCCGCAGGACACATAATCCAATACCAGCCGTCGCGCTTGTAGAACTTAGGACCCTCGCAGGTGCGATTCGCTGTGCCATTACCGTCGAACACGATGACGGGCTGGCCAATAGGACGGGTACCGTCTGCAGACATCTCACGAACGGTGAGCACAGAGGCAAACTTAGAACGTGAGTTGGCCCAGCCGTTGACCAGATAGCAGCGACCATCGTCGTCCCAAAGCGGTGTGGTATCAATATAACCCTTACCAGCGATGACGCAGACGGGTGTCTCCCATTCACCCTCAGGATGCTGAGTCTTCACCATATATACGCCATAATCGGGATCGCCCCAATAGATGTAATACCAACCGTTGTGGAAGCGGATGCTGGGAGCCCAGACGCCGGCACCATGCTGCGGAGAACTGAAGTGCTGCACCTTCTCGGCATCGCCAGTATAGAGCTCTTTCAGGGCATAGCCAACGATTTCCCAGTTGACGAGGTCCTTGGAGTGAAGGATAGGCAGACCAGGGGCGCACTGGAACGAAGAAGCCGTCATGTAATAGTCTTCACCAGAGGCGCCTACGCAGACATCGGGGTCGGAGTAGTCGGCATTGATGACGGGATTGGTATAGGTGCCGTCTCCATTGTCGGGCGACCATACCTGCGATTTGTACTGGGCACTGGCGGTAAGCGCACAGAGTGCCACGATAGAAAGAAGTGTTTTCCTCATAGTTTGTTTATTTTTAGTTTATAATGATCTGTCAATTCTATTCGCATCACCTTGACTACTTCATCGTCGTCGGGCGTCAGCGAGAGGGCGACGTGGCCCATCGTGCGACGGAGGTTGATTTCGACGCAAGGATGGAGAAATCCATCCTTAATAATCATCATGTCGATACCAAAGGGACCGGAGTAAGTACCGAGGTCGAGATTGGAGATGATCTTTTGCTTTATTTCGTCCAACCAAACAACTGGTATATAACGACTTACCATTTCTCGCTTAGCACGCTCCGTTGCTAAGATATTACCCACATAGGCACCATTCTGCGTATGGAAGAGCGACAGGCCTTCGTAGCTGATATGACCTTCACCGTCAGCGCTGAACTCCATGCCGAAGTCTTTTACCTTGTTGTAGTAGGGTTCGACCATCACGCAACCTTGCCGCTCAACCAGGTTACGGAACCAGCCCGCCTGAAGACTGAATGGTGTACGTTCTTTTGATAAGAAACGAAGCCCTCGCCCACTCGACGACCAAGGTGCTTTCATCACCACCTGACCATAACGGGCAAGCAGCTCTTCGACCTCAGTGGCCTCGCGACACTCATAGGCTTCGCCTACCGTATAGTCGGTCTGCAACAGGGGTAACAGGCGGGCAGCCGTACGGCGATGCGACAGCTGACGAATGTGCACCAACTGGTCGTCGGTAGGTAACAACGATGCGTCGCAACCCTTACGTTTCAGTTCGGCTCGTAAAGCCTTGTCCCACCCCCACGGGCTAATATCATCAACCTTTGTGGGCGAGGCTACAAAAGTGCGCTGGACGGGTTTACGCATCACCCGACGGAAGGCCTTCTCGGCATATTCGACATTTTCCACGTATATCGCGTCGTCTTCCTTAGCCCACAAAGCTGGCAGGAAGCCGAGATCAGCCCTCAGCTGGCGTCCGGCATGGGGAGCCGTGAAGTTGGCCAGATTGGTTGCCAAGGCGATGTCGTGTTCGGGATTAAAAATATGCAGCGTTGCCATCGTAAATGTTTCAGTTGCAAAGATACGATTATTCTTTCTAAATGGGATGAGAATTGTGAATAAACTTTTTAAACACCCACAATTTATTCGTTTAAGACCCCACAATGAGGACAACGGCCTTTCTGACGGAGGTATCGCCCACAATGACCACACTGATATTGACGACGTGAAAAATGGAGAAAACGACGTAAGGAAAAATAGACATATACGACCAGCAACAGATAGCCGATGTAAGAGAGTGTGGACAGGCTGAACACCACATAATCGACGGCACAGACGGCCACCAATCCAACCAGATAGAGTAATGCTTCGACAGGAGGCAGATGGCGACGGACATCGTCTACCGCAGCAACAGCGACAATGATGATGGCCCACACAAAGGAAATAAATATAGCTAGATACCAAGGGAGGGCAAAGGGATTGAGCGAGGGGTGATAGTAGAAGTGACGCCACGACTCAGCTCCAAACATCTGAATGCTGGCATAAATCGTAGCTGAGGTAGCGATGAGCAGACAGAGTAAGGTGGGATAAGGCGAATGAATATCGTTGAAATGGACGATATAGGCATTACGACGCATCAGTCGACGCAAGGCATAAAGGGCAGCAGCAAGGACGCAGAAGGCGAGGAAAAGCAACAGGTGATTATCAGTGAAGAGATCGATAAACTGAGATATCGGGTCGTCGGGCGATACCCCATCAAGCAATTCACTCTCACGAATCCACCCTTGGGTAATCTGATCGCGCGCCACCTTCACCCAAACAGAATCAATCGTATCGCTGGGTACGGTGCGAATCTCGGCTACCACAATGCGTTCGCCACGTACAACATAAAGTGTATCGAAGGCCATTCCAGGCAAGGCATCAGATAACGGCAGCTGCGATGCTTTGACGATAAAATTATAGTTCTGCGAGTAATGATGCGTGGTAGAGAAAGAGATGGAGTCTATCTGATATTTCGTGAGATCCCATGCGTCAGGGGTCTGCTGGCCGTGATTGTAACAAGCAGAAAGCTGGAGCGCCAGGATTCCTAATATGAACAGTTTAATCAGCCGCATAGACATTCATTTGACATTGCTGACAGTTAAACTCCAAGCGGAAGCGACGACCATCGCCCAAACGGAGAAATAGAGGTTCGCGCCATGTGGGCTTTGCTCCTCCATGCTTGACACAACAGCCCAACGAGAATCGCAGGCAATGACGACACTGCATGAGGGGACGGCCGTCTGGACGAAGCTCATAGGCTGTAGGCCTCGAGACTCCATAGAACTGGCAAGCAAGCTGATTAGAGATATTAGGATCGGTAGTCACCACCGGTCCACTATGTTCGCTAAAGGTGCGTGGCTCAGGATGCGAAGATTGCGTTTTCTGCATCATTGTGTCTACCCAACTGCGGCGTAGTCCAGCCAATAAACTACTAGGAATGAAGTAGTTGAAATCAGCGGGTTGAAGTAATACCTCACTACACTCATAGATTGTACCACCCAGACGGGAAAGCTGACGTTGGATATTATCATGTTGGGATTTCTCAGCCTGCTGATGTTCACAAACGATAGAAACACTGACACCCTCGCCACTGAGCATAAACCCGTCAGCGGTGGGTTGCAAACGGAGTGAGACAGCTATCTTCCGCTGACTACTGGGACGAGAGAGCAAGCGTTCAAATTCCTGATCATTATTGCGGTAAAGGGCCATTCCCGGACGGAGCAATCGGGGCATCTGCTGGGGATACAGGCGATTGCCCTCAGCACGATTGACACGAAAGCCCTGAAGTTCACGATTGTTATCGATAAAGCAAAGGCCGTCGCCATTGGCAAAGGCAGCGATACCTGCCACGTTGAACGAGTCGCGGCGCAACTCCTTGACAGTACCCACAAACTCGCCTAATGCCTTTGGGGTGTCGGGTGAAAAAATGTCGGGTTTGCGACCTTGTAGAAAATAGGTGGTAAAGCCCCGATTGAAGGTCTTGCTCAGATTGGGTGTGAAGCTATAAGAACACTGACCTTTGGAGGAGCGCTGATATTCATCAGGGTGTTTGGCTATAAAGGCATTGAGACGCTGACTGTAGGCTGCTACTACATTTTTAACATAAACGACATCCTTCAGACGTCCCTCAATCTTAAAAGAGGTGGCACCTGCAAGTATCAGTTCGTCCAAATGTTCCGACTGATTTAGATCCTTAAGCGAAAGCAAATGACGCTGATGTTCCAACTCACGACCATCGGCATCAAGCAAATCGAATTTCATACGGCAGAACTGGGCACATGCCCCGCGATTGGCAGATCGACTAAAGCAATGTTGGGAGGCATAGCAAATGCCACTATAGCTGACGCATAAAGCACCGTGAACAAAGACTTCCAACTCGACATCGGGCACCTCTCGATGAATGGCAGCAATTTCCTGAGCGGACAACTCACGGGCCAATACCACCCGGCTAAAGCCCAACGAACGCAGCCAGCGAACCTTCTCTACAGTACGATTATCGGTCTGAGTGGAAGCGTGGAGCGTAAGATGAGAGGTGAGACGAAGCAAGGCCATATCCTGTACCAAGACAGCATCTACCCCAGCCTCTTGGAGTTGCTGAAGAAGTTGCTGGGTGGCAGAGAGCTCGTCGTCATAAATCAACGTATTGACGGTAACATAAACACGCGCCTCAAACTGATGAGCATACTGACAAAGCTGTCGGATGTCGTCAACGCTATTGCCTACGGCAGCACGGGCTCCGAAACGAGGAGCACCGATATAGACGGCATCTGCGCCATGATTGATAGCTGCTAATCCGCATTCCAAATTTTTGGCTGGAGCCAGTAGCTCGAGACGTGTCATCACTCAATCTTGTTAATATCGAAAGGTGTCTCCTGATAGACGTAGTAGTTAATCCAGTTGTTATACAGCAAGTTGGCATGGGCACGCCAGGTAACCATCGGTTTTTGGTCGGGATCATCGTTCCGATAGTAATGACGGGGCAATTCCACATCATCGCGAATGTCACGGTCGCGACGATACTCATGGTCCAGCGTATTGGGGGCGTACTCCAGATGACCTGTGATGAAGAATTCACGACCACCGCGCGCCATAACCATGCTGACGCCACACTCGTCACTCTCGGCAATGAGCGTCAGATCAGGATTCTTAAGGATATCCTCACGATGCAATTCCGTATGTCGACTATGAGGCATCTGAAACTCATCATCGAAACCTCGGAAGATGGGGAGCTGGGGCTCCAGGGGTTGCTGAGGGAAGATACCGAACATCTTCTTTTGCAACGGATATTTTGGAATACCATAGTGGAAGTAAAGACCTGCTTGAGCCGCCCAACATATATATAAGGTACTCGTCACGTGCGTGCGCGCCCATGTAAAGATTTCAGTCATCTCGTCCCAATAGGTGACGTCCTCGTATTCGAGTTGTTCGACAGGTGCACCCGTGATAATCATTCCATCATACTTCTCATTACGCATCGATTCAAAATCACGATAGAACATCATCATATGCTCGATAGGTGTATTCTTCGGTGTATGACTCTTCAACTTCATAAAACTAATCTCCAACTGCAGAGGTGTGTTGGATAACAGACGAATCAGGTCTGTCTCGGTGGTAATCTTCAGCGGCATCAAATTGAGAATGACAATCTTCAGCGGACGGATGTCCTGCATGTGGGCACGAGAGTCGTCCATCACGAAGATATTCTCATGTTTCAACAACTCGATGGCTGGTAATTTATCTGGTAATCTTAATGGCATAATTAATTCTTAGTCTACTACATGAAACACACAGGTGGACACATTGTCATAGCCACCATTTTCAATAGCTGCCTCGCAAAGGTGATTGGCTGTACATCCTTCATTCAACAGTCGTTCTATAATATCGTCAGCGACCATATCATTCAACCCGTCGGAACAGAGCAGATAGGTGTCACCCGCAAGCATGTCGTCAGTGAAATCGAAGATATCGAGGTAAGAATTGCGGATGCCAGCACCAATGCAGTTGGTAATCACGTTGGAGTGCTTTTGCTTTCCATCAACCATATTGTGGAGCGAATGGTCTGTAGTAATCTGCGTCAGTTTCCCGTCACGGAGTCGATAGAGACGGCTGTCACCGCAGTTCATCCAATAGTATCTCCCGCCATAGTATAAAACACCAACAAGAGTAGTTCCCATTTCGAGTTTGGATTTGTCAACAAGCCCGCGTGAATTGATAATCTGATTGATGGATTTCAACCATTCCATCATCATCTCGTGGAATTCACCTGAAGCCAATCCTAAAGGAAGGTCATCGATGAAAAACTTCAAGTTAGAGAGGGTTTCTTCGCTGGCCACCTCGCCAGCCTGATGCCCACCCATTCCGTCTGCCAGAGCAATGACGAACCGATCGATGTTCTCTGTCATAAATTCGGTCTGATGGGCATCACTGCGTACAAACTTATCGTATGCCAGCACCATATCTTCGTTGTTACTCCTAACGCATCCAACACGACTGGCAGCCGTTAATATGATTCTACTCATTCTTTTTAATTAATACTTACCTGTAAATTGATGTTAGCCAAAGTGACAATATCACCGCTCTTGATGGTCATGGGAATATCGGGCATCACATCACGCTGATTGAGTTTCGTACCATTTGACGAATGCTTGTCAATGATGCACCATCCACTATCTGGCTTATAGATTAACTGGGCATGAACACCCGAAATATACATGTTACCTTCGAACAACTGCTGGTAGGGTCCTTGACGACGACCTATAACAGCTCCATTGACGCCAACCATACGGATGTCAAGGGTCGGGTTATAGAGTGTGAGTGTAGGAATACCATTCTGTACAGGCATCTGCGAACCTTCAGGAGCACGACGGGAAGTCTGCATCAGCGGCAGAGATGAAGGATCATCAGAAACCACAGAAGCTTGATGGACAGACTGTTTGCGCTGCTGCTGTAACTCATCGGGACTAACCATCAGCCCACCGCAATGTGTGCAGCGACGTCCCATTCCGACACGCCCACAGTTACTGCAATAGACCAATTCTTGTCCACACTGGTCACAGTAATGGGAATCGTCCTCTATCTCTTCTTTACAACTTGGACATATGATCATAATTCTTCCTTAATATCTTCTGGCATTATCAATTGATAGGTCTCCTGGGTTACCTCACTCTGTGGCAGAGCGCTGACACGCATGGAGAGTTGCTGAATAGTTGCATCAAGCATATTACGCATTTCACGAGCATTGCCGAACGAATCGCTCTTGTTGATGACCTTGCGGCAGATAAGGTCCATTAGCTTGAACTCTGCCTCCGGTGCCAACTTGTAGTTGTCCTTAGCAGCCATCTTTTTATAAATTGCTAACAGTTCGTCCTCATTATAGTCATCAATATGCATCTTATGGCTGAAGCGGCTTGCCAATCCCGGATTGACAGCGAGGAAAGTCTCCATCTCATCACGATAACCAGCTGCTATCACAACGAACTTACCACGATCGTCCTCCATACGCTTCATCAACGTGTCAATAGCTTCCTTGCCATATTGGTCGTTCTCCGACGAGAGAGTATAGGCCTCATCGATGAACAGAATACCGCCCATCGCCTTGTCGCACATGTTATTGACAATCTTAGGGGTCTCGCCCATATACTTACCCACAAGAGTAGCTCTACTGGCCTCAATGACACGACTGGTAGGCAGGATTTCCATCGACTGAAGTACTTCGCCCATCTTGCGAGCTATTGAAGTCTTACCTGTACCAGGATTACCGGTCAGGATAAAGTTCATGGACATCTGCTGAACCTTACCTGCGCCCATGGCCGCACGTTGCTTCATGAACATACTCTGTACCGCCAAGCGACGAATCATATTCTTCACAGAACGCATACCGATGAAGTCGTCGAGTTCGTTGAGTACCTCATCAAGCGGACGAGCCTGCTCACTCTGAGTCATTGGCAGATCGGCAGTCGTAATACGGTACATATCCTCCTGCTTGAGGTTAGGATCATTAACCTGTTCTACCAAACGCTGACTCTGACGCTCGACAGTCTGGTCGAAGATGCGACGGGCCTCTCGGGCATTGCCGAAGTTCTTGTCGCGACGCAGATAAAGCTGCTCAAACTGACGATGGACGGCAGCACGTGTCTCCTCATCAACGGTGAAGTTCTTGCCCTTTGCCAGATTGATAAAAATCTCTGTCAGTTCGTCAGGGGTGTAATCTTCGAAATGAATGGTCTGCGTAAAACGACTCTTCAATCCCGGATTGGTATCGATGAAGTCATGCATCTGGTCAGTATAGCCGGCAACGATGCAAATGAACTTGCCGCGATCGTCCTCCAAACGCTTCAGCAGGGTATCGATTGCCTCAGCGCCAAAACTGTCCTGATCGTTTGATTTCAGCGTATATGCCTCATCGATGAACAACACGCCACCCATTGCTGAATCAATCAGTTGGTTGGTCTTGATAGCCGTCTGGCCGGAATAGCCTGCCACCAGTTTAGAGCGGTCTGCTTCAACCAACTGGCCCCGAGACAGGATTCCTAACGTGCGGAAGACATCGGCCATGATACGGGCCACTGTCGTCTTGCCTGTACCAGGATTACCGGTGAATACATAATGCTTTCCTTGGAACGTATTGGTTTCACCTCGACGAATCTGAAGATTGAGGAAGGCTGCCAGATTGGAAATTTCCTTCTTGACAGCGGCTAATCCTACCATTCCGTTGAGCTTAGCAAGACAATCGGTGTAATCGACGGTTTTCGGTGCCTCATAAGGTATATCATCAACCACAATGGTCATGAGTTCGTCATTGGTAAGCGTAGAAATGTCTACCTTCTGCAGACGCTCAGCCTGTTTAGCGCAAATCTTATCGAAGAGCTGACGCATGGTGCGCCCGTTGGCAAAGTCTTTCTCACGAGAATTGTAGAGTTCGGTGATCATCTTGAGAGTCAACTCCTTGGCGTCTGCTGCAAACTGGTATTTCTTCTCATGGGCAAATACCTCCATGATTTGGAACAGCTGGTCGGGGGTGTAGTCGTCGATATTGAGGAAATAACTGAAACGGCTACGGAATCCGACATTGATGCGGAACAGATTCTCCATCTCCATGCGATAGCCTGCTGCTATGACAACGAATTTTCCGCGATCATCCTCCATGCGTTTCATGAGTTGCTCTAACGCCTGAGCACCTTGGTTGTCGCGTTCGCCACTCTGGCTGAGCGGTGCCAACGTGTAGGCCTCATCGACAAACAGGATTCCTCCTAAGGCTTTGTCGCATAAACGGTCTACAACCTTAGGTGTCTCACCTTGATAGGGACTCACCATCTTAGCGCGATCAACCTCAACGACATGACCGCTATCCAAATAGCCAATAGCTTCCAGGATTTCACCCAGTTTACGAGCTATCGTTGTTTTACCTGTGCCTGGATTACCCGTTAACACGATATGGATGCCCATCTTCTCCTGTTCGCCAAGACCGCGCTGAGCACGTTGCATGTTATTATGAACGGTGAACGCAATCTCGCGAACGGCTTTCTTCACCTCGTCCATACCGATATAGCGGTCGAGATCGGTGAGGATATCGTCGAGAGAACGCTCCTCTGGAACATAGCCTCGAATGTCCTGCTCCTCAACCATCACGGCATTGGTTCCCCGACTGATGAAAGAGGTAAAGATATCCTCAGCAGTCTTGATGGCTACATGAGCATAACCAAAGGTTTCGTCCTTGGTCTTCAGCTGATATTGGAAGAAACGCTGCAACTTATGCTCGGCTTCTGGAGTATAGGCTGCGATACCATATTTCGTGCGTAACTCCAGTTTACAGATGTCGCACAACTCCTGATAGCCAGGAGTAGGCAGACGGAAGGTGTATTTGAAACGATTCTGTGCAGCAGGATTGGCCACAAGGAAATCGTCCAGTCCTTTGGGCAGACCAGCCATGATGACAATCGGGTTCTCATCCCATTTGTCCATCTCGACAAACAGCTTATCCAGAGGGTTCACCTGGTTAGAATAGCGATCAGGCAGCAGCTTCTGTACATTATCGAAAAATAGGATTCCGTCCTTAGCCTTCTTGACATTGTCATCCCACTTATCGACAAAGCGCTGATAGTCTACAGCATCGACCATTGTCAACTTAGGCTTCTCAATAATCTTATGTTGGTAGAAATAATCGCGTATGATTTCCGACAAAGCAGTTTTACCTGTACCCGTTTCACCTATTATAATAGTATTAACACTCAGGCGGACCTTCATGATATCCTTGCGAGAGTGGAGATAGGTATAAGTATCGACCACTGTCTTTAGCTGTTTCTTCACCTCATCGAGCCCAACCATACGGTCAAGCACGTTCTGCGTAGATAGTGGCTGACCACACCATTTGCAGAACTTGGCTATCGATCGGTTTTCCTTATGACAATGCTCACAAACCATACTATTCTACATCCTTTTGTAATTGTTTGACTACCCCACTCGGATTAATCTTCACGTTATCCAAGTCAGGACGGCGATTCAGCAATTTGGGACTCATGACAATCAACTCCAACAAGAGCAATCCTATCATAATGCTCCACATGATGTAATGCAATACAGACTCGCCACTGATGGAGCGTATCTGATTGGTTACATCGTCGAGCATATTGAATTTTGAGCCCTTAAACTTAAACGACTTTTGCTTGAAGGTGTAATACAAAGGTTCCAGCAATGTCGACTTGATATCGTCTTCCATCACCTCATTGATAAGCTGATTGTCACTCTTTGAGTCGCCTCGGAAGTCTGTCATATGACAAATCAACATATATATTAAGGTGATGACGATGATTGCCGGGATAAACAGGCTGTAGTGCGACGTATTGACATACCTCAGCGCAAACACACTGATATAGGATGATAAGAATCCTAACAGACCCCACAGACAAGACAAGACAAAACCATAGCCTCGGAAGAAGGCTCGCATGCCCACGATAACCGCAGTCATACCACCTAACGGCAACGAGATGGTCAGGAAGGAGTGGTTTAGCACATAGTTCCTGTTCTCTATTCCCAACAAGAGGAGTAAACCAATCCACAAGCCACACAGCACATAGAAGACGATACGCCACATGTGCTCCTTAGCCTTTGCACGTTGATAGCCCGAACGCACTTCTTCGTACTTGCGAGCTGTTTCCTCCTTCGCATTGACATAGCGTTTGTAGAACTTTTGATTCTGGTCTATCTCACCTAGGTTCAATACCCACTCTTCCAATTTACGCTCATAGCTATAAGTCTCGCTGAAATCCTGATAAGGATCTTCGTGATAGAACACGGACATCCACTGGCTCAAAGATCCACGCTTAATCTCAGGCAACAAGGCAGGACGATGGGCTAACTTATCGAAATCAGTACCATTCTTCAACTCGGCACCGTCTTCTAGCATATAAGTAGGAATGGTTCCTAAGATACGGGCGAAACGATAGGCTGCCGTACGCAGGTCGTAGGCACATAGACGCTCACGATTCTCCTCACTCCTCAGATCGAAACAAGCACGTGCCTGACTCAGTTGTTCAAACCAACCGTGCAGCTGTGCGAAATAGGCAAAGCGACCTTCTGGATTTGCGTAATCGTCAACCTGTTCTGCATACTCTTCATCAGACAACTGCTGCCATGACTTCAGTTGTTCACACAAGATTTCTCCGACTTTGAAAGGTGTATCAGCATCCCGTAAGTCGTAGGCTGCGTCGCGATCGATATTGTATAACACCTTATAGCCTAACGAGCGTGTGGGCTTCTGACCTTGAGTCATGATACGCAGAGCCTCACAGGCCATTTTGTCCTCATGGCAATACATCCACGACAACAACCGACCATCGCTCAAGCTCTTCCACTCGTCTTCGGAACAGTTCTCATAGCCAAAGGAATGAACAATCTCCTGCATAGTCATTGAGGGGTATTTAGACAGGAAGGGGATATCCTTGTCTACCTCATAGACTGTCTTCAGGATAGCAATACGTGTATCGAACTTGCTGTCAGGTGCGAAATAGCTACGAATCCGATTGATGTCTGCCTTTGAATGAGATTCAACATACAGGAAGAAACTATCGTTGGGATTCTTCAAGGCCAGCGAATACTCCTCCTGATAGCTCAATACAGAGATTGCTGCACTATGAATATCATCGCAGAGATTGCCACGAACATCTTTATAAGGATAGGTAGCCTCCATCATATAAACAGAAGCCATCAGTCCTGCTTTCTGATCAACAGGATAGCGATTGACAACTATATCCTTGACAGCAGAACTGAGTTTCACGTTACCACATTGCTCCAGCCAGCCTGCTATACGTCCATTATACAAGTAGTTGATCGCCAAACGCTCATTATCTATCAATAGCGGAATCAGCTCATGGACATTATCGGCCACCAGATTCTGCTCTGGGTCAACGATGAAGCTGCGATACTTCAGCATGGGTGAAGACACATCAACCTTCACATCTTCGCCCAAGAACCAGCGTTCAACCTCATCATAACTCCAACGACTCTGCGGATTAACAGCGGTCAGACCCTGAATAATCATCTTCACGCGATCGGGCAGTTCGTTGATATGAGGCAGACGGCCTTCGTTCTTCTTACGCATCATGACACGCTCATTCTGGTTCAGCGGATTCTCTCCCAGCCAAAGCGTCATGAGCGTAATACCAAGAGAATAGTAGTCGGCTGCAGGAGTAATCTCCACCTCTCCATCGATGACATCATTGTACATCTCCGGGGCAGCATATACTGGTGTACGAGCCTGAGTGGTACGATGCATACGCTCCTCACCCTCCATCACACTTGATATACCAAAGTCGCCCAAAACAACTTCCTTGTGAGCCTTGTCGCGGAAGAAATAGTTGCTGGGTTTGATGTCCTTGTGAATGATGTTGTTATTGTGGCAATAGGCCAGTGCAGCAGCAGCCTGCAGAGCAATACGACGGAACTGGTTGAAGTTGCCATCGATATCGTAATCTGCCAACGTACCGCCCTGTAGATACTCCATCAACTCGTAATCACGATTCTTTCCGTCAACATAGGTTTTGCCATAATCGACGATTTTGACAACCATCTCCATGTTGAAGTTCTGGATGATGCGCATCAGCGTCTTCTTAATCGTGAAGTTGGGATAGTATATTTTCAATACCATCTGCCCTTCATCACCTTCTACCAAGTATACCTGCGCTTCACCCGAATTGTCACTAAGACACTTGATACCACGATAGAGACGACCTTTCAACATGAAGTCTCCCGTATTACTCTTGGCGTCGGAAGGAATGCTGCCTGGTCTTACCGTGATATCACTATCGACATTCGAGACTGTTGGTGCTTTATCCACACGAAGGGTGGCACCTGTATCTACAACTTTATCTGGTTTTCTTATGGTCTCGTCCATAAAGCTCTATTTGTCATCTTTAATTTCGTCAGTACTATTCTTTCCTAACACAACCCACTTTCCACCCATGTGAGGCTTGGCGCATCCGCAAGGACTGCTATGCATAGCGTGTTTGTAGTTGCAAACCCAGGCAAGGCGCACACCTACAGGCTTGCTAGCCATCGCATAATTACGAGCCTTAACGGGAGCTGATGTGGGAGCAACAGCAAGCTTATCAAGAATAGCGGAAAGCATTTTGATCTTGACTGCTTTCTGTTCCTCCAACTCGTCACGTGTCATGCGCTTCGACTCCACTTTAGGAATAACAGGTATTTCCACACCTTCATCTTTAGCCAACAGCGTCAGAACACGTTCACGGAGCTTGGCACTCATCTGCTCACGAACGATATCACGCTCTGAATTGTAAGGCAGCGCATTTTCGAGTTTGGAATAATCACGAACTATCTCCAACAGTTCCTGGTAGTCAGGGTTCATCTGCAGTTGTTTGACCATCATACGAGCCTCCTCTGTCAAGGCAGTACCGCACTTCTTACAGAAAGCAAACTCATTCAGTGTATGACAAGTGGGACAAACGATGCCGCCTCTCGGACTTCCACACTCCGGACAATAGGCTTCATTGCCTGACAAATGAGAACCGCAGAAAGAGCAAACGTCTTTCTTGATGTAATGATGGCAGGACTCACAGAAGTCTGCATCAGGATCTATCTCAGCTCCACAATGGGGACAAATGGTTTTACTGATGGGCTGGCCACACTGAGCACAGAACATGGCTTCGGGCTCGTTGACAGCACCACAATAAGGGCAGGTTTTGCCTGCTGCTTGTTGCTGTTGCTGAGCCATTTGCACATGCATGGGTTCCAAATTTGGCCTGGCGGTACGTTCCAGGACTTGCTGAGGACGTACTGTCCTTTGTGTCTCTTCGTTATTCGAATGATTATCTATCATGATGACAGTAGTAATTACAATAGTGATGCAAAGATAACAATTATTTCGTAAACAAAACAAAAAACCGCCGTAAATTTATATTTACGACGGCATTTTTTTTAATTTTGGCGATATTTCTTACCAAAGAGGGAGTCGTTCGGCCTTCGGAATGTACATTTTATCACCTTCTTTAACGCCAAAGGCGTCGTACCACATATCGATGTGCTGAAGTGCAGCATTCACACGATAGCGGCCCAGAGAATGGGGGTCACTCTTGGTGCGGTTACGGATTTCTGCTTCAGTAATATTTCCTGCCCATACGCCAGCATACGCCAAGAAGAAGCGCTGGTCAGCCGTCAGACCATCAATCACAGGCAACGGATTATGCTTTGTAGCATTCTTATAAGCAGCATAGGCTACCTGCAGACCACCATGATCAGCCAAGTTCTCACCCAGTGTCAGACGTCCATTGGCATTGAGGTCAGGAAGCACCTTGATGTTCGAGAAGAAGTCAGCATATTTATCCGTACGGGCTGTAAAGTTCTTTCCGTCAGCTTCAGTCCACCAGTCGTGCATATTTCCATCCTTGTCATAGCGGCGGCCCTGATCGTCAAATCCGTGTGTCATCTCATGTCCGATGACCACACCGATAGCACCATAGTTAAAGGCGTCGTCAGCAGTCGGGTCAAAGAACGGAACTTGCAGAATACCAGCAGGGAAACAAATCTCATTAGTCGTCGGATTATAATAGGCATTTACCGTCTGTGGAGTCATGTGCCAATCGTCACGATCAACAGGTTTTCCTGCCGTATGGTTAATGTGCCAGGCATTCCAGAAACGACGGCACTCGCAGATATTCTCGTAGTATGATTTTTTCGCATCAATCTTCAAGTCAGACATATCCGTCCAACGGTCAGGATAGCCAATCTTCACATAGAAAGTATTAAGCTTCAACAAGGCATTCACCTTGGTGGAATCATCCATCCAATCCTGAGCAGCAATACGTTCGCCCAAGGCGATGCGGAGATTCTCTACCAGCGTCTTCATACGTTCCTTAGATGAAGCCGGGAAATACTTCTTCACATAGATACGACCTAAGGCCTCGCCCATCACGCTCTGTAGCTGGTTGGTAGAACGACGCCATAAGGGATGGTCTTGCTGGCGACCGGAGAACACCTTGCCATAGAACTCGAAATTCTCAGCACGAACAGCATCATTCAGATAGCCTGAAGCCGAACCTATAATGCCCCACTCCATCATGTCACGATACTCAGCAGCTGACATCTCAGCGAATATCTTGTCAGCAGCAGCCATAAAGTCGGGCTGTCCAACAACCATTTCCTGGATATATTCCGTCTTTATGCCCTTGGCATTCATCTGCTTCTCCAACTGGAAATGAGGATACTTGGCATTAAACTCAGCAAGCGTCATCTTGTTGTAGTTGGCAATAGGATCGCGCAACTCTGTTCTTGACTTAGAGACCTTAGCCAAAGCTGTTTCCACCTTGAGGATATTCTTCATCTTCTTCGTGGCAGCACCCTTCTTGAAACCAAAAAGCTGGAACATATTGACAATATGCTTCTTATAAGCCTCACGAATCTTCTTGGTAGCTGCATCATTCTCCAGATAGTAATCCTTCTGGCCTAATGTCAAGCCACTCTGGTAGATGTTCAGGATGTTCTCCGCTGCATTCTTCTCGTCAGCACCGATATATGCACCGAAAATCTCAGAGTCGCCATAAGGCATCAGGTCAAGCTGAATCTTAAAGATCTGTTCCTTTGTCTTTGCTGCCTCAAGGGCTTTAATCTCACCCATTGCGGGAGCAATTCCGTCCTTCTCTCTGCGGGCAGAGTCCATCGCCAGTTTGTAGAGGTCGCCCAACTGCTGCTCTACACTTCCCTGCTGGTAGGTATTCTCCAGCAGTTCCTTCAAGATACCATTAATACGTTTGTTGTTGTCTTCAGCCAAACGGTCGAAGCTGCCATAGCGTGAATATGCAGCTGGCAGCGGATTTGCTTTCATCCATCCACCACAGGCATACTCGTAGAAATCGTCAGCAGGACGCACATTCGTGTCGAGATTCTTCAGGTCGATGCCCGAACGAAGCTGTGCTGATGCTGTGACTGTCATTGTTGCCAATGCCATAATAGTCAGTAATTTTTTCATAAAAAACTTATTTTAGTTAGATAAAAGTTCTAATTCTTCTGAGAGTTTCTCCCATCGCTCCACCTCTTCGTCAAGTGCTTTCTTCGTTGAGGTATATTCGGTAACGAACTCCATATTCGAAGCGTTCTCAGGTTTCATCAGCAGATTGTCCAGCTCTTTCAGACGACGCTCCATATCGCTGATTTTCCGTTCCGACTCCTCGACGGCTTTCTCTGCCTTGCGTACTCGCTTCTGTTGTTCTTTGCGCTCCGCATAGTTCTGTGCGTTACTAGTATCACTAGTATCGCTAGTATTTCTAGTTTTACTAGGGATACTAGCAGAACTCTTCGCTACCTGCAATTCGCTCAGCTCCGAAATATGCTTCGACTGCAGGAAGTCATAGATGCCTCCAAGATGTTCCTTCACATTGCCACCTCCAAACTCATAGACCTTTGTCACCAGACCATCCAAAAACTCACGATCGTGACTAACCACAATAGCCGTACCGTCGAAAGCACGAATTGCTTCTTTCAGCACATCCTTTGAAGCCATATCCAAGTGGTTGGTAGGCTCATCAAGAATCAACAGGTTGACAGGTTCCAACAGCAGTCGGATCATCGCCAAACGACTACGTTCGCCACCACTGAGCACCTTTACCTTCTTGTCGGATTCCTCACCACCAAACATAAAAGCACCCAGTATATCGTTGATGCGCAGACGTATCTCACCTTTGGCTACATAGTCTATCGTTTGGAATACGGTCAGACTCTCATCCAACAGTTGTGCCTGGTTCTGGGCAAAGTAACCAATCTGGATGTTATGCCCTATCTTAAGACTTCCCTCAAAAGGAATCTCACCCATGATACATTTAACCAATGTCGACTTACCCTCGCCATTCTTACCTACAAAGGCTACTTTCTCGCCTCGCTTAATGGTCAGATTGACATTCGAGAATACCGTATGGTCGCCATAGCTCTTAGCAACATCCTCACAGATCACAGGATAATCGCCACTACGCAGACAAGGTGGGAACTTCAGATGCATTGCAGAATTGTCGACCTCATCTACCTCGATAGGAACGATTTTCTCCAGTTGCTTTACTTTCTGTTGTACCTGTACGGCCTTAGTGGCCTGATAACGGAAGCGTTCAATAAACTGGCGCATCTCAGCAATCTCTTTCTGCTGGTTCTCGTAGGCGCGCAGCTGTTGTTCACGACGCTCTTTACGCAGTGTGACATACTCGTCGTACTTTACTTTATAGTCTATAATCCGACCACAGGAAATCTCCAGCGTCCGATTCGACACATTATTAATAAACGCACGATCGTGACTGACCAACACTACAGCTTTGGCACTCTGAGCCAGGAACTGCTCCAGCCATTGAATAGACTCAATATCAAGATGGTTAGTGGGCTCATCAAGCAACAGCACATCAGGCTTCTGCAACAGGATCTTTGCCAGTTCGATACGCATGCGCCAACCGCCACTAAACTCGCTGGTAGGTCGCTCTAAATCTGTACGTTGAAAGCCAAGACCTACGAGTGTGCGTTCTATCTCTGCCTCATAGTTCTCAGCACCCATCATCATATAGCGTTCGTGTTCTTGAGTGAATTTCTCCACCAGCGCCATATACTCATCGCTCTCGTAGTCAGTACGCTCAGCCAGCTGTTGGTTCATCTTGTCGATGCGAGCCTTCAACTTAGTCATATCAGCAAAGGCTTTCTGAGCTTCTTGACGTACGGTGGTGTTATCTTGCAGAATCATCACCTGAGGCAAATAGCCTATTGTGGTGTCGTTAGGAACGCTAACGACACCACTGGTTGGTTGTTGCAGACCACAAAGAATCTTAAGCAGCGTTGATTTGCCAGCTCCATTCTTACCTACAAGCGCTATACGGTCACGATCGTTGACCACAAAGCTAGCATCAGCAAATAGTGGTTTTACGCCAAACTCAACACGTAACGATTCTACTGATATCATTTGAATACGACCTTGCTACGACAACACTCCGTACCATCAGTACGAACGATACGGACACTATATTCCGACTCGCCAGACTGATAGCGGTAGAACGACAACTGATCGCCAGCATGTGCCTCTGCCACATAAGCTATCTCAAAACGCTTAACTTGATGCTGACGATACCAGTTCAGAGGCCATAAATCGAGCACATGCTCAATATACTTCACGGAATTGATATGTCCGTTGATGTCTACATCATTATAAAAGGTATCGATGGTATGTACCAGTTCTGCGCTGTCATCCATCTTCACGCGCCCACCCTTTTCTATAGGACACTCCTTGTCTTTCTCTATCCACTGGTTGATGGCACCGTCATGAATAGCCAGAATGTCAGTAGGCTGGCGACTCTCCGTATCAATCATGGCCCAGATAGAACGTCCGTAGCCATAGACCTTTCCGTTGTTATCAGACACGCAGAAGTTACGACTGGTAAAGTAGCGCATTGCACTCTCCACCCATGTTTCGACATTGAACCTGGTATACTGCGTAGGCATCTCGTCCATCTCAATAGCCAGACGTGAGAGCACCCACGAACGATTAATCGTCATGAGATACTTCATACCAAAACCACGATCCGTAGAATGGAAGTCGGCAGCATTGAGCATGTGGTTTCCCAGATGTCCCATAAAGAGACGTCCACTGAAATCACAGTGGAACGGCTCAGACAAGAAGGAGTATTTTCCTACTTTATCCATGATTCTCCTCCCTCTGTTCCAGGAACTTGCTCACCTCTTCCTGTTTGCCTCGTGTGACAGCGATACGTCCACTACGGGTGTACTGGAACACACAGCCAAACTCATCAAGGGCTCGATACAGCGAGATAATCTGCTCCGTCACACCATGTTTCATCACGATAGTATAGGTGGGATTCACCTCTGTGATACTAGCATCGAAGCGACGGATAGTACGTGATATCTCAGGATTCTCCAGCACGATCTTCGTGTTCAGCTTATAAAGACCGGTCTCGCGGATAAACAGCTGATCGTCAGTAAAATAGTTTGCCTTCACAACGTCAATCTTCTTCTCTATCTGCTTGGTGATCTTGATGATCTGGTCTTCGTCACTCCATGCTGTGATGGTGTATTTATGAACACCCTCAATGCTGGAGGCAGATACGTTCAGGCTCTCAATGTTCACCTGACGACGAGTAAACACAGCAGTAATCTGGTTCAGAATACCCGCAATGTTCTCAGAATATACTAATAAGGTATATAGTTTCTTCTCTTCCTGTTTCATATCTTAAATCTCCAACATCATATCGTTAACATTCATTCCTGGAGGAGTCATGGGCAGCACATCGTCATCTTCCTTGATGGAGCACTCCAAGATATACGGGCCCTTTGTGGCCAGCATTTTTTCAACAGCTGCAGCTAGGTCTTCGCGATTGGTCACAGCAGAATAGGCAATACCATAACCCTGAGCAATCAGCTCGTAATTGGGGTTCAGCATCTTGGTGAACGACTTACGTCGCATCCAAAACATATCCTGCCACTGGCGCACGTTACCCAAATAGTGATTATTCAGCAGAATCATTTTCACTGGTGACTGCTGTTCCATGATGGTACCCAGTTCCTCGATACACATCTGGAAACCGCCATCTCCCATAAAGCAGCAGACGGTACGATCGGTAGCAAACGTAGCTCCGATAGCTGCAGGCATACCATATCCCATCGTTCCCAAGCCTCCGCTAGTGCAAATGCTACGCTTCTCGGGATACTTGAAGTAGCGGGTGGCAAATAGCTGATTCTGACCAACATCCGTCACCAGAACCGTACCTCGTGGAGCCTGCTCCGCAACGGCATTCACAACCTCGCCCATCAACAACGGACCAGCCTGAGGATGAATAGCAGGTTCAATAACCTTTGAACGTTCTTTCTCATCCAACCCCTTAAAGGAGTCGCGCCATTCTTGGTGCTTATTAGGATTCAGCAATGCGGTAATGGCAGGCAGCGATTCCTTACAATCAGCCACCACAGCAACATCGGTCTTGATATTCTTGTCGATCTCGCTCTTGTCGATATCCAGATGTATAATCTTTGCCTGCTTGGCGTAAGTCTTTGTATTACCTGTTACACGATCGCTGAAGCGCATGCCAATAGCAATCAGCACGTCGCACTCCTGCTCTTTCAGGTTGACAGCATAATTACCATGCATACCCAACATTCCCACGTTCAGAGGATGGTCTGACGACAGCGCAGAGAGTCCCAGCATGGTACGACCGGCAGGGATATCAGCCTTTTCGAGGAAAGCTTTCAGCTCCTCTTGGGCATTACCCAGTTCTACACCCTGACCAACAAGAGCCAGAGGGCGTTTGGCATTGTTGATCAACTCAGCAGCCTCACGCACTTTCTCTTCATCGAGTTTGGGATAAGCCACATAAGAACGGATAAAATCAACTTTCTTGGGTTCCCACTCCACTTCCTCGACCTGTGCATTGCGAGGGAAGTCGAGAACCACAGGACCAGGACGGCCAGAACGGGCAATATAGAAAGCACGGCTGACAGCCCATGCGATATCCTCAGCATGACGTATCTGATACGACCATTTGGAGATAGGCTGAGCCACACCCACGAGGTCTACCTCCTGGAAGGCATCAGTACCCAGCGCACCAATGGCCACCTGTCCGGCAATCACCACGACGGGAGTTGAGTCAAGCATGGCATCAGCCACACCCGTCAGCGTGTTCGTAGCACCAGGACCACTGGTCACCAAAGCCACACCCACATCGCCAGAGACACGTGCATAACCCTCAGCTGCATGAACCGCTGCCTGCTCATGACGCACCAATATGTGGTCGAAACACTTTTTCTCACCTCGCGTGTAATCGAAGAGCGAATCGTAAGTGGGCATAATCGAGCCACCAGGGTATCCGAAGATGGTCTTTACCCCTTCAGCCTTCAAAGCTCGCATCAGCGCTTTCGCTCCTGTAATCTTTTCCTTCATCTTTTATATTTTTCTAGTTATACTAGTAAGACTAGTCATACTAGTCAATAATTCTAATACCTCCTTTGTCAGCACTTGAAACGCTCTGTGCATAAGCACGCAGAGCTTTGCTGACCACACGGTTACGCTTCAGCGGCTGTTGTGGACGAGCCTCCAACTCTGCATCACTCAGTTTCACGTTGATGCTACGATTGGGAATATCTATCTCGATGATGTCACCATCCTTAATCTTGCCGATGTTACCGCCATTGGCAGCCTCTGGCGAGATATGTCCAATGCTCAAGCCACTGGTACCACCCGAGAAACGTCCGTCTGTAATCAGGGCGCACTCCTTACCCAAGTGCATACTCTTGATATATGAGGTTGGGTAAAGCATCTCCTGCATACCAGGACCACCCTTCGGACCCTCGTGGGTAATCACCACGCAGTCTCCCTTCTTCACCTTACCACCCAGGATTCCCTCGCAGGCATCTTCCTGAGAGTCGAAGACTACTGCAGGACCCTCGAAGTGCCACAAAGCTTCATCGACACCAGCAGTTTTCACTACGCAGCCATCTTGAGCGATATTACCAAAGAGGACTGCCAGTCCACCATCCTTGGTGTAGGCATGTTCAATATCACGAATACAACCGTTGGTGCGGTCGGTATCCAAAGTGTCCCACTCTTCTGACTGGGAGCCCATCTTCGTTGAGAAGCGATTGCCTGGAGCCGTCTGATAGATACGATTAGCTTCAGCATCCACATCGCCATCTACAATGCTGTATTTCTTCATGGCCTCGCCTAGTGTCATACCATCCACACGAGGAGCAGAGCCATCAATCAGTCCACCCTTATTAAGTTCATTCAGAATACCTAAGATACCTCCTGCACGTCCACACTCCTGCACGCTATATTTCTGCGTGTTAGGTGCTAACTTGCAGAGACAAGGAGTCTTGCGGCTCAGAGCATCGATATCCTTCATGGTGAAATCGGCACCAGCCTCCTGAGCCACAGCCAGCAAATGGAGCACGGTATTGGTACTTCCACCCATAGCAATATCCAGCGTCATGGCGTTCAGGAAAGCCTTGCGAGTAGCGATGTTACGAGGCAGCACGCTCTCGTCACCATTCTCATAATAGGCATAAGCATTCTTCACCACCTGACGGGCAGCAGCCTTAAACAGCTCTACACGATTGGTATGAGTAGCCAGTATCGTTCCATTACCAGGAAGCGACAGTCCGATAGCCTCAGTCAGCGAGTTCATCGAGTTGGCAGTAAACATACCTGAACATGAACCACAGCCAGGACAAGCACACTGCTCTATCTGCTTCATCTCTTCATCAGAAACGCTGGGGTCAGCACCCTTAATCATAGCTGTGATCAGGTCGGCATTCTCGCCACGCCACTTTCCGGCCTCCATCGGACCGCCAGAGCAGAACACCGTTGGGATGTTCAGACGCATCGAGGCCATCAGCATACCTGGAGTCACCTTGTCGCAGTTCGAGATGCAGATCATGGCATCCGCCTTATGGGCATTCACCATATACTCTACGCTATCGGCAATGATGTCTCGTGAAGGCAGCGAATACAGCATACCATCGTGCCCCATCGCAATACCATCGTCAATGGCAATCGTGTTAAACTCAGCCGCATAGCAGCCCATCTTCTCTATCTCCTCGCGTACAATTTGACCAATCTCGTGCAGATGCGTATGACCAGGAACAAACTGGGTAAACGAGTTGACAACAGCAATAATCGGTTTGCCAAACTGCTCATGTTTCATACCTGTGGCTACCCAGAGAGCACGCGCTCCAGCCATTCTTCTACCTTCTGTGCAAACTGCACTACGCAATGGATGTTTCATATCTCTAATTTCGTATTTGTCTATTTTAGCTTGCAAAGTTACACTTTTTCTGCCTAAACACAAACAAAAATACGGATTTATTTAAAACTTGCTTCCGTAAAGGCTTCCATGATGGCTGTGGGTTTCCCGTCTTGGAAGGCCCCTAAGGGATACTGGTCCTCCAATTCAGGAGCCCAATAGAAGACGCCCTTGCAATGACCATTGGTGTTATTCTTGGAAGCATGGATGATAGCAACCATAATCTGCTTGCCCTCAACGGGTTTCTTTACTTCCACACCAGCCTCGACAACCATTAGGGGCTTGTGGTATTTCGTCCACATACGATTGATGTTGGCTGTGAATTTCTCAACGGTTTCCTGCCACGACTTGGTAAGATTTGCCTTCATGTCCCAATAGGGATAGACGCTCAGGCCAATCATGTCGAAACGGGCTTTATATTTCTTCAACCCGTCGAAGATGAAATCGTAGCGCTTGGGGTCGCAACCTCCGTCCAAATGGATGATAACCTCAGCCTTGGGATAGACAGCCTTGACAGCCTGATAACCAGCATCCGTCAAACCAGCATATTGACGCATGTTCTCCTCTGCACGACCTACAGGCCAAAGGAAACCATGCGTAGTCTCGTTGCCTACCTGCACCCAACACACATCTACCCCAGCCTCTTTGATGGCTTCAAGCACTTCGCGAGTATGATTAGCCAAAGCCTGCTTCATTTCCTCGTAAGTCATTGATTTCCATTGCGCTGGAATGTTCTGCTGTCCAGGGTCAGCCCACCAGTCGCTATAGTGGAAGTCAATCATCAGCGCCATACCCCAATCTTTGGCTCGCAGGGCCATACGCACCACATCTTCCTTGTTGCAGAAGTTACCGTGTTCCACAGGATTCACCCAGACGCGCAAACGAACGGCATTCAAGCCCAACTCACGCATCAACGCTGTATTCTCGCGAGGTTCACCCTTCGCGTTTCTCAGTTGCTTGCCCTTGGCTTCCAACTCTGTTGTTCCGCTGATGTCAGCACCCAGCCAGAAGTCTTGCGCCTGGATGGTCATTGCGACACATAAAAACAATGTTAAATCTAATAATCTTTTCATGTTGTAATCCTCCTTTTATTTTGTGGTTTCAATAGTAAGGATAGCAGGTTTCATGCGTCCTCGCTGATCCTTTACCGTCAGCGTAGCCTTTCCAGCTTTTGTGGTTGGGCGCAGCACAACTACCAACTCGCCATTAAATAGTTTCATCTTAGGTTGCTTGAACGATTCGAGCGAGGTGGCGTCACCATTGCAGACGGCCTCGAACTGAGCCTCACCATTGACGCTAAACGTCAAGCCCTCCTGACAAGTGGGCACGGGTGTCCCTTTCTTATCATTCACACTCACACGAACGTATATCAAATCCTCACCATCAGCCTTGTGCTCGCTGGTTTCACCCTGTGCCACCAGTTGCACGGGTTTGCCAGCAGTCCTGCGCACATCCTCGCCAATCTTGTTGCCTTTTTCATCATAGACAACCACCTTGATTTCGCCTGGCTCATACTTCACATCATTCCAGCGCAGACGATAACGGTCCAAGCGCTCTGTAGGATTCTTGCGGATTCTGCCCTGCGACTTCCCATTTACAAAGAGTTCGCCCTCAACCCCATCGGTATAGCAATAAACGGGGGTTACCTTGCCTTTGCGATCAGGCCACGTCCAATGAGGCAACAAATGAACGGTGTGCTCCTTCTTGTTCCAATGACTCTTATACAGATAGTAACGGTCCTTAGGCAGACCAGCCAAGTCGCAGATGCCAAAATAGCTGGAGCGCGAAGGCCAGTATTCATCATAAGGAGTAGGCTCACCCAGATAGTCGTAACCTGTCCACACAAACTCACCAATCACCCACGAATAATCGTCCTGCCAGCGCCAGTCATCATCAGGCAGATTCGACCATGCACAATACTCCACATCATAACTTGAGCACTGGCCATCTGCCTTACTGAGCGCTGTGGGGTCGTAGGTAGGAGCCCATGAGGCATACTGCGAGTTATCTGTAACCTCGACCGGAAACTTATACACACCACGGCTACTCACCGTCGATGTCGTTTCGGAACCCAACAGGAAACCCTGCGGCAGCTGCTTGATATTGTTGGCATACTTATGCACACGATAGTTAAAGCCCGGCACATCCATAGCCTGTGCGAAACCACCATTTAGAGAAGCCTCTGCATGATCCATACCCTGGGTGACAGGACGTGTGGGGTCAAGCGAGTGACACAAGCCCTGCAACTGGATGCTCAACTGACGACCTTCCTCGCTGCCTTGCTCAGGAATCTCGTTACCTATCGACCACATCACGATGCTCGGGTGGTTACGATGATTCAGTATCAAGTTGGTGATATCTTTTGCTGCCCACTCCTTGAAGAAACGAGCATAGCCATTCTTGCACTTGGGATAAATCCACATATCGAACGACTCGGCCATCACCATCATACCCAAAGAGTCGCAAATATCCATCTGCCATGTGGAAGGCATGTTGTGCGAGGTTCGGATGGCATTGCATCCCATCGCCTTCATCATCTTAATCTGACGAATCAGCGCCGTCTTGTTGATAGCCGCACCCAACGGGCCCAGGTCGTGGTGCAGACAAACGCCCTTCAGTTTCAGTGTCTTACCATTCAACTGGAAACCATGCTCACGATCTATGCGAACGGTACGGACACCAATCTTCATCGTCTTGCTGTCCATCTTTCGCATGTTCTTCATATCACCCAGCGAAACATTCAGCGTATGAAGATTAGGCGTTTCTGGCGTCCATAGTTGCGGATTCTTTAATACGAACTTTGCATAGAACTTCCCATCATGCTCTATACGCACCTCGTTGTTTGCCTTTCGTCCATCAGGACACGTAAGCTGCAAGAATACGTGCATGCCACGAGCGTTTACTGCCCTACCTTCCACCTCAACAACGGTTTTATCCTTTTCGATACTCATCGTACGGGCATACAGGCTCCAATCGTCAAAATGTGCTTTCTGCTTCAGTATCAATGTGACAGGACGATACAGTCCTGCGCCAGGATACCAGCGCGAGCTCTCCTCCACATTCTCCAGATGCACGCTGATGTCCAGCTTTCCAGCTTTCAGATAAGGGGTAGCGTCTACGCGGAAGGCATTATAACCGTATGCCCAATGACCAGCCTCTTGTCCGTTAATATAGACATGAGGGTCTGACATTGCTCCGTCGAACACGAGTTCTGCAGCCTCATAGCCTGAAGGAATGTCAATGCTCGTCTTGTACCACCCTTCGCCTATCCAGGGCAGAGCACCACTACGTCCAGACTTCTCAGAAGCCTCCGTCTCACCATTCTGCACGATAGCCACCTTTTGCAAGTCCCATTTCTTGTCGAACGGTCCTGCAATAGCCCAATCATGAGGAATCTGTACCTCGGTCCATGACTTGTTATCATGAGAGAAATCCCATGTCTTCAGATTGATCTCCTGTCGCGTTTGTCCCATAGCACACAAGCTAAACAAAAGCGCTGTCATTGTTAGTTTTAGTTCCTTCATCTGTAATATCAGTTAGTATTCGTTGGGTACAAAGGTACGATTAAACGAGAACAAAACAAAGAAAAAGTTTCTTTTTTGTCGAGTGTGAGTACCTTCGCTGAGTTTTATTCAGCAAAGGTACAAAAAAATCCTCGCAGAAACAAATCTGCGAGGACTTTTGTTGATTTATTCTAAGTTTGAATTACTTCGTAGTGTCGATGAACATAGCTACGCGGTTGAAGTCGTTCTCAGAAGAGAGCTTGTCAGTTGCGCCC
>ERZ842401.1710-NODE-1710-length-30638-cov-11.623124_pt1 | contig 30638 bp, 25 predicted proteins | sample MGYA00521270_ERZ842401 | MGnify/ENA primary metagenome ERZ842401 (study PRJEB31892, sample SAMEA3878208) | bioreactor metagenome | biome: Moose rumen | place: Sweden | collected 2011-10 | study: EMG produced TPA metagenomics assembly of the PRJEB12797 data set...
CGCCACATGCACCTCAAGCATGCGTGTCTACCATTCCACCACATCGACTGGTATTATATTATTTTATAAATTTCTATTTAATTGTCAATCTTTAATCATACCGTCTCTGCGGCGGATGATGTTTTCAACATCCCTCTCCTCGGAAGATACGTAATCTTCCTCGTCGGCATTGCGCCTCGCTTTAAACGCCACCGCCTCCAATTAGTCAGAATATTCATTACTGACATAATTGTCGGGCTTTCGCCTTACAGGCTCATGGCTCTGCTCGGCTTGCACCACATTGACATAAATTCTACATGGAATATTATGATATAAATTTATCTGTAAAAATTGTATCACAAAAGTTTTTTAATACAAAGAGATTATTGTAGATTATATTTTATATTGTAAAATATGTTTATGAAAAAAATATTATTAATATTAATTTGTTTAATAAGTTTACCCGTTTATTCTAAAACTATTGATGATGTATTTACAACCAACGAGAACGGGAGATTGATTTATCACATCCCTGACGAAGCGGATGAAGATAACCAAACTACCGAAACAGAAATAAATAATGAGGTAAAATCTGATATTATCAGCGATGACGTCACCGCTGATACTTCAGGCTCAAACACCATTCTTGAGGAAGAATTGGAAGAAGAAGATGAAGATTACGACATCAGCGATATGTATTCCTATGTTTTAAAAGGTTATGCACAATATAACGAAGAAGATGAAAATGTTGTTCCTCTTGAGCTTTCCGAAAATGAAATTGCAGTAATAAATATAAAAAGACCTGTTCCTGTTGAGGGCAAATATTTTGGTTCTCTAAAGCCGTCAGAATCTTTATACGATAATACATATTACATGTATAACGGTACGGAATACAGTATTTCCCCAATATCAGGGAAAGCTTCAAAAAATATTGCAGGCGGATTTAGTGCAGGAACAACCTACTCCCAAGGAATAGATTACGGAGAACTTGAACAATCTTCAGGAATTTTTACGAAATATCAGTATAAAAATTTCTCGCTTAGTACATCATACCTTAAAACCGTCAATACTACAAATAACAACTACAACGACAACTTTTACATAATTCCGGAACTAAAACTTAATCAATATCTGACTCTTAAAAATATTTTGTCAGCAGATACCGTAAAAAAACGCAAAAAAGCTGAAATAGTAATCTCTATAAATCCGCTCGGGAATAAAGACAGTGATCGTTTATTGTTTGAATTTGGAGCGAATGAAACATACGACGAAACAAACAGTGTATTGAAAAATCAGTTCAAATTTACAACAAATTTCAGGTTTTAAACATTTTGTAACTATTTTGTTTAATACTAATTTTTCTAATATAATTAAAATACGGGGATGTATGAGAAATAAAGAAATTCAGGACAAATTAGAAAAAGAAGAAAAAATCAGAAACCGAAAAACAGGTATCGGATATTCTTTTTTGACTTTTGTTCTTGTTTTCTGCCTTATCCAAATAGGCTACGGGGCAATACTAAATATTACAAAAATTATTTCTTATAAAGGTAAAGTCGGAGTACTTGAAAATGTATTAAAACAGACCAAACTCCATAATGAAGATTTAAAAGCGGAAAAGAAAATGGTAACATCCGACAACAGCCTTGAAGGTATAGCAAGAAACAACCTCAAAATGGCCGGAAAGGACGAGGTTCTCATTATAATAAATAAAAAAGTCGAAAAACCTGTTAAAAAGAAGAACAAATGGGTATTTGAAGATTGGATAAATAATAATAAGAAAAAAAATACCGAAGAATTTACAGAACCCTATGTTCCTGAAACATTTGATGAAGAATAGGATTGCAATATGGAAAACAACGAAATTATACAATTGATAAAAAAAGCTTTTGAGCTTAAAGAACAAAAATACTATAAACCTGCAATTGAGATGCTTTACAAAGCATTAGAAATTGAAAACGACAATCCCGACATCCTGTATCAGATTGCAGAATTGTACTTTTTGATGAATAATTACGAGCGTTCCATGCAATACCTTGAAAAATCGTTAAATGTATCAGCCGATAATCAAAATTCGCTCAAACTTATGTGTAAAATCAGTGAAAGATGCGGCGATATGGATAAAGCACTGGATTATGCCCAAAAATTATACAACTGCGAAAAAAATTACGAAAATCTTGACAGACTTGCATCCATATTGTTCAAGCTCAAATTATACACAGAAATTGAGCAATATGAAACATCAGAATTGTTTGATAATAATTTGAGAATTAAATATGCACAAAATCTTTATGAAAACTCTGAAATCGAAAAGGCTAAAGAACAACTTGCATTATGTGACGGGAATGATGAAAAAGTTCTCCTTCTAAAAGGCAGGATGAAATACGACGAAAACGATTTTGAAGCCTCAAAAGAGATATTTAACAGAATATCAGCAAATACTCAAGACCCTGAAATTCTGAATTATATGGGGCTGTTTGAGCTTGAAAACATGAATTTTATTGAAAGTATAAAATGTTTTTCAAAGGCTTCAGATATAAACAAAAACAACCCAAAATATTATTATAATCTCGGGAACGCTTATTTCTACAACGGTTGGATAAAAGAAGCGCAGCAAGCATATTCAAAAGCGATCTACCTGTCCCCTGACAATGCGGATTACAGATATTCGCTTGCGTATTTATATTATGAATCAAAAGATTATTCAAAAGCCAACAATGAAGTTCAGGCTATTTTGGGTATATCTCCCGAGCATGAAGCCACAATAGTTTTGAGTGCTTTATTACTTGCAGTTGAAAAGAAATATATTGAAGCTGTCGAAATTCTTGAACAATGCACCTCCGGATCGCCTGAAGATGACTTTGCAAAAACATCTTTGAGTTCTATATATACAATTTTAGGTAACTATGACAAAGCTGTTTCAATACTTGAAGATACACAGGCGGTAAAAACCAAAACACCGTCTGCGTTATGTGATTTGGCAGAAATTTATACTACAAGAAAAAATTACGATAAAGCGATGGAAATTACACAGCAAATTTTGGAACAAAACGACAAATATATTGCAGGGTACATTCTTGGGGCAAAAATATCCTATCTCCAAGACGATTACGAAAAGACCAAAGAATATGCTCAGGAAGTATTATCGCTGGATATAAACTGTTCATCGGGCTATTATTATCTTGCGCTTTCAAGACACAAAACAGATGACATGGAAGAAGCAATAGAATGTATGAAAAGAGCCATACTTTACGATTTGAACAATCCTGCATATTACGCAAAAATGAGCGATTTTTACAAGGAAAAAGAGGATTATAAATCAGCACTTGAATATATTGCCGAAGCCGAAAAACTCGACGAAACAAACAAATATAAATTTAAGTATTCAGAGCTTGTAAAATTAAACAGAAAAAAATAATTTGCCTTTTGCAAAAACATAAATATAATACATGATATCTGAGATTTATGAGGGATAGTACAGAGTATGAAGTATAGGTTATTAAAATTTTTAGCATCAATATTTATTATTTTGGGAATATGTACGGGTACGTTTGCCGCAGAAGATTTAACCGATCAGGTTGTACCAAAACAGTATCCCAAAAAATATACTCCCGTTTATATTAAACAAATTGCTCCCGGGTATAAGAGCGTAGGGAGTGATGAAATATTTTATGTTGCACTTGATATGCTAAAAGACACAACAGGCATGTTTTCAAGAAATGCGATTTTAGGTAACAATTTATCTCAAAAGCCGGTAAAAATTGAGTTTAAGGATTTGAGCCAAATTAACCCCGATTATGCAAGCTTTGATGCTTTGGGCTGGAAAAAAGGAAAACGCCTGTATATATACATAAGCAATCGGCATAAGGAAGCCCCCGCAGGCGCACTTGCAGCACTTTTAGCACACGAAGCACTGCATCAGGATGAATTTAACTCTCTTGCAGAGGAAACTTACGCATGGACTATGGAAGCTGTTGTATGGGATGAAATTCTTAAAATGTACCCCGAAGCAAATGACAAAAGCTCTGCTCTCGTAAAAAGAGAAAATACCCTGAAACAACTGCTTGAAAAAGGTAATCATACCAATAAATACATAAAAAAATCAGTTATGCAAAATTCGGGATATCAAAACCTTCCGTCATATTCTCCGGGGTTTGAGAATTTATAATTCGCCTATAAAATCAACAACCTCTTTTAATGAATATATATTATTTTGGACAAAAAAGTTTTTCGCTGAGTGTGTTTTGACATAATCAAGATTTTTACCGTCAAGAAAATCCTGAGAATAGGGTCTTAACATAACAGAGGGTATAATTACCGTATCACAGATTTCATCTTTAACTGTTCTTATTAAATCATCGGTAGTAATTAAACCGGCAACCGTTATATCTTCCCCCCAATATTTTGATTCAACGGGACAGATTTTAACCTCAAGATTTTTTATTTTATTTAACTTTATGGCAACTTTATCAAGCATATTTTTTGCGGCAAAAGAGCAGGCAAAAACTATCTTATAAGGTTTTTTCAATGATTTTGGGAGTTTTAATTTTTTAAAATCATCATAAGTTAATCTGAGTGCGCCGACTCCGTCGTCCAGCTGAGAAAAATTACCGTAATACTTTGCGGGCGGAATAGGCATATTTGCAAGCAGGAAAAACTCATCCGAACAACAAACTCTTTTGTATTTAGAAGATATCTTGATTGTTTCTTGGGCAATATCAGCATCTACACGTTTTAACTTATCTTGCCGAAACTGCGTTATCCCGACAGGAACAATTGCCACAGAAAGTACAGTATTTTTTAATTTCGCCAAATCTGAAAGTGTACGCTCAAGCTCTTTGCCGTCATTTAACCCAGGACAAAGAACAATCTGTGCATGGAAAGGGATTTTATTCTTTCTTAACCAGTTTAAATTATCTAAAGCCTTTCCTGCATTAGGGTTACGCAGCATTTTTACACGCAGCTGCGGATTAGTCGTGTGAACCGATACATAAAAAGGCCCTAAATGCATACGTCTTATACGCTCTTTATCCTTATCCGTCAAATTTGTAAGCGTTATATAAGTTCCCTGAAGATATGAAAGCCTGTAATCATCATCTTTAATATATAAAGTATCACGCAAACCTTTCGGCTGTTGGTCTACAAAGCAAAAAATACAGTGATTTAAACATGGTTTAATTCTGTCAAAAACCGCACTTTTAAATACGATACCCAAATCCTCGTCAAAGTCTTTTTCTATTTCGATTTCTTCGGTTTGTCCATTTGTACGTTTTACCAAAATAGTAACAAGCTCGGATTTCATATAGAAATTATAGTCAATCATATCTGTCATTACCTGTCCATCAACAGCCAATAACTCGTCGCCACATTCAATTTCAAGCTCCTGAGCAATAGAATCAGGTAACACACTATCAACTATTGCGGGCATTTTTTTCAAGTCCTTCGATTAAATTTATAAAATTATTGTATTCGCAGACAGTATTATCAAGAACAATTTTCTGATAAAAATCAATGGAAGAATATTCGTTGTTTAAAAGATTTTGAGCATTTTTTTTGTGCAAATACGCACAAGTTTTAATTTTATCAATCATTTCTGTTAAATCACTATCAGAGAGAAAAGACATACAAGATAGCTTTATTCTTGCATCCGAAAGAAATTGAGCAGGATTTTGTGAAAACGGCTTTAATAAAAGTTTTCTAAGCTCCTTTAAGCCCGAATCCGTAACCGAATAAAAGGCAGATAACTTTCCTCCCTCGGACATAACCTTTGAGCAGGTAATAAAACCGTTGTTTTCAAGCTTTACAAGAGCAGGTTTCAAAGCTCCGAAACTCGGATCTGCAAATGGCGCAAATACATCTTTTATATGCTTTCTGATAGCATACATGGTTAAATCACGTTTTATAAGCACAAACAGTATTAATAAGTTTACCATACATAAAAGATATCATTAATTTACAACATAGTAAAGATATCGTACAATCAGGTTTATGCGATATTTTACAAAAAAATATTTTGGGGTAAAATATTGATGTGGATAAAACATATCTGTTTTTAAGGAGAAAAATATTATGAAAAAGGTACTATTGAGTTTATTTATTGTTGCAACAATTGCACTTCAGGGTGTAGCGGCAACAACTTACAGTCCTGCATCAAGAGTTCAGGAAATAGGAGAAAAACTTTTGACCAAAAGCGGCATTTCTTCAACAAATGTTAAATTTATGGTAGTTTCCGATACTCCGAACAATTCTGAATTTATTACAACAAAAGTAGTAAATGTTTCAAGTGCAGAACTTGCATTTGCAGGAAATGATAATGAAACGGCAGCAGTTGTAGCTTCAGAACTCGGACACATTATTTTTGGTCACGGTTCAAGAAGCAAAGTATTTAATCTTTTGCAGGCTACAACTGATACAAGCGTAGCGACAACAGAAACGATGCAGACATTTGCATCTTCATATCAAACAACAAAAGAAGACAAAGAAGCTGATTTAGTAGCAGTAAACCTTATGGTTGCGGCAGATTACAACCCTTTGGCAGCAATCGTTGTTTACACAAAACAAACAGGCACCTATTGGGATACAATTATCGGCAGACCTGCAAATGCTGATAAAGCACTAAATATTTATGATTATATAGCATACGCATATCCTGCAAAATTAAAAGTCGGTTACGGCTGTAACGAATACAGAACATTCCTTTCTTATGCTCAAGGAATTACAGATACAAGAAATGCTAGCAAAAAATTAGTCAAAAAACACGAAAAAACATACAAAAAAGCACAAAAAACAACTTCTGATAAAATAACAAAATTCAAAGTCAGAGGCGGTGTAAGCGGTTGGGATGCAGTTTACGGACTATTAAACAGCGTACAACAATAATTCTATAAAACAATCGGGCAGATTAAACCTGCCCGCAATATTACTATATGAAACAAATAATTCTATTACTTATAAAAATTTATCAATGGTTTTCTAAATTCACACCGCCTGTTTGCAGATTTACACCTACATGCTCTGAATACACAAAACAGGCAATTATAAAATACGGAGCCATAAAGGGATTATGGCTTGGTATAAAACGTATTTGTCGTTGTCACCCAGGAAATCCCGGAGGTTATGACCCTGTACCTTAAAATTTTATATATACATTTACAAAAATCTATAATATAATACTTTTATGAAAGCTATTCAAATTATTGCACCCGTAAAGAGTCCTCAAGATATTCCCGTATTTTGCAAAAATACGGGATGCCGAAGATTTTATGCCTACTATGACAGATTTATGGACGGCAATTTTGAATATATTCAAGAATTTATTGAAACTGCAAAACAATGTGGTGCAAAATTCTTTGTAAACTTTAAACACGACATAGGGGAAGAACAACTCCCCGAAATCAAAAAATTTCTGAAATATCTTAAAAATTGTGACATTACAGGTATTTACATCAACAGTTTTGCCGTACTTGAAGCCATAAAAATGTTCAAACTCCCATTCAGAGTACTTGCTGATTCTTATTTTGACATCCATAACCTTGCGGGGATTGACTTTATAAACAGTTTTCACAAAGTTTACGGGATAATTATAACAGAAGAAATTTACCTTAAAAACATATCCAAAATCAAAAAATTTACGGATTTATCACTTGCAATAGATTCCGACAATCTGCCTTGGTGCGCAGAGGATATAATTAAATTGAATGCAATTGATTATGTTGTAATCAAAGGTAAATTTAAAAACGAAGAAGAAATTCTTGAAGGAATTGAACTTATCGAGAAGATTTTAAACAATCCAAAAATGTTTAAAAAGCAAAAACTTCCTTTTAAACATACCAGACAATGTATTTATCAGACAAATCATTTTTCGGGAGATGTAGTCAGTGCAGAAGGAAAAGATTTCAAATTCAGCAGAAATATCAAAAGCTTTGAATGGGATAATATAAAAAGGGTTATGACCCCAAAAGACCTTGAAATAAACGACAAATACAGAATTAATCTGCGCCTTACATCATTAGCTCAAATAAAAGAATTAGAAAACTATATCAAAAAACTTAATCATAATCCTATTTATTCGGTTGAATTCGGAGAAATAGTTTCAACATGCGACCTTGCAACAAACAGCTTTTCAAAAGTTATTACCAAAGTAAAAAAATTCTGTCATAAATACGGAATAAAATTTCAGCTTTCAACTCCCAAAATACTTATTGAACGTGATTTTGACAGAACTTATGAGTATGAAAAAGAGCTTTTACTCACAGACCCGAAACCTGATTCTCTTATTATTAATAATATCGGATATTTCTGGGCTTTTGTAAACGACCTTGATGTTCTTGATATTCCGTTTGAAATCGGACAAGGAATAAATTTGCTAAACAGTATGTCTATTAAATGTTTAAACAATCTTGCAAAGATAGACACAGTAGATTTTACGTCATTCCCGGATTATCAATCTGCAATAAAAACACTCAAAAAAATTAAAAATGAAATTCCAAACAAAAAATATACAATCGGCGGGAATATAAGAGTTTCGAGCATGGGTCTTTGTCCTTTAAACAATGACAGTGCTGTTGTATCAAGATTGTCATGCAAAGCGCCTTGTCATAACGGGAATTATGCACTAAAAGATCCGTCCCTTGATAAAGTGTTTCCTTTTGTATGCGACGGCTTTTGCAGAATGCACATGTTTGAAGATACGGTAATGCAGGATTTTGAACATGTCGAAGAACTTTATAATGCGGGAATTAATGAATTCGTCTTTGATTTTTCTGCACTCCCGCCAAAGTATATTCCTCTTTTATTAAATAATTTCTTCCTCAAAATGAGTACTCCGAATAATTAAGCAATAAAAAAGGAGCCTTTAGGGGAGGCTCCATATTTGTAGTAGGGGGAAAAGGAGGAAATTTATTATGTTCTAGTTACATGATACATATCGGTACACTTTTGTAAGAACTTTAATTTTTTAAGTCTTTTGTTAAGATTTTGTTACATTTAAGAGTTTTGTGAAATTCAGCATTTCAAAATACGTTTAACATTATAGAGAGATATTCAAGGAGAGCAATTATGGCTTATCAAGGTATTACATCAATTGATAAACTGCGGGAAGCACAGGCTGCATCTCAGGCTCAGGGCGGACAACCCGTACCAAATTACAATGAATGGGCTGAAGTAATGCAAGACTTGAGTGCCGCAGGTGTGAAGTCCACCGGAAGTTATGAAGGTGATTTAAAAATGCGCAACATGCTAAAAGAACAGATGAAAGAAATGGCAGCGCAAAATGTTGAGGAACAAAAAAATATCGAAAAAGATAAAGAAGAACCTCAAAACAATCCGCAAAAAATGATGGATAATAAAACCAAAAATGATGATGAACAGGTACAAAAAGCGCAAGTAGTAAACGCAACTGGAAATGATGCGCTTAAAAACTATTACAAATTCTTACTGGGATAAATATTCGTTGGAAATTAATCAAAAAAAAAGACTTCAGCATGACTTGACTGAAGTCTTTTTTATTAGTTTTTGGCGATGACATATTGCGGATTTATTGCAAGCCATTTGAATGTCTGAGAATCGGTTTGCGGAATATCTATTACAAAAGTTCCGCCGTAACGTCCTCTTGAAAACACCAAATATCCGTCTGAGGCAAGATTGTGAAAAGCTTTTCTAATAGTATTCGGACTCAAGTCGAATTCTTTTGATAATTCCATAATTGACGGCAATTTATCTCCTACATTGTAATCTGAGGCTATCATTTTTTTAAGCATGTTTTCTGTTTTTTCATAATAGTAAAATGCAGTATCGGCAGCAGGTGCAAAAATAGACATCTCAGGTTTAGCGGGAACAGTGTTATCATTCGGAATTTTTATAACAGTTGTTCCGTAGCGTCCGCGCTTTGCAAGAAGTATACCTCTGTCAATAAGAATTTTTAAAGCATCATGGACAGTCTTTATACTCGCCTTTAATTGATGTGAGATAACATTGTGCGGCGGTATTCTGTCTCCGACTTTCAAATTAGAACAAATATATTTTTCCAAATCCTTAACCACCATATCAACTAAAGTTTCTGTTTTAGAGGCTTCGGTATTTTTAATATCAAAATCAAGACTGTTTATTGCCCAGCCGTATTCATTAGAATTTTTGTATTTATGTTCAATAATACCCTGAGCACTTAAAGCCTCAAGTGCAAGACGAGTCGTATTCGCACTATACCCAATTATTGTAGATATAGTTCTGGATGAAGGCAAAAGCATGCCGACTTTGAAGGAGCTTGTCTGTATATATCTTTTTACCGCCTCAATTGCCAAATCTCTTTTTGAAGTTAATTTACGAAAAACCGGCTTGTTATAATCACGAATTACAGTTCCTATACATTGTTTAGATTCTACATAACCTAAATCTTCAATATAACGAAAAGCATTTTGCATTGTTCCCAGACTTACACCGAGCTTATATGCAAAATCCGCTTTTGGCGGAAGAATATTACCGATTTCAAAAGCTTTGAGTTTTAGCCCATGCTCAATATATTTAATAAGCCATTTACCTATTACAACAGACTTTGATTCACATATATTTTTTAAATCAGGTAAATCAATCACTGTATCTGTTATTGAAATAGCAGTAAAATCAGACTTTTTCGCACATACATAAGAACTGTTCATAAAATATTTTCCTTCTACCTGCTTTTTAATGATACCTAATTTATAAAAAAACAGCAAGTATTTTTTTTGCGAAAAATAAATATTATGTAACGAAATGTAAATAAATAAGAAAGTACTGAAATCGGGCAATTTCAAATTTTTTTATATAAATAAGAGAGTTTTTAAGAAAAGAGAGTTATATGGTAAGTAATGTAAGCGGACAATTTAATATCAATAAATTAAACAACGGTACCATGCTTAGAGCAATGGGTAAAAAGAACCAGTTATCCGCTCCTAAAAATCCCGCTATGGGCAAAGAAGGCTCACTTTTCGGGATGAAAAATGCAAGAATGATTAGCGGAAGTGATAATGCGCAGAATGCAACAGCTGCAGGCAAAAACCCTACTTTATCAGCAGCAGCAGAAGTAAATACCGCAAAATCACTTAATGATTTGACTAAAAAAACTAAATCTCCAAGCAAAGAAATTACCAATAACGAAAGCAAATCATCTACCGGTTCAGTTGGTGCTGAAGGTATCGATGGGGTAGATTTCGGGAATTTAGGAACATTATCAGTTCCTGAACTTGAAGCTATAAAACAAGAATTAACAGATTTAGTAAACAGCGATGCACCTGCTATTTTAATTAAACCATTTGAAGTTAAATTATCAAGAGTTGAATCAGAATTGTCTTCAAGAGCCGCAGAAGATGGCGATAAAGTTTCTGAAGATAACAAAAAAGCAGGAGAAACAGAAGACAAAGACGTAGAAAAACAAGGCGAAGATGCAAAAGCCGAATCAGGCAAATCTGCAAGCGATGGAAAATCTGCAACAAAAGATACCGAAAAAGGAACCGAAACCATCAATAACACATCTCAAAAGATGGAAACAAGTGCCAAGAACAGCAAAACTCAAGAAAAGAAAATGAAAGCTGAAATGGAAAAAGGTCAGAGAGAAATTGAATCAAATCAGAATAAAATGACCATTGCAGCAGCAGAAATAGAAAAAGTATCGGAAGAAAATGATGCAGTGAATGCTGAAATCGAAGGTTTAAATGCACAGATTGAAGGAATGGGCGAAGGTTCTGATCCTTCAGAAGCTGAAGCACTTCAACAGCAAATAACTACAAGAAGTGCTGTTGTAACAGCCAATCAAGCTACAATGGGCAGACATCAGGTTACAATCCAGAAATTCCAAGCTTCAACAGGTACACAAATCAGAAGATTAACAAGAACAGCAACTACATATTCTAAAGCTATGGTCGCAAACCAAAAAGCAGCTGCAGCAGCTCAACAAGAACAATCAAAAGTTTTGGAAGTTGCTACCAAAGCAGATGAAATTTCAGGTTATGTAGCGACAACAGGTCAATTAACCCAATATGCAGGTAAAGCAATGATTGCTTTAGGTTCTGCAATGGTTACAGGCGGTCAGGCTTTAATTGCAGCAGGATCTGTAACCGAAAAAATCGGTATTGGTGTTGAAACAGTCGGAAATTACGGAAAAATGGCTGCTAATATTACAAAAACAGCAGTTTATGCATCTGAAGGAAATATTATGGGTGCAGTAACATCTGCAGCTTCAGCAGTTATGTCAGGTGTTTCCGCAGCTAAAGGTACAAAAGAAATGGCAGGCGGATTCAAGAGCGTAAACGCAGAAGCAGCAAAAGCTTCACAAAAAGCAAGTGCAAAAGCCGCAAATAAAGCTGCCGAAAAAACTGCAGCTGCTGAAGCTGCAAAAAAAGCAGGAGATGTTACAAAAGCAGACAAATTAACGGCACAGGCAGACAAATTTACCGAAAAAGCTAAAGGTTTTGATAAAATGGAAGTGAAATTCCAAGGGAAAGTTGATGCTTCCAATATGAAACAACTTGACAAATCTATTAAAAAAGCAGAAAAACAAGCAACAAAAATGCAAGGTGTTGATATGGAAAGTGCTAAAGTTGATGGAAAACTTGATCCTAACAAAATGTCAAAATCTCAGTTAGCAAAATACAATGCAGACAATAAAGTAGCAGAATTAAGAACATTAAAAAATAATGCTGACCCAACTCAAATCAATATAAATAAGTCTATAAATGAAATGCAAAAACAAATGACAGGTAAAGAAGGAACAAGATTTACAGATCTTGCTAAAGGAAAAGAAGATTTAAGAAATTGGGCAGACGGAGCAGATAAAGCATTCGGCAGTAAAATGGAAAATATAACTAAATTTGGTTCAACAATGATGAGTGCAGCTTCTATGTTCGGTCAGCAACAACAAACAGGTGCAGCAACAGGTGTTCGCAGAGGATCAGGTGCAGTACAAATGTCACGCAGAAGAAGAATTGCATAATAAAATCAAATATACAATACAAAAAACGACCTTTAAATCAAAGGTCGTTTTTTATTATAAATTATCCATTTTTCTAATCAAATAGAGATACAAAACTACTGCCCCCTATTAGGGGGCAATTAATCGGTAATATTTCTGCCCCCTTTTAGGGGGAAGTACCTGCGTAAGCAGGTGTAGGGGGTCACCTTCTACTTTATTATTTATAAGATATTGTCGTCTGAATTTTATACCGAGCTGATTTTTGCGTATAAATTGCCAAAGTTTGAGTTATTGAGGTGTCATGTTATTTCGAAAGTTTCCGCAAAAAACTTTTATTTAATGATATAACCTTTACCCCCTTTGTCCTAACGAACATTGCTCCCTATTAGGGGGCAATTAATTGGTAATATCTTCTGCCCCCTTTTAGGGGGAAGTACCTGCGCAAGCAGGGGTAGGGGGTAATTTACTATCTTACTTTATTTTCATTTCCTGCTATTAAACGCTTTATATTTTCACGGTGTAAATAAATCACATAAAGAGCAGCAAGTAACGAATATACAATATAAGCAGGCGGAGAATTAAGCATCCACATAACCACGGGAGCAAGTGCCAGTGCAATAATAGAACCTAACGAAACATATCTTGAAATCCATGTAATTACCGCCCATACAACCGCTATAATTAAGCCTGCCTGCCAATTCAAAGCAAGAAGTGTACCGACTCCGCTTGCAACTGATTTTCCGCCCGTAAAATTTAAAAATACAGACTTACTGTGACCGATTATTACAAAAACAGCCGCCAAAACAGGCAGTAAACCGATATCTTTGAAAACCGTTCCAAAAATATAAGCAAGAACAACAGGCAAAGCACCTTTGATGGCGTCCAAAATCATTACGGTAAAGAACCATTTTTTACCCAATACACGTTTAACATTCGTCGCACCTGTCGAGCCTGAACCGATTGTTCTAATGTCTTGACCTGTTATAAGTTTTACAATTATAAAACCTGTCGGAATTGAACCAATTATATAAGCTTCGACTATGACAATTAAAATTTGTATAATAACATTGATATCCATATTTTCTCTCCCTAAACAACAGAATTATACAAATTAAATATTCATTTGTAAAGATTATAACCAATCATGCTCTATAAAAAGATATTGATTACAACGGCATTCTAAGAGCCATATAAAATAAGATACTTCGCCTAAAGGCTCAGTATGACGGTTGGGGCAATCATAAAGTAACAATAAATGTTATGACAAAATAAGTTTAAAACTCAGATTTTCGCAAACAGTCTGCAAAATCATTGCAGGAGTAAGAGCGACCTGTCTTTTTGCATCTTCGACATATCTGATATCTTTTGACAATTTGTAATAAAGTGATTTGTTGTTCTTATTGGCATTCATTTCAGATAAAATATAGTTTTCTATCTGAGTAAAAACAATTTTAGGTTCAAACTCGGCACAAAGCTTCATAAGCTTTTCACAAAAATCTAAAACATCATTTCTGTCGATATTCCAATACTGAGAAATAACCTCATTCACATCAGAATAACCTGATTCATCATTTTTTACGACCGGAACAAAAAATGACATTGAACGTGATACAACAGTAGAAATAACATCTGTCTTATCTGTTGTTAATATAATAAAAGTAGTATTTTGGGGAGGTTCCTCAAAAGTCTTTAAAAGAGCATTAGAAGTTATTTCAGGGAAATTTTGCATATTCAAAGGCAACAAATTCCCATCTTCATCCCTGTCACAAAATATATAAACCCTGTGATAATCACTTGTAACCGAAAGCTCAGAAATTATAGACTTTGCCTGAGCAACAGTAATATTTTTCTTGCCAGACGATGAGCTTTCCTCATCATTTGAAACAGATGATTCTTTAAAATCAAGCCTTGTATAAATCTTGACTGCGGGGTGAGTCTGTTCTCTAATCCATCTGCAGTTTATACAATCGCAATTAATATCTCCGTTATTTTTACAATTTAAAAGACGTGCAATTTCAAGAGCAAGTTCGCATTGAGTCTTTGTATCCGCTCCCCATAACAAAATACAGTGGGAAAGATTTTTATTTTCATCCTCTATACCCGCTCTGAAATAATCAAGAAGCTGAGGAACCTTGTCATAAATCTTGCTATCGTAATAGAGCATATTCAACCTCTCTTTCAGGCGTAAGGTCAGATTTTCCTGATTTTATTCTGTATTCTGCATCCGCAAGATTTTCTTTAAGTTTGACAAGTGATTTTAGTGGAACATTTTTCATTTCTTCAAGTTCAATTTTTAGTTTATACGGATGAATTTTAAGCATTTGTGCTGCCTGCGGCTGAGAATATTTTGCTGCAAAAGCTTTTAACTGAATTTTTTTATGCAAAGTTGTATGAAGGGATGACAAAATCTGAAGCGGATGACGTGTCATCAGCAGTTTTTGATATTCTTCAAGCGCTTTTGGCATATTGCCGCTCACAATCAAATCAACAAACGTAAATAAATCCTCATTATTCACACAAATAAGTTTTACATCATCAGTTGTCGGTTTTTTATTTCCAACATAGGTTTTTAACTTATCTAATTCAACATCAAGCATTCTTAAATTCTGACCAACCCTTGCCAAAATCATACTCGCAACATCTTTTGAAACAACTAAATCTTTAGAGTTACCTTGATGTATAATCCAATTTTCGTATTTATCGGTTTCATACCATAAAAATCTGTTAAATTCTTTTGTCTCAAATTTTGAAAGAAGTTTAAATATTTTTTTTCTTTTATCTATTGTCGTTTTTTTCTGCGCATCGGGATTTATAACAGCCCTAAAAACTATATCAAGATTTTCGGGGCAATTATTCAGTATTTGCTCAAGATGTTTGAGCTGCTCATCATCAAAAGACGATTTTTCATCATTTCTTTCACTGTTTTTAAAATAATTTATGCAATCAATTACAATGAGCATCTTTCCAAACATCATAGGCTGAGAAGAAACGGCAGCAATCAAATCAGGAAATTTCGGATTTGAAAATTCTTTGTAACTCATTTCAACAAATTCTTTATCTAAACCCGATTTTAATTCTTTCACAGCATTTGAAATATAAAATTCTTCGTCACCATAGAAAAAGTAAATCATAAAACTATTTTATCCTAAAAAAGAAAATGAGTCATACGGATATTATCAACCGTTAAACTCTTTTACAAAAGAATCTGCCCAACGTACCAAATTTGCCACATCATAAGGCTTTGGCAAATATAAATCAGCACCCGTATTCAAAACCAATTCTTTATCATGGATTATTGAAGTAACAATAATTTTGGTATTTCGGAATTTGTCGGATTGTTTTAATTTATAACAAAGATTAAGCCCGTTTTTCTTTTCTAAATCCCCTGCGTCAGCGATAATAAGGGCAGGCGTTTGGTCAGGCTCTGCGTAATTTTGTGAAATAATCGCTTCGTATCCCTGAAGTTCAAAAATTGTGTGCAACAGGGTACACAAAGCATCATCCGTCTCATAAATAACAACTTTGTTATTATACACAGGGTTTTCCACGGAATCAGTTGCAGAGATTTTTGCACGGTCAAAAATATAATTGGACTTATCAGGCAAATCTGCTATATTATTGAGATTTTTCAAAGTCGTAAGCACCTGAGAAACAGAATTATACTCTTTCACATCACTTGTTATTCCGCTTATCGTAAAATGAACAAAATTTGCTCTTTTCCCCGCAAATTCATCCCCCTGCAAAATCATATACCCTCTTGATAAATCATGCTCGGCGTAGAATTTGTTTACAACATTATCAAAAGCAAAGGTCAAAAACTTTGCAAGACTTTCAGCCTTGACAGGGTTTGTTATAACAAAAAAAGAATCCTCCTCAAGCAAGCCGATATAATCGTCGGCAGCGATAGAAGCTTTTATAATTGCTGCATAAGTCTGCTGAAGTTTATCAGAAGCCAACTCAGTATAAGCTTGTCGGTACTGTTCAAAATTCTGTATTTTAATATACAACATAGCCCAAGGTGTAGATTCAAGTATTTTTCTTTTTATTGCACGTTGAGTATATTTATTGTTCGGGATAAACAATTTTGTATCCGTATTGGTTTCAAACTCTCGGCGCAAATGCGCATCCATTCTTACCTTGAACTCTTTTGGATTGACGGGTTCAGACAGAAAATCATCCGCACCGTTATTTAAAACATTTATTCTGTCGTTAAAATCCGCAGATTTTGATAACGCTACAATCACAGGGCGCATATTATAAGTCAATGCACGAACCTGTTTACAAAAATCAGACAAATCGTCATCAAAACTATCAGAAATTATAATTAAATCAGGTTCACTATCTTTGATAATTTTTATGGCAGAAAGCAAATCCCTGGAAATAATGACCTGATTTGAATCAGATTCCAAAAGTTTTTTATATTTGGTAGACAATTCAAGTCTTTTATCAATAATAAGTGTTACAGATTGCATTTTATTCTCGCTTGCTCCTCTATATTTTTGACAGGAAGTTTTACACAAAAAGTAATTATACTGTTATTATCGTCAATAGGTTTCGATTTAACATCAATTGAGCCATACATCTTTTCAATGAGGTTTTTTGTTATATATAATCCTAAACCGCTGCCCTGAACTTTTCTGGTTAAAGGATTGTCAATTCTTGCAAATTTGGTAAATATTCTTGAATAATCATCAGGTGAAATATGCAGTCCGATATTTGAAACATTTATAAGCACTTCATTATTATCGTAAATTACGTCAATTTTTGAAGTATTATCAGATGATGAATATTTCGCGCTGTTTTCCATAAGATTAGTCATAATCTGCTGAAATTTATCCTTATCAACAAAAATTTTAGGAATATTATCGGGGCAATTTATGATAAACTTTTGAGACGGATATTGACTTTTAAGCATAAGCACAATCCGTTCAATAACAGGTTTTACATCAGTTTCATTAAAAACAATTGTATTCTTTTGTTGCAGTTTTGTGACCGCAAGCATATTTTCAACAAGATGAATCAACCTTTGAGATTGATCTTCTATTATTTTTATAAACTTCTTTTTGGTTTCATCATCGAGTTTATCCCAAGAAGAAAGCATAGTCTGAGAAAAGCCCTTGATAGATGTAAGAGGAGTCCTCAATTCATGACTTACGGTTGAAATAAAATCTTCATAACTCTGTTCTTCGTTCTCACCCATACCGAGATTATACCACTAATTTTAATAAAATAACAACAGAAACTAGAGAATTTTTGAGTGTAAATCTGTGCCGCCTGTCTTTATAAGAGAGTACTTGTCGGCAATTTGTTCTATCTTTTCAACAGGTGCAAACTTCAAATATTTTCTCCACCTCGGATACGGATAATAAATTTCAACCCCGTCTAAACCTATTTCTTTGAGCTCTTTTATAAAATTTTCCGTATTTATTGCCCAACAGCAAGCAGGGTGTGCCAAAACCGCAATCCCTCCGGATGAATGTATTGCAGATATAAGCTCTTTTATATTTCTTTTGGAAAATATACGGACTATATCTTTTTTCGTACCGCTTTCAGTTTTTGAGTAAAACTTTTTCATCTCATCGGAATTAACATCAATACCGTAAGCAAGCAAGTGAAGGAATATGTATTTGTACCACACATCAAACTCTGCACCTGTGATAAGAATATCATCTTTTGTATTTACATGACCGCCTGAAGTATTATGGTCGGTAATTGATATGTACTTATACCCTTTTTGTTTCGCCTGAGCAATAATATCACAAAACCCTGCCTCTCCATCCGAATAAAGAGTATGTATATGCAGATTTACTCTGTGGCTTTGGTAATCGTCTTTGGTAAAGGATGAAATTAAATCTTTAATCATAATTATATTTGTTTTTGCACCTATTTGTAATAAAATTATATTACAAAGGAGGGTTCATGTCCAAAGAGAAAATTGCGGGGAACATTTGGAGTGTAATGTTTGAAGGGGTAAAAATTTACTTTTCAAACATTGATAAGTTTATCTTATTTATGTTATTCCCTGTTTTCGGACAGCTTATCGGACTTGCTTTGACTTTCGGACTCACAATCGGACTTGCCCCCAAAATAGCAGAAAAAACAGACAGCCTTTCGGGGGCAATGGTTATGATAATTCTGCTTGCCATACCGGGGTTGCTTATATTTTTAAAAGCATTTTGGGATTATATGGTATGTTATGTTGCTCTAAATTCTATGACCGAAGGTGCAATTATGACAGGAAAAGTCTACGATTTTCAATCTCATAGAGAAGTCGCAACAAGACGAGCCTTTAAATATATAGGATTTTTACTTGCAGTCGGTATACTTTCCTTTGTTGCAATTACTTGTATGATTATTCCTGTTCTCGGGCTTATACCTCCGCTGATTATATGGATATTTTTTATTCTTGTATTTCAGGTGTTCACTTTTGAACAGGAGCTAGGAATTAAAGAATGTTTTAAACGCAGCTATGAACTTGTATCGGGATATTGGTTCAAAACATTTATCCTGATGTTTATACTTGCATTTTTCTCAATATTTATTATTACGGAAGGAATGTCAGTAATATTTGATTGCCTGCACCTTACAGACCCTGTAACATCATTGTTTGATTTTGCAGGGAAGGCACTGCCGCTTGAATATTTTAATAAAGCTTTGAGATACCTGAAACAACCTGAAATAACCGTTAATATGATTTCAAAATGTATTTATATGTCAATTTTGGGTACGATTGTTGCTCAGTTAAGTCTGCCAATCAGAAGCATCTGCTTCACACTTTGGTACAAAGCATTGGCGGATAAACAAGAAAAAACAACCGCTCAAAAACCTAAAAAGAAAGCAAAAAAAGAAAAAGACAGCGAATAAGAAATGTTTATCTGCAAAAATTGTAAATCAAAAGATAAATTTGAACTGATGTTTTCTCCCGATTATATGGGTGATAAAAACTTTTCGCAAAAATACAACGAAAAAGGTGATATTGAAATAACAGTAGACGGATACACTTTTATACCTGATTTACAGTTTATGAATGAACATGCAGTATGCAGATATTGCGGTCAAATTTACATGTGGGATTACGATTACAGGGGGTAAAATATGAGAATTGAAAACAGACAAAACTCTCAGACAAGAGAAATAAAATTTACAACAGGATACACTAAGCACGCACCAGGTTCTGTGCTTGTAGAATTTGGAGATACAAAAGTCATTACAACAGCATCTGTTGAAAAAGGGAAACCTAAATGGATGGATAAAGAAGACCCAAGAGGCTGGCTTACTGCGGAATACTCTCTTTTGCCGTCATCTACCTCCACAAGATGCCAAAGAGAAAGAAGTAAAATTTCAGGCAGAACACAGGAAATTCAAAGACTTATCGGAAGAAGCCTGAGAGCCTGCGTAGACTTAGAAAAAATCCCTGATTTAACAATTACAATTGATGCTGATGTTATTCAAGCCGACGGAGGAACAAGAACTGCAAGTATTTGCGGAGGATTTGTTGCCTTAAATGAAGCGGTAAAAAAACTGCTTGAACAAGGCTTAATAAAAGAATCTCCTATTATAGAGCCGATTGCTGCAATATCCGCAGGGATAGTTGATGGAGAGGTAAGGCTTGATTTAAACTATGAAGAAGATTCGCACGCACAGGTTGATTCTAATGTTGTACTTACAAAAAGCGGCAAAATAATAGAATTCCAGACAACCGCAGAAGGAGAGCCCTACGGATATGAACAAATGCTAGAAATCTTTAAGATTGCTAAAGAGGGTATAGACAAAATTATTGAAAAATATCCGACTTTGGAGTAAATTCATATTATGAAGAAATTTTTGGTCAGTATTGTTTTGGTTATATTTACAGCATCATTGGTTGCAATTGCACAGGATAGCGAACAGCAGACAACAGAAAAAGTCAAAACACCTAAAGTACAATCCACCGAAGGCGTTGAAACGGATGAAAATATAGATAAGGCTATAAATTCATCCTCAAAAAGCGATAAAAGAGAGGACAACCAAAAGAAGAAAAAACGCGCAAAATATCTCAGAAACATTAACAAAATCGAAGTCCAAAATAATAAAAAACGTTTAAAAAACAGAGATTTGGAGTTTTTGGAAAGCAGGCTTGAACTAAAGAAAAATAAACTTGAAAAACTTAATACCAAAACGGAAGTAAGTGCCGAAACGGTAAATAATACAGAAACACAAGAGGATACGAAAGGAGAAGAAGAATGAAAAAATTATTAGTATCTTTTGTAGCATTATCAATCATAGCAATCGGAGCGCCATCATTTAGTGCAAATGCTTTAACAAACGCTTTGAACAAAACATCAAACGCTATTACCAACACAGCTAACAAAATTACAAAAGCTGAAAATGATGCACTAAAAGCTCAGGAAAAAGCTGAAAAAGACGCTTTGAAAAGACAAAAAGAAGCTCAAAAAGCAGCAGAAAAAAGACAAAAAGAAATTGAAAAACAACAAAAAGCATACAAAGACAGTATCAATGAACAAAAAACTTTCTGGACAAACCAAAAGAACTTCTGGAAAGGTTTATTCACTAAAAACTAATTGATACACCTTTATAACAAATATTACAAAAAGCTTGAAATTTTTGCGTTTCAGGCTTTTTGTGTTATTATAAGTTAAGTCAAACAGGGATATAAATAGTCATGATTACTCAAAATAATACCCAAACAATTACGGGGGCAAAAGTTATTATTGAAACCCTTAAAAAGCTATCCGTTGATACCGTTTTCGGTTATCCGGGAGGAATTGTTTTGGATTTGTATGACGAATTATATAAACAAAATGACATAAAACATATCCTTATGCGTCATGAACAGGCTGCCGTACACGCAGCAGAAGGGTATGCAAGAGCAACGGGTAAGAGCGGAGTTGTATTTGTAACTTCAGGCCCCGGTGCTACAAATACCGTTACAGGTATTGCAAATGCTTACCTTGACGGATTTCCGCTTGTTGTAATCACAGGTCAGGTATTTAAAGACCTTATAGGAACTAATGCCTTTCAGGAAGCAAATATATGTAAAATTACCGAACCTTGCTCAAAAAAGGTCTATCAAGTTTCAGATGCGGACAATTTACAAAATGTTTTGTACGAAGCCTTTGAAACAGCGAATTCCGGTAAAAAAGGACCTGTCGTTATTGATATTACAAAAGACGTATTTTCTCAAAATACAAATATTTTACCAAGCGGACAAACTAAAAAAGAAAACAACTATTTTGACACAGAAAAAGCTCAAAATATCATAACCGGAATTTCTGAATCTGAAAGACCCGTTATAATAGCAGGCGGCGGAGTTCACCATGCAAAAGCATATAATGAATTGCAAAATTTTGCTGATACTTCCTGTATTCCCGTTGTTTCTACAATGATGGGTAAAGGTTCTATAAGTACCAATGACAAACATTATATCGGAATGGCAGGTATTTTCGGTGATAACTCCGCTAACGAAATACTAAAACAATCGGATTTAATTATATCACTCGGAGCAAGGCTTAATGACAGAATTACATGCATGTTCAAAGATATAAGCCTGCCTATTGTGCAAATTGATATCAATCCTGAACAGACTTTTTTGACAAATGATATTTTAATTGCGGATATAAAAGAGTTTCTGACTTATCTCAATAAAAATATGAAAACTGAATTTTCTCAATGGTTAGAAACTGCAAACAAACTAAAAAAACTCAATACCAAACGAGAAAAAACAAACAATATGCTCCACAGTTTTGAAGTAATGAGAAAACTTGATGAATTTACCAAAGACAAAGACGTAACCTTTACAAGCGAAGTCGGTCAGCATTTATTATGGGCAATCCAAAATATTGAACAGACCCCCAAAAGAAGGATTTTCGTTTCCGGAGGTTCAGGAACTATGGGCTTCGGATTCCCCGCCGCTATCGGCGCAGCTGTTGCTTGTCCTGAAAAAACAATAATTTGTATTACAGGTGACGGTTCATTCCAAATGAGTCTTGAAGAACTTGCAGTATGTAAAGATTACGGACTAAATATAAAAATTATGATACTCAATAACGGATACCTCGGAATGGTAAGACAATTACAGCAAAACAACTGCGACAGGAGATATTCGCAAACAAAAATATCAAACCCTGATTTTGTAAAATTAGCACAAAGTTACGGAATAGAAGCATTAAAAGTCAATTCATACTCCGATATTGATAATGCCCTAAATAAAGCTTTTAATAATAAAAATACATTTATCATAGATTTTGAAATTGAACCTATGGAAACAGTATAAACGAACAATAATACACACTTGGGAATTAGGAATACAGAACAATAATGAATATTGAAAAAATTAATACGGTGAAAAAACTTTACTCCACCAATTTTAAAAAACAGAATAAAAAAGTAAAAAACAATCAACAAAACCCGTTTTTTACAAATATAATAAAGAAACTTGGCAAATAACAAGCGACATAGTAAATTAATTTAGGTAATTATATAAAACATATTACGAATGAGTCGTTCAACAGATAAATTTGCATTGTATTACCTATAATAAAAAAATATAAAGATTCTTCGGCTTATACAGTTATTATGAGTAAAACGAAGAATCTTATTTATCTTAAGCCTCAGAATGAGTGTTATTCAGGCTAAATCAGCAGTAACTTCTATATAGCTATCATAATTTATACAACCAATACTATGTAAAAAAGCGGCGGTCGTTTCAGCCCCCCGCTTTTTATGTTCTTATCTGTATTAGAATTTGTTGTTATTTGCCATTTTGTTGTACTGAGTTTCAAGCAACATGTTCAAATATAACAACTGATTTGCAAGAGCCTTGTCAATATTTACAAATTCTGCCCCTGCTCTTGAAGTCGTTGCTGATACAACTTTAGCCTGAGCCTGAATGTCCAAGTCACCATAAGTAAGGTGAACAGGAATTACATCACCAACTTTGAGAGTGCCATTATGTCTAACTGCTATACCGCCTCTTGATACATCCAATAACTGACTTACGTTATTTGATCTTTCCATCAATACAGGATTTGGATTATCTGCAATATTAAATCTCATATACTGACGTTTATCAATGTTATCAATATTAGAATCATCTATACGGCGTTTGTAAGCATCTCTGCCGTCAGCACTGATATTGTCATCATTTTGAGGAACAACATCTTCCAATTCAAGAGGAGTTGCATCATAGATACCGTCATCAGGGTCTACATCAGACGGAACACCATTATAATTACCGTCACCGTCACCTGCGTGATAGTAGTAATTTCTTTCTAACTCGTCACGACCTGTTTTTTCAACGTCAGACGGTCTTACTGCACGACCTGTCGGGATTCCGTCAGAACCTGCAACTTTTTCGGTTTCGTCATTTCTGAGCTTTGTAACTCCGTCTTTATTGATATGTAATTCAATACCGTTTGCATAAATATTATCGGCAGTTACGTCCATTTTACCGTTATCAAGAACTGCGTGCTTAATTTTTACGGTAGAATCAGCCCAAGCTTCATGACCTTCATCAACTAATTCATCAGTCGGTCTTAAATTGTGGTTGATATCAAGAGCCTTGACAGTTGCAGTATTAGGAAGAGCTTCATCTCTGTGGTCTTCTTCCATATAACCGCCGTCTTTCTGACCGTAATCTCTTGGTCCGAAATAATCGTTTGGTGTTACATTTTCATCTTTGATATTACCTAAGTTTGTAATTTCAAGATTTTTACCTCTTGTTACAACAGTCAAATCACCTTCGGCAGTGATATTTTCTATCGTAGTATTGCCTGCAAATTCAACATCAAGGTTACCTTCTCTTGCAATCATTGTGCAGACCGAATTTGCGGTAATTTCTTTATCTCTGCCGTAATTTTCATCATTGAAGCTGTTTTCCTTGAGATAAATATTTTCATTAGCAAGAGCATCCATGCTGTAACCTTGTTCAGCACCTGTTTGAATGAATGTTACAGGCTTTGTAGTACCGTCTTCAGAAGTTGTACCGATACTTCCGTTAGCAATCAGGGAAATGCCTTTGCCTTCAATATTTGTTGTATTATTATCGGTTTTAACATTAACCATATTGTAACGAGAACCCGTATTGGTATCGCCGTAATCATCATCAACAGTAAGGATAACTCTGCCGTCAGCCTTGATAGTGTCGATATTCATATCTGAATCAATAGCCGCATAATTGATGACAAAGTCTTTTTCTTTCATTACTGTTGTATCAATTGTTTGTTCATTTACTTTGCCTTTAATATTACCGTTAATTGATTTTGTGAAGTCACGAGCGCCTTCTGATTTAGGTCCGATACCTACGCAGCCTGAGCCTACGCAGCCTGTTTGTGCAACAGGTAAACCGATTGTACCGTCTTGAACAGTAATTGATAAATCGCCGCCTGCATTTAACAGAACTTTTTCAACGCCGTAGTTAAGGACACTTCCGTCTTTAACTTTCATTGTAATGTTTTTACCTGCGGTGATATAATTATCATTATCGGTTTTGTCGCCGATTACAACATTTCCGCCCTGTTCATTAACTACGACATTTTCTTTGGCATTTACAAGACCATGAACTCTTGTACCACCTTGTGAAGCATCATTGATAGAGATACTCTTTTCACCGCTAATTCTTGCTTTTGAATCAATGTAAGTGCCGTCTGCACCAACGTTTGTTGTTGTAATTTCATCATAAGCGTGAATATTACCTCTGACATTGAGTCCTTCTTTGCCGTAGTTTGTAAGGTTCAAATAACCTCTCGGAGCATGAGGATCTACTATGCCTTGGTCAATTCTGCCATTAACATTTAGCCCTTTGACTCCGCCATCAAGGTTTGTAATATCACCTTTGACAGTAGAAATCTGTCCGTTGATATTCAAACCGTCATGCCCTGAGTTTGTCATATTGAGATTATCGGCAAATACCCAGCCTGTTTTTGTGACATTCAAGCCTTTTTCACCGGTATTTGTCATTGTCATCTGACCAACGGTATTTCTTGCTTCGCCATATACAAACATACCGCCTTCTGCGTCATTTTTATAAGTGGCATTACCGTTTACGGTTGTTGATTTGCCTATAATATAAAGCCCTTTTGTACCGTCTTTTGTATTGATAATATCGGAATTACCCAAAGTATCAACTTCACCTCTGATATATAGACCGCCTTCGCCCGAATTTGTCATTTTCAGACTGTCTTTATTCAAGTTATGAGAAATAACTTTACCGCCTTCGTGAACATTAAGACCGCCAGCACCTTTATTATCAATTGTCAATACACCTTTGCTGTTATTGACTGTACCTGCAATATTAAGGCCCTTATCGCCTTTTGCGGTATTTGTTATACTTGCGTTGCCGACATTAGTAACAGTACCGTTGATATTCAATCCGTCAGCACCGTTATTAGTCATTGACAAACCTTCGGAATTGATTTTTCCTGTACTGATTACATTGAAACCTTCAGCTCCGTTATTTACCATTGTAAGTTTGCCGTCCGTATTATTTACGGTTCCCGATACATTCAACTGCGTTCCGTTGTTAGTAAATGTAGATGCACCTTTATTTGTGAATGTTCCGCCAATACTCAAAGGTCCTGCATCATTTGTTGCAATAGTTGTACCTTCGTTATCAACAGTACCAGAAATTACAAGTCCGTTTTCACCTTTGTTATAATAAGTAGCGTTGCCGCCTTTATTAGACATCTTGCCTGTTTCGTGAACATCAAGTGCACCTGCATTACTTGTGTATTTACCGTCACCCTGATTATTTACGGTCCCGAATACATTTAAGCCCCAAGCACCATTGTTAGTCATTTCAAGGCCCTGAGTATCAATAAGACCTTTCTGACCGACATTCAAGCCTTCTTCGCCATTATTTGTCAAAACAGTCTGTCCATTGACATTCTTAACTGTTCCATAGACATTAAGACCTTTTTTACCGTCATTTGTCATTATCAGTTTGCCGTTCTTATTATCAACAGAACCTGTTGAATATACACTCAGACCATCAGTACCTTTTTCGGTATTGATAATTTCGGCATCCCCATCATTAACGATTTTGCCGTGAATATCCATACCTTTTTCGCCATTGTTGGTAAATTTAAGACCTTGTGCATTTACGCTTCCCGTTGATACAACGTGGAAACCGTCTGCACCGTTATTGGTCATTGTCAATTTACCACCCGAATTATTTACGGTACCGTGAATATTCAACTGCGAACCGTTATTGGTGAATGTTGAATCGCCCTGATTTGTAAATGTTCCGCCGATACTCAGATAACCTTTGTCATTAAGAGCTACCGTAGTACCCTTGTTTTCAACCAAGCCTGAAATAACAAGCCCGTTTTCACCTGAATTATAATAATTTGCAGTGCCGTCAGTGTTATACATTTTACCTGTTTCGTGAACGTCTAATGCACCTGCGGTACTCTTATAATTCCCGTTTCCTTTATTTTTAACAGTGCCGCGAACATTTAATCCGTTTGCTCCGTTATTTTCCATTGTTAAGCCCTGAGCATCAACAAGCCCGCCTTCTTTTACGTTAAGACCGTAATAGCCGTCATTTTTAATCGTCAATTCACCGTTTTTGTTTGTTACGGTTCCACCGATATTCAAACCGCCTACACCGTCTTTGGAATTTGCTATGGTTGCGTTACCTTTATTAGTAACCGTACCATTAATATTCATTCCGTTATGACCTGTATTTGTCATTTCCAAACCTTCGGCATTGATTTTACCGCTTCTGATTACATTGAAACCATCAACACCGTTATTTGTCATTGACAACTTGCCGTTGGAATTATTTACGGTTCCTGATACATTTAACTGAGAACCGTTATTTGTAAATGTTGAATCACCTTTGTTTGTAAATGTTCCGCCAATACTTAAAGGACCTGCATCATTAGTTGCAATCGTTGTACCTTCGTTATCGACAGTACCCGAAATTACAAGTCCGTTTTTGCCTGAATTGTAATACTTCGCAGTGCCGCCTTTGTTAGACATTTTACCTGCTTCGTTTACATTAAGAGTTCCTGCAGTACTTGTATAATTCCCGTCACCTTCATTATTGACAGTACCGAATACATTAAAGCCTCTTGATCCGCTGTTTGTCATATTTAAGCCCTGAGTATCAATCAAAGCTTCGTGAGAAACAGTTAAGCCCTGAGCGCCCGAATTTGTAATATCTGTCTGCCCGTTAGCATTTTTGACTGTTCCGTAAACATTTAAGCCTTCATAACCAGCATTATTAAGTTCAAGTGAACCATTCTTATTATCAACAGTACCGTGAACGTTAAGACCTTCTTTACCGCCTTCGGTATTGGTTATTTTAGCATCACCGTTATTTGTTACATTGCCATGGATATTCAAGCCGTCGTTGCCTGAGTTTGTCATTTCAAGACCTTCGGCAGAAACATTAGCGGTATTTACAATATTCAGACCCTCTGAGCCTGTATTTGTCATTGTTAATTTACCAACGGTATTAGAAACATTACCTGTAACATTTAACTGTCTGCCGGTATTTATAAGTTCAGCATTACCGTTAGTATTTTTAAATTCTCCGCTGATACTTAAAATATCGTTTGTATTCTCGATTTTGGAATTTCCGTTATTTTCAACCGTACCTGAAATATGAATACCCTCATTACCCGAGTTATACATATACATATCACCGTTGTTGGAAACTTTTGATTGATCAACAATATAAATACCCTTACCTGTATTTATAAATGTCATTTTACCGCCGGAGTTACTTACTCTGCCTGTCTGACCGACATAAATACTTCCGTTTGAATTATTTATATTCAAATCTCCGTTATGGTTTGCAACATTACCCGTAATATCAACACCGTTTCTGCCGATATTAGTAATGTTTGTAGAGCCTGTACCTAAGTTCTGAACATCTCCGGAAACATTTGTACCGACAGTTGAAGCGAAACTGATAACACCGTTACGGCTGACCATATCACTTGCTTTATGAATATTTGATGTATTAACGATACTATTGAATAATTCTTCTGCTCTTTGTCTGCCGTCAAGAGCTAATGTATTACCTGTCCCTGCAGCCATTTTGCCCGGAACTTCTATTCTGCTTGAAACAATATCAATATCATTTGCTGCAATAACCATACCGTTTATTGCAACCGCACCCGTACCGACATTGTTTATATCAGATAAAGCACTTAAATTTGAAGACGGATTGTTTTTATAACGGTCGTAAACATCAGCAGCAGGGGTATAAACACCTAAAGAGCCGACATTCAGTACACCGGAAGCGCCGACTATCATACCGTTTGGTGAAACAAATACAGCTTTTCCGTTATAGAAATTGCCATCTCTCATTGAGTTTACTATACCGTCAATTTTAATTGTGTTATCAACCAAATTGACAAATGTATTGATATCATTTACACCATATTTAAAAATTAAATTTGCAATATCGCCCTGACTTAATTCAAATCGTTGATATTTTCTGTAACCGATATCCGTATTTTTTATCATTGCTGTCGGATTTACATCATAAACACCGTTATTACCGTTTACTGCGGTAATTTCAGTTGCGACAGCAGATAAAATCATTGACTGCTGACTCAAAAACAATGCTGTTAGTACGGCAGAAACAGCACGTTTTGAATGTTTGCGAAGATTTTTCTTCATATATCTTATCCTTTCATATATATACAAAATCTGATTATTTTCATTTTATCAAGATATATTCCATATATCCATAGATTATTACATTTCTTTAAGCCATGCTTTTATTGAGAGTAAACACATACATGTTTATAAAAACTTGTAAATTTTTAAATTTGCTATAAAAATCTTAATATTTTTTGAATTTTACAATTACTTAACATTTTTACTATACGAATTTGGAATTTTAAAAAGATAAAGGCCCCGCATAAGCGGGGCTTTTATCTTGTCATTCTACGCCTTACTTATTTATTGAATGAAATATTATGATTTTGTTCTAATATAATGTTCAGGTATAGCAATTGGTTTGCCAGTGACGGGTTCAGGTTAATGAATTGTGCCCCTGCTCTTGAATCGGTTGATGTAACGATTTTAGCATCAGCGTGGATTTCAAGATCACCGTATATTAAGTGTACCGGAACTATATCACCTGTTTTTAGCGTGTTGTTGTGTCTTAAAGCGACCCCGCCTCTTGATACATCAATCAAGCTATCAACACCGTCTATTTTTTCCAACATTACCGGAATGTTACTGTCAATTACATTGAATCTCATATACTGACGTTTATCTATTGAATCAATATTATTTTCGTCAATTTTTTGATTATATGCAATTCTGCCGTCTTCTTCCTCATCATCTATTGTTGCCTGAGGTTCCGGTTCCGGAGGAGCTACTGTCGGAGCATCCGTTGGAGGTTCCGTTGGCGGTTCCGTTGGAGGCTCTGTCGGCGGTTCCGTCGGTGGCTCTGTTGGCGGTTCCGTTGGAGGATCTGTCGGCGGTTCCGTCGGTGGATCTGTTGGAGGATCCGTTGGAGGTTCCGTTGGTGGATCCGTTGGAGGCTCTGTCGGTGGTTCCGTTGGAGGATCCGTCGGTGGATCCGTTGGCGGATCCGTCGGAGGCTCTGTCGGGGGTTCCGTCGGAGGCTCTGTCGGAGGTTCCGTTGGAGGATCTGTCGGAGGTTCCGTTGGAGGATCCGTCGGAGGTTCCGTCGGAGGATCTGTTGGAGGATCCGTTGGAGGTTCCGTTGGTGGATCCGTTGGAGGCTCTG
>ERZ842401.1711-NODE-1711-length-30631-cov-8.205651_pt1 | contig 30631 bp, 29 predicted proteins | sample MGYA00521270_ERZ842401 | MGnify/ENA primary metagenome ERZ842401 (study PRJEB31892, sample SAMEA3878208) | bioreactor metagenome | biome: Moose rumen | place: Sweden | collected 2011-10 | study: EMG produced TPA metagenomics assembly of the PRJEB12797 data set...
AAGAAAGCGGTCATGGCAATTTGATAAAAATATACTACCGATAATATGTTTTATGTAAAAATAGTTTATTTAATAAAGTATTTTTTTAATTTCATTATCATTATTGTACAGAGGATGATGGATGAACATAAAAGCCCTGTCCAAAAACCTGAAAGATACATCTTTAATTTTAAACCCAAAAAACAACCAAGTGGTATAGAAATGCCCCAGTAGGCAATCAAATTTGATATCATTATAATTTTAGTTTGTTTAATTCCTTTGCATATCCCTGATAATGAGATCTGCAATCCGTCAAAAATCTGATATATCCCCAAAATTATAATTGCAGACATTACAATTTTAAATAATTCAGGATCAGGGGTAAATATTGCTACAATAAATTTCGGGAATGACAAATATATAATTGTGCATATTGCCATAAAAATTACGGACATTGAAACTCCGGTATATGAATATCTTCTTAGATCTTCCATATTTTTTGCTCCGTTGGCAAAACCTGTTTTTACCGCAATAGCATTTGATATAGCAAATGGTATCATAAATGTCATTGTAGTCAGTGTGCATAAAAGATTTTGTGCAGCTGCATACACACCTGAAATTTTTCCCATTATTACTACAATGCTGTTGAATGCCACAAATTCAATCAAAATAGCCATCGCAATCGGTAATCCGATTTTTATAAGATTCTTGTAATATCCTTTTTCACTGTAATTTCTTAATACCATCAATTTATGACAATAAAATAAAAGAGCAAAACCCATAAAATATCTTACTATAAAGCTTGATATCGCAAGACCTATAACCCCCATAGACGGAATTATTCCCCACCCGAATACAAAAATTATATTCAGGATCAAATTCAGAAACACGCAAAATATCGTAAGTAAGTTCGGGAATAAAACAATTTCAAATGCTTGTAAAAATTCTTTTAAAGAATGGTGCAACCCGCCGCCAAATGTCGATAATGCACTGACAAACATATATTCCTGAATTGGTTTTATTAATTTATCCTCAAAACCCATATACGGAATTATTGGTATAAATGCAATTATAATAATGCATGATACCAAAGCCCAAAACAGAGCAAATTTTATTGAAGGGTAAAAATAACGCTTAATTTGTTTGCCTTCCCCTTTATAATTAGATAATAAAGGAGAGATACTCGCAGTAAGACCGATAGCAATTGTCATAATGCAATTAACAAATGCCGCAGCAATACTAATAGCCGCAAATGTATCTGTAGAATGTCGTCCCGCAACGATTATATCCCCTATTCCAATAAGAATAAATCCCAAATTCCCTAATATAATGGGGAATGCAATTTTTAAAATTTCTTTTATATAGTAAATCGGCTTGAACATAATTAAATTTTAGCACAGATACAAGCATATACTATATCCGACTAGTGGTTCACTATTGTTAATTTAAGGTATTTATATACTTAATTAGCCAAGAAATAAAAATTTTACCCCTCTCCTGAAAGATTTAGGAGAGGGAGCAGATGTTTGAGCAAAGCGAATTACATCTGCGGGTGAGGTTTGGTAAAATTTATTATTGTAACCTCACCAACAATCTGTAAGGCAACAAGTTGCCTACATCTTGTATCCTCTCCTGCAGGCAGGAGAGGAAAATCTATATTGGCTAACTAAATATATAAATTCCTAATTTAATATTCCGGAAAGTTCATTAAACATAATCATGTTAAAATCTGAAATAGTGAGATGCGGATTGCGTTTCATAAATTTTTTTACATCAAATTTACTTTTATATTTATCTAATTTTTCAATAATTTTAGATTCATTTTCATGTTCACTTTTTCTTTTTTCAATATATTCATTTAAAAGATATAAAATTTGATCCTCTGTAAGTTCAGGTCTTTTACTGATGCTAACTTCGTCATTATCATCTTCATCAAGTAAATTTCTTTCTTGTTCTTCATTCTGTTCTTGCCGGCGTTTATTTTCTTGTCCTGTAGAAATTGCGGATTCGATTTTTTGATTAAACGGATTTCCATTTACAAAATTAAACATAATATAATTCCTTATATTGAAAAGTACCGATACTTGCGATATCGGCACTTTTTATATTTTCTTTAATATTTCAACTGTTTGTTGTAGTTTATTCTATTTCTATATTTTTTGCTTTTGCGAAACATTTGTTATACAAGTATGCTCCTGCTCCGACTGCAAAACTTATGAATCTGGATTTCTTATTAAGTAAACCGAACGTTGCACCTAAATCAATTATATCGGTCAAGGCAGCAGGGAGAGTCCATTTTATTTGCTCTTTTTTAATCTGTTTAACTAAATCTTTGTCTTCATATACGTCAAGATTAAATTTTCTTGCGACTTTTTCATCTGAACGCAGTGCATAGTATAGGGTGCTTATTCCTCCGCCGAAAAATGCGTATCCTGCAGCTTTTGTGCGGGCTTTTAATATTAACTCCTGTTTTTCACGTTCAGTCATATTTGTGCTGCGACCCTGAAAATTTACGCTATTAGCTGATGATATTGCACTTACATTCATTTACACACTCCTTATGCTTGTTTCTTATCAGATTATAAAACGCTAAAATAATTTTTTTTGCCGGTAAAATTTTTTATATTACAAAATTGTTACAGATTATATGAACGTATTTATTAAGTTATATGGCTAATTAAATTAAAAATTGTTTAGCTTATTTTTTTAAAGTTGATTAAGTAAACAAATTATATTGAAAGAAAGGAGCTACAATATGGCATTTAATCCCTTAAAAGAAAAAGGTTTACCGTTAGAAAAGCAGGTTCGTACCTGGCATGATATAGCACATCGAAAATATAATAAAAATGATATAGATTGCTATTCCCGCACCCGTCAGATTCTTATGAACGGTATTGAAGTTGAGGCATGGAATTTTAAACATAATTTCGCAAGATTGTGTCAAGACGAAGATACATTGGAATTTTTGGCGCAAACAAAACGAATAGAAGATGCTCAACAAACAACAATAAACTGGCTTGCCCCTTGCGATCAGTCAGTGTTGGAAACTACTTTAGGTTATGAACAGGTAGCAGTTGATTTAACGGCTTGGATGGCGCAAAATGAACCGGATCCTTATGTAAAAGAAACTTTTGATTTTGGCCTTTTGGAAGATTTTGACCATTTGTACAGATATTCTCAGTGGGCATATATGATACATGGTATTACCCCAAATGCAATTGTTCAGGGGCAAACTGATGTAATTTTAGGCCGTCCGACACAAAATCATCATAACTGTAATATTGTCAGATTGCGTAAACATTATGATAAAGCCAGTGCAAGTCCGCAAACAAAAGTAAATATCCTGACTCTTGTTTCTGGCGAACAACAAACTCATAACTATTATGGAGAGCATGGTTTTGCCTATGGCAGCGAGTTATTAAGAGAAACTTATGCCGAAATTAAAGATGTAGAAGAAGAACATGTTACAATGTATGAATCTTTAATTGACCCATCTGAATCCTTCTATGAAAAATTATTACTTCATGAATTTACAGAAGTTTGCACATATCATAACTGTATGACAGATGAAAATAATGAAATGTTAATGCCTATTTGGGAAGAATTTTTGGCAATAGAACTTGATCATCTGCAAACCGCAGCAAAATTATTTAAAAAATATGAAAAACGGGATCCTGAAGAAGTCATTGGTGAAGATGTCGTTCATCCATGCCATTTTACTTCTCAAAAAGATTATGTTGAAAAAGTCTTAAGATCAGAGATTGATAAAAGACTCGGAGCTAATAAAGATTATCAATTTACAAAAGATATACCGCAGGATTGGGCAAGCTATCAGGTTCAAGAAGCTGTAGGTAAAGACGGTTCGCCGTCAGAAGTAACAATCAGGGTTATCGCTGAACAAAAGAATAGAGATCTTGTTTGTGCTTCTGATAATCTCAAAAAAGATTTGCCAAAGCTTGCCAAAAAAGCTATGCAGAAACAAGGCATGACTGATGATACTGTAACTGCCGAAGAATATGAAAAAATGTCTAAAGAAGAATTTGAAATATAAATTTAAAAGGAGTGCAACTGCACTCCTTTTTGATAAATATATAAAGATATAAAGTTTATATTAAGACACAAAAAAGCGTGATATAATAGTTTTATCAAATGGTGTAGATTATAAAGGAGAAAATTATGATACCTATTTTTGATTCAAAACGTCAGTATGCTCAAATTGGTGAAGAAGCCGAAAAAGCTGTATGCGAAGTAATGAGAAGCGGTTGCTATATTTTAGGACCAAATGTAAAAGCATTGGAAGCCGAACTTGCTTCTTATATCGGATGTAAATATACAGTTGCTCTAAACTCGGGTACTGATGCTTTGCATGTTGCATTACGCGCTTTAAATATTGGTGCGGGTGATGAAGTTATTACTACGGCATTTACATTTGTTGCAACTGCTGAAGCCATCGGAATGGTTGGTGCAAAACCTGTATTTGTAGATATTGATCCTGATACATTCAATATTAATCCAAAAGCTATAGAAGCTGCAATTACTCCAAATACAAAGGCTATTATTCCTGTACATTTATATGGTCAGCCTTGCGATATGGATGCAATTATGGATATTGCTCACAGACACAATTTGCGGGTTGTTGAAGATTGTTGTCAGGCAATAGGTTCATTATATAAGGGTAAAATGGTTGGTACTTTTGGTGATATCGGATGCTACAGTTTTTATCCTACAAAAAATTTGGGTACAATGGGTGATGGCGGTCTTTGTACCGTAAATTCCGAAGAATTAAGAGATCATTTAATAGCTTTGAGAAACCATGGTTCAATGGTTCGTTATCATAATGATGAATTGGGTGTAAATTCACGTCTTGATGAAATTCAGGCTGCAATACTCAGAGTTAAAGCAAAACATATTGATGAATGGAATACCAAAAGACGTGAACGTGCAGCATATTATAATCAGTTATTTTCAAAATGTGCTGACATTCAGACTCCAAAAGAACTTGATGATACTTATTGTGTATATCATCAATATACTGTTAAAATTCCTAACAGGGATGAAGTTCACAAAATGCTTGGAGAAGCAGGCATAGGTGCAATGCTTTATTATCCTATTCCTTTGCATTTCCAAAAAGTTAATGCCTGGCTCGGAATGGGTAAAGGTTCTCTGCCTGTTACCGAAAAGAACACAGAAGTTGTTATTTCTCTTCCTATGTTCCCTGAATTGACAAGAGAAGAACAAGAAGCAGTTGCAAGTACTTTGATTTCTTGTATAGAAAAATCTAAGTCTGCTGTAGGTGTTTAATTTTAAATAAATATATTGAATATGTTGCAAATTAACTCGAGTTGATTTGCAACATATTTTTTTTGACACTTATTTTGTTTTCTGTTATAATTAATCCATATTTATTTAATTTAGTGTTTTAGGAAGATTAAGAGGTTTTAAGGGGATGAAAAAATTATTAAGCACGATTCTGGCGCTATTAATAGGGTTTGTATTTAGCGGAAGTGCATTAGCTATACAAGAAACTCCAATGCAGGCGCAGGCAAGGTTAAAACAAGCTAAAATTGAACAAATGCTAAAAAATGCAAAGCCTATTGAGCTGGCTTTTGTTTTTGACGGGCCTTCTGAAAAAAACGCAGAAGTTTTAAAAACTTTTCAGCAAACTATTACAACATCATTGTTGCCTGATTACAGGGCGGTTTTTCCAAAAGATTTGATTTTTGTCGGAGATTGGACAGAAAAAGGAGCTAAAATCGCATCTGATAAAGCTTTGAATTCCAGGGCAAGAATGGTAATTTCTTTGGGTTACATGTCAAGTACATATTATACGGACAAAAAGGATAAGAAAAAGTATGTTGTTACTATTGAGCAATATGGGTTAAGGGATTTTGGGAATAAATTTTTCAATCCGATTCAGCAAACAGCAAATGATTTTTCAACATTTAAAGTATTGATTCCTTCTATGAAAAAAGCTGCAGTTTTGATGAATGAAAATTATTACAAAACTGAAACAAATTGGAGAGCAAGTATTGAACAAAAATTGAAAGAAAAAAAATGCGATTTGAATTTTGTAATTATTCCTGTTAATTCTAATGTCAAATCTTCATTGGCAAAAATTCCTGCAGATGTAGATGGGATATTTGTTACCCCATTATTCAATCTGACAACCGAACAAAGAAAAGAGGTATTTGCTTATGCTACAAGCAAAAAACTTCCTTCATATTCTATTGTCGGGAAAGAAGATGTTGAACTCGGTGCTATGCTTGGTACTTCGACAATGGATGTAGATAAAAAAATTGCGGAGGCTACTTCATTTAATATTCATGGGGTATTGCATGGTAATGTTGTAAAAAATGAGAGAATCCCTTTTTATGATGATAAGGTAATTTTCTATAATTCTGATACTGGAGAAGCTGTTGGATATACACCGCCGCTGCGTCTTTTAAATAATGCCGTAACAATTTCGCATAAAGAACTCCCAAAATATAGTCTTGGAACTTTATTGGATGCACTGGATGATACAAACTTAGATATTAAAAGAAAACAGTATTTAATCAGTGCGGCGCGCAGATCTGTTGCGAGTGCGTATTTAAGATATCTGCCGACATTAAGACTTGATTTGGGTTACCAGTCATACAATGATTCTTATGCACGTTCTTATTCAGGTGTTCCTACTCATGCAGGGTCATTTACGGTTGCAATGGATCAGGTTTTGTATTCTCCTGATTTGGTTACAAATATTATTGTAAAACACAAGAAATTAAAATTTGATAAAGCTGAAGAAGTTTTAACAAGGGCAAATACAGAATATCATGTCGGTAATTTGTTTATAGAAACTTTGATGCTTGAAAATATGTTAAAGGTTCAGGAAGAATCTTTGCAGGAAACGAGGGAAAATCTTGCTATTGCCCGTGTGAGAGAAAAAACAGGGAAATGCGGTTATGAAGAAGTTTTGCGCTGGGCAGGAGAGGTTAGTGAACAGGAAAAGAAGCTTCTTGCAATGCAGGCAGATTATAAGAATTTAAAAGTTACAATAAATAAACTTTTAAATAAGGATCAAAAATCTGATTTTGCGTTTGTACCTCTAACTGCAAGTGATCCGGCTTTCTTTACTACCGATTTGCATGTTATTGATCACGTCAGAGATCCTAAAAAACTTGGCAAATTTACGGATATGCTGGTTGAAGAAGCAATTTATTTATCTCCCGAAACCACAAAATTAAAAGCCGCAATTGCTATGAAAAAAGCCGAAATGGGTAATTATGTACAGAAATTCCTATTGCCAAACGCTAAAATGTCTTTAGAGTACGGAACAATGTATGACAGAGCATTACCTTATGAAGATTCGGCACACAATCAGTTAAAATCAGGAACCGCGACAGCTATGGCAGCAAAAGATCAGGCTGAAACATTTAGAGACTCTCACGGAAATGCAACAGCCGCCATAAATGCCGGAGCTCAGACTTTCCAGAGTGCTTGGAATAATTCTCCATATTTGAACTTAGATAAAACATCTTTCAGGTTTTTAATTGCAGCTCAGTGGAAACCGATTGAAGGCGGTCATAAATTCGCTGAGATTGCCAGATGTAAAGCGGAATTAAATGAGCTTAATGCGTATTTGGAAGAAGTTAATACCGAAATAGAAATGCAGGTTCGTTCAGTTGTAAACAGAGCAATTTCAAAATACTTTATGATAGAAAAATCATATAAAGCAATGTTTGCTCAGGGTGAAAATTATCAGATGGTCAAAGCGAAATATTTAAAAGGCGAAGTGCCGATTAATCAAATATCTGATGCACAAAAATTATATTTTGATGCAAAACTTGATGCAATGAATTCTCAATATGAATTTTTTAAAGAACTTATTTGGGTACAAAGAGGTTTGATATCCGTAAACTGGACTAAAGCAACTGATGAAGCAAAACGCTGGATAAAATCAATTCCTGCAATTTTGCCTGCTGAAGAAGATTTTACTTTATAAAAGGTTAAAAATAAGGAGGAAAATATGGATAATGAAAATTTTGTAAACAACTCCGGACAGGGTAAAAGTTGTGTTGTTCCAAAAGAGGTAAAACGTTTCAACTGGGGTGCATTCTTTTGGGGTTGGATATGGGGTTTATTTAATAAATCATATTTAACATTAATAGGTTTGGCAGTTTCTGTTTTGGCATATATTATAGCCTTTGTACTGGGATTTGTTGCAGGGGTATCAGGTCAAAAAGAAATTGCAGGCTTAATGTTTTTATTGATTGCATTAACAAATATAATATCTGCAATCGTTGGTTGGGCTTTGTCTATTTGGTTTGGGGTAAAAGGTAATGATTGGGCATGGCAAAATAAAACCTGGCAATCTTTAAAACATTTCCATGATGTTCAGCGTATTTGGGCAATTGCAGGGTGTGTACTTATCGGATTTGGAGTTGTCGGAATCGTTGCTGCTATGGTTTTACCTTCATTATTGATGAATACGGATCAGCTAAAAGACAGAACCGCATTGCTAAAATCTGTATCAGTAGTACAGCAGGCTTCATTAATGGCTGAAGCTATGGATGTAAAATGTGACTTGTCTTCAGAAGGATTAACAAAATGTTTTGGAGATCAGCTTAATGGAAAAGCTGATGGTAACAGATTTCAATTGGCAGACGGTAATATTTTAGAATTTAATGGTGACGGAAGCTGCTATGATAAAGACAATTGTTATGTAAAAGTTATAGCAGGTAAACTGAATGAAAAAATCGGATTATATGTTGAAAAAGAGGTTGTAAAAGTTGATTATGGTGATATTAACAATATAACCGAAAAATACAGACGTAAGTAGAAATAGAAAATGAGCATCTCAAGATGCTCATTTTTTTTATTTATTATTCGTGCGGATTGCTTTTTTAGCCTGTTTCCATAATTTATCGTATTCTTCAAATGAGTAATCAGTTAAAGGTTTTGTTGCAAGTTCTTCCATTTTTCGGAAACGTTTTTCAAATTTTTTATTCGCTTTTAAAAGTGCCTGCTCTGCATCAATTTTATTCCAGCGTGCCAGATTAACCGCGGCAAACAGAATATCGCCGTATTCTTCTTCCATGTGATTTTTGTCTTTTTCTTCCTGCGCTTGTTTAAACTCTTCAATTTCAGAATAAAAACAATCGTATAAAGATTGTTCGTTCGGCCATTCAAATCCTACTTTTACCGCACGTTTTGAAATTTTTTGAGCAAGTACAAGCGCAGGCTGACTTTTTGAAAGGCCGTCCATGGCAGATTTACGTTCAGTTTTTTCTTCAGCTTTTAACTTATCCCAATTTTGCAGTACTTCATCTGCATTTTGTACTGTTGCATTACCAAATACATGCGGATGACGGTGAATAAGTTTATCTTTCAGTTCTTTGGCAACGGCATCAATATCAAAATCTCCGTGCTCCGATGCTATTTGAGAATGTAAAAGTACTTGTAAAAGTACATCTCCAAGTTCTTCTCTTAGGTGTGGCATGTTATTTTCATCTATTGCATCAACAGCTTCGTAAGCTTCTTCAAGCATGTTCGGACGCAAAGACCGGTGCGTTTGCTCTCTGTCCCATGGGCATCCGTCAGGAGCTCTGAGCTTTGCAACAACTTGTATTAATTCTTCCAAATTCTTGTATTCCATATATGTATTTTATCACAAATCATACGGAAGGATGATTTTATATTTGGACATTATGTTAGACTAAGCAGGTGGATATATAGTTAAAAAGAGAGGTAAAATATGTCAACAATAGAAAGAATAAGTCAATTAAGCCACCGTATTTTTAATACGTCGCTTAATGAAAAAAATGTAAGCAGAAGCTCTAATCCTTTTGCTAATTTTCAAAAAAATGTTTTAAATGCAGATGTATTAGAATTGAGTTCAAAAAAAGATATTAATATATCAGGTGGAATTACGCAGGGTACTAAGAGAATATATTCAACTTTTGTCGGTTCTATAAATGATTTTGGCAAAAGATTTTATGAAGGTATTGAATCTATCAAAGAATTCGGTATGAGAATGAAAAACGGTATGGTTTCTGTCTGGAACAAAGTTTGTGAAATAGGCAATACTGACGTTTTAGAAGAACTTAAGAATGGCTATAATGCTGTGAAAAATGTTTTAACAGCTGATGTTGGTAAGTTATTCAATGCCAGAGAAAAAGAAATTATAAGAATGGCTAAAATGGATCCTCAGACACAGATTAAGCCTATGTTTGCTGAATCATTAAAAGCTTTAGAAGAAGAAATAGTACAGGCAGCATAGGAGTAAACAGATGGATACAATGATGAAATCAACTAAAAATTTTAACAGAGTAAGTGATATTATTGATTCTTTAACTATCAATCCAAACCCTGATTCAGTTGCAGTATTGGAAGAGATTGGTACAAATTCTTCAATTGATGAAGTCAGAGAAATGACTGCACGCGCACTTGTAAAAAGAAATGAGTCTGCATCTTTGTCTGTTGTAATTTCACATAAAGGGAAAGGAATTAACGACATGTCCACTGTCGTTGCTATGAGTACAATTAATTGTTTGTTATCGCTTGAAGATAAAGAATTGGCAATGAAAGTTCTGGAAAATACCATTTCAGATGAAGGCATTGAAGAAGATGTCAGAGAAAATGCACGTTCTGTCAAGGCATTGATGGCATTAAGTTAAAAAGTATTGTTGATATATATTTTAATTTATAGCAGGTTCTGATTTAAGAACCTGTTTTTTTTATAAATATTTATGATAATCTATCAGTATGAATATTACAGGCGGAATTTATAACGGTCAGAAAATCAAAGCTCCAGATGAAAACATTACGCGTCCGACTTTGTCAAAAGTCAGAATGAGTGTTTTTAATATGTTGGGTTCTCTTATAAATTTTAGCGGAAAAAGTTTTCTTGATATGTATTCAGGGTCAGGCATAATGAGTCTGGAAGCGTTGTCGCGAGGTTTCGAAAGTGCTTTTGCAATTGAACAGAATAAAAAAGTTTATTCTGTAATAAAATCAAATTTTTTGAAATATGAACAAGTTCACGATTTAAAATTATTGTTAGGTGACAGTTTGAAAGTCTGTAAAAATCTAGATAAAAAATTTGATGTTATTTATATTGATCCTCCATATTTCAGCGGAATTTATGAAAAAAGTCTTGATGCAATTAAAGATATTGCGAGAGATATTGTAATTTTAGAACACGTTACAGAAATCGCTATCTCACAAAGTTTTGAGATGATTAAGCAAAAAAAATACGGCGATAAATATATTACTTTGTTGCGTAAATTAATTTGATACAGATATTAATTTTCGGCATTTTTCAATTTCATGAAATGAAATGTTGATGTTTTTATTTGCTATAGAGATTAATGTTCCTGCTTTTGCATTGCTTTCACAAAAATCTTCTAAAATTTCAAGCAAATAAATAGTTTCAAGTAATTTTTCCGATATTATTTTGCTGCGTTCTTCAAGATTTTTATATTTTTTCATTGAGTTTCTCCTTGTAATTTAATTATAAGTTAATTGTATATTTATTGTAATAAAGTTGCAATTGTTATGTCAATAAAATTGTAATAAAATGTTAAATAAGTTATAAATTTATTTTAAGGATATATAAAATGGCAGAGGATAAAAAACGATTCGTGTTACTTGTTGATAATGATATTTTTGAGAAATTTAAAAAATTAGCGCAGGAACAAAACCGTACCGCAGGTAATTTGGGTACGAAGCTTATCATTGATTATGTAAAAGAAAATTTTAAAAACTAATTTATAAATTAAAAAGCTATCTATTTGTGGGTCATTATTATTTTCTGTATTTTTTGAAATAATCATATTTTGTTGCATTTTGTTAAACTTTCTTATTTTTCTTGTTCTGTCTATATCTAAATTAATAAATATTGACAAAAATATTCTACTTTATACTACTAAGTAGAATTAAATATAACAAAATAGAATTGAATTGTCAAATCAAATATAATAAAATTTAATAAAATGTAATTAAGTTATAAAAAGGTATAAGTTATGAGTGAAGAAAAAAAGAGATTAACATTACTCGTTGATAATGATATTTTTGAGAAGTTTAAAAAATTAGCGCAGGAACAAAACCGTACCGCAGGTAATTTGGGTACAAAATTAGTTATAGACTATGTAAAAGAAAATTGCAAGGATTAGTAATGTAGGTCGGCATTACTATGCCGACAAAAAAGATCCCGCATCAAGTACGGGATGACAGGATGTAGGTCGGCATTACTACGCCAACAGGTAAAAATTATGAATTACAAATATTGGATAGCATTTTCATCAATAGAACAAATTGACAGCAGGTTTATAAAGCGGCTTTATGATTATTTTGGCGATATTGAAAAAGCCTTTAATTCTGAAGCAAAAGAACTTGAAAACATTGACGGATTATCTGTTAAACAAGCACAGAATTTTATCAAACTGAGAGATAAAGTTGATATTGATAAGGTTTTTGCAAATGTAGAGTCAAAAGGAATAAATTTTCTCACGCTTGAAGATGAGAATTATCCAAAAATGCTAAAAAATATTGAAAATCCTCCTGCGGTTTTGTACTACAAAGGAAAACTTTTTGACTGCAATCTTGAAAAAACTTTAGCCGTTGTAGGCTCAAGAAAGGCAAGTACAAATTCAAGAAATAATTTAAGAAAAATCATATCAGGACTGGGGAATACTGATATTTGTATTGTATCAGGTTTAGCTTCAGGGATTGACACTGTTGCGCATACATCAGCTATTGAGAATAATCTAAAAACTATCGGAGTTATTGCAAGCGGTTTTGATTACGTTTATCCGACACAAAATAAAACTCTTTATGAAAACATAGAAAACGGCTATGGTGCGGTTGTTACAGAATGTTATCCGAGTTTTGAGCCGATAAAATTCAGATTCCCACAAAGAAACAGAATTGTATCAGGACTAAGTTACGGAACATTGGTTGCAGAAGCAGGTATTCAAAGCGGGGCATTAATTACCGCTAATCTCACGCTTGAACAGGGTCGAGAGTTGATGTGTATCCCCGGAGAAATTTCAAATCCAAATACGCAAGGAATTTATAAACTTTTAAAAAACGGTGCAACTATGGTAACTGAAAGCAATGACATTCTTGATGCTTTGGGATGGGAAGTAAAAAAAGAAGTGCAGACTCAATTAACTCTGCCGACATTGACGCCGGATGAAGAAAAAATTTATGAATATGTCAAAATAGAGGAGCGGGGAGTTGATGAATTGCTTTCTCTGACTGGTTTAAGTTTCGATAATTTGCTTATGAACTTGACAACAATGGAACTAAAAGGCATAATAAAACAAGTAGGCGGGGATAGATATAAAGCATTTTAAATAAGACCTATCTCCGAGGGAGAAAGATAGTAAGTCGGCGTTGCCACGCCGACACCAATTAATTTTATAATATAATTATCTTATGAATTATCGCAGAGCATTTATTGAAAATTCTATTGTTTTTATAACGATTGTTACTCAGAACAGAAACCCCATATTAATTAATATAATATAGTACCGAATAAATGGAAATATTCATCATTTGAAAAATTCGTATCATTGGGGTATTATGAAAAAAATTGGTGCAATTTTGGTGATAAATACAAAATTAGCGAATTAGATTACGAATAATTATAATATGTCGGTATTGGCTCCCCGACAAAAGAGAAGAAAGATTATGGCAGCACAGGAAAAATCATTAGTAATAGTCGAGTCACCGGCTAAATCAAAGACAATTAAAAAAATATTAGGCGACAGTTTTCAAATTGAGGCAAGTTACGGACATGTCCGCAATTTGCCGACAAAAGATTCTGCAACCGAGAATTTGGGTTTTGATGTAAATAATAATTTTGAGATGAAATTTGAGATTATACCGGGCAAACAGCAGGTTGTCCGCAAACTCAATGACTTAGCAAAAAAAGCAGGCAAAATATACCTCGCATCCGACCCCGACCGCGAAGGAGAAGCGATAGCATGGCATGTACGCCAAATTTTGAAAGTGCCTGATGAAAAAATTTATCGTATAGTCTTTAACGAAATTACCCCGAAAGCAGTTAAACATTCCGTTGAAAATCCCCGCGGAATCGATATGGATATGGTTAAAGCTCAGCAAACACGCCAAATTTTAGATAAACTTGTAGGTTACAAACTGTCACCTGTTTTATGGAAAGAAATGGGGAATCGTAAACTTTCGGCAGGACGTGTTCAATCTGTTGCGTTGAGAATGATTTGCGAAAGAGAAGAAGAAATTGAAGCATTCAAACCTCAGGAATATTGGTCAATTCATGCAAATCTTGAGAAAGAAGGCAAGCAGTTTGAGGCCGAACTTTCAAAAATAAAAGGTAAATCTGTTGAAAAAACAATTAAAAATCAGGAAGAAGCACAAAAAATCGTTGATTATTTAACAAATCCTTCAACTGAATATAATGTTTCAAAGGTTACCAAAAAGACTATAAAAAGAAAACCGACCGCACCGTTTATCACTTCAACAATGCAGCGTGCGGCAAGTTCAAAACTTGGTTTTGGGGTGTCAAAAACCATGCAGGTTGCCCAAAAACTTTATGAAGGTATTGAAATCGATGGCGCACCTGTCGGTTTGATTACTTATATGAGAACCGACTCTGTTCGTGTTTCAGATGATGCACAAAATATGGCGCACGACTTCATTTTACAAAATTACGGAGAAAAATATTATCCAAAAGAAGCAAATGTTTATGCAAAAGGCAAACAAAATGTTCAGGACGCACACGAAGCAATTCGTCCTGCTTATCCTGAAAGAACACCTGATAGCATTAAACAATACTTAGACAATGACCAGTATAAATTGTATAAATTAATTTGGGAAAAATTCATGTCCTCACAAATGGCACCTGCAGAAATTGCGAACAAATCAATAGAAATTGATGCAGGCGATTACACACTCAAAGCAGGCACAAGCAAGGTCATGTTTGATGGTTTTTTAACACTTTATAATGATGATGAGGAAGAAGAAGGCAAAGATGCTGATGCAAAAATTCCTGATTTAGACAAAGGCGACAAGGTTGTATGCAAAAAAGTAGAACCAAAACAGCATTTCACTCAGCCGCCGCCAAGATACAACGAAGCCTCATTAGTCAAAGCATTAGAAGAATACGGAATCGGTCGTCCTTCGACTTATGCGACAATTATCACCGTAATTCAGACAAGAAAATATGTTGAAAAGAAAAACAAAGCACTTTTCCCTACGCTTTTAGGGCGTGCGGTTTCAAAACAGTTAGTTGCCGAATTCGCAGATATTATGGATTATAAATTTACTGCAGGCATGGAAGCAAAATTAGACGAAATTGCAGATAAAAAAGTAGATTGGGTAAAAGTTTTAAAAGATTTTTATACTCCTTTTATGGAAGAAGTTAATAAGGTTATGCAAACAGCCCAGAGGGTAACTGTTTCAAGTAATGTAAAATGCCCAAATTGCGGTAAACCAATGGTTTTGCGTTCAAGCAAAACCGGTTCTCAGTTTTTGGGCTGCAGCGGTTATCCCGAATGTAAAACGGCAATGTCATTAAATGTCTTGCAGGAATTAGAAAACGATTCTGATGAAAACGGTGAAACAAAACCTCAGGAAATTTGTGAAGAAAAATGTGAAAAATGTGGTTCTGATATGGTATTTAAAATTGGGCCATATGGGAAATACCTTGAATGTACATCGCCTGATTGCGGTTATCGTAAGCCTTATCGCAAATCAACAGGTGTAATCTGCCCAAAATGCGGTAAAGGAACTATTGTTGAACGTAAATCAAAACGAGGAACAATATTTTACGGATGTGACAAATATCCGGATTGTAATTTCGTATTATGGAATGAACCGACAGGCGAAAAATGTCCTCAATGTGGGGAACTTTTGGTCAAGAAAATCCTCAAAAGCGGTGAAGTTATTACCTGTTCAAGTACGAAATGCGGATATAAAAAAACGAAAGAATAATTATTCTAAAAAATAATCATCTCCTAATAAATTTTCGATTTCCCTTATAAATTCAGAAGTTGGAATGTTTAGACCTTCACAAATTTTCCAAATTGTTGATAATTGTGGATCTCTGTTCCCTTTTTCTATTTCAAACCATATTGATTTAGATATTCCAATTTCATTTGCCATTAGTGACAATGATTTATTCGCGAGAATGCGTTTTTCTAATATCAAATTCCCTATAATTTTTTTAAACTTTGTTTTTTTCTCTTGCATAATAAATATTATTGTGCTAAATTAAGAACGATATGTTCTTAATTACGAACGAGGTGTAAAAATGAATAATATTGTTTGCTATACATTAAATAAACAAAATATTAAATTAGGTAATATGGTATATCTCAATTCAAATCAATCTGATAAAATAGAGCGAGAAATTAATATATTGCTCTCCCCTGATAATAATTATATTTGTCATTGTGCAGTTGTTATGAGTTCTATTTTATTGAATTGTGATAAATCTTCTTCGATAAATTTTTATATAACTGATGGTGGTATAAGTACAAAAAATAAGGAATATTTAAAATTGCTTAATAATATACGCCCATTCAGTATATTCTTTATTGATATTTCTAAATATGATTTGTCAATGTTCCCGCTAAATAGAAAACATATAAAAGTGCCAACAACATATCACAGATTATTGGTCCCTGATATACTACCTGTGGGTATTGATAAAATTATTTATCTTGATTGTGATGTAATTGTTGAAAAAGATTTGAAAGAACTTTTTGATATTGATTTGGGGGATAATTTAATCGCCGCAGTTGAAGATGAGTCTGCTTTGCAAAATTGTATAAGATTAGATTTAGATTTTTATTTTAATTACGGAGTGATTTTATTTAATATTAAAAAACTTAGAGAATTTGACTTATTTGATAAATGTTTGTCTTATTTTTATAAAAGCAAAGGTATGATTACACTTCAGGATCAGGATATCCTAAATGGTGTATTATCAGATAAATGTTTGCATTTGCCATTGATGTGGAATGCATCAACCCCTATTTTTAAAGAAGAAATATGGAAACAAAAAACAAGTATTCATGAAAAAATAGTAGCAGGACTTGAACCGGGTATAATTCATTTTACATATACTCCAAAGCCATGGAATAAAAAATGTGGTCATATTTTAAGAGATGAATATTACAAATATTTAAGGGTTGCCGATTTTGAAAAATATAAAAAGTATGTTAATAATAAAAAATTTGATAACTTGTTTAATGTTAAAAAATCAAATAAACATGTAATATTCATACTCTTTGGGATGAAAATTAAAATTCCCCGCAAATCTAAAAAGAGAATTATGCAAGATAATCTGTTAGATATGCAATATCGATTAGTCGAGATAAATTCAAAATTAGACAAATTATCTTCTGCATTTAATTGCGATAAAAATTAAAACTGTTGCGGATTGAATTAAGTTAGTATGGCAGTCTTTAGGCTACTATACAATCACACAAAGTTACAACATTTGTTTATACAAATCAATTTGTTTTGCACTTAACTTTTCGGGCAGTACAATTTTGATTTTAGCATTCAAATTGCCGTAACCTCCAGATTTTTTAGGGAGTCCAAGATTTTTTAACCTTAGCATCTTGCCTGTTGAAGTCATTTGCGGTATTTGGATAGTTATATTTCCATGAAGGGTTTTAATTTCTTTTTTACATCCTAAAACTGCTTCCGGAGGGGTTACTTCAACTTCTTTTGTTAAATCGCTTTCATTGATTTCATACTCGGAATCTTTAGGATGAACGATTAAATACATATCACCTTTTTGACCGTACGCATCTGTTTTACCTTCGCCTTTAAGTCTTATTTTTTGTCCGTCTTTAATTTCTTTTGGTAGTTTGACTTTTATTGATTTATTTTCGTGAATAATTCCTGTTCCACCGCAATGTGAACAAAATCCCCCTCCATTACATTGCTGACATTTTTCCATGTTATTATAGCGCACTGTTATCGGTTCACTTGAAAACAAATCCTTTGCAGTGACATTAAGGTTTAATGTAATATCTAAATCTTCTTTTTTTACGCGGGATGTCTTTTGAGTTCGTCTTGATCTTGTTTGTTCTTGTCCCATGGAGCCAAAATCAAATCCGCCAAAGCCCCCTTGAGTTCTTGCACCCGCACCCATCATATCACCAAACAAGGAGCTGAAGAAATCTGAAAATCCTCCCATATCTCCGCCACCGAAGTTGAATTGCTGATAGCCGCCTGCACCGGGGTTAAAACCAAAATTTTCAAATCCCGGCGGCGGCGTATAATCTGCTCCGCCCTGCCAATTTGCACCAAGACTGTCGTATCTTTGGCGTTTTGCTTTATCACCTAACACCTCATAGGCTTCATTTATTTCTTTGAATTTTGCTTCCGCTTCCTTTGTTTTGTTTACATCCGGATGATACTTTCTTGCAAGTTTGCGGTATGCTGATTTTATCTCCGCATCTGTTGCTTCTCGTTTTATTCCTAATATGTCATAGTAATCTTTATACTTCATAAATTAAAATCTCCTACAATACATGATAATACAGTTGTAAGATATTTTGAAAAATTTTAATTATTTTTTAATTATGTTAATTGTTTTTAATTTTTCGCTAAAAATTGTATTGATGTAAAGTTATATTGCATTCTTTTAATATTGAACAAACAATATTTTAATGCTAAAATAATCTCAAGCGGAGATGTGTAAACGTGCAGAGAAATTTCTTAGATAAATTTTTGGAAAAAATATCAGGGTTCCCAAGCTGGATAAAAGAGATTATTTATGTAAGACTGCAAAAAGATGTAAAGCCTGAAGGCGAACTTGCTTATATTTTTGCAACATTTAAACCTTCATTGTCAGATAAAGGTAAATGTGAATTAAATAATAAAGAATCAGGTTTTGATTCAAATTTATATAATATTTTTCAATATTGCGATAATGGCGCAAGTATATCAGACATTACTCTGAATACTTATTTATCAATGGAAGAAGTTGCCAATTATTTTTTGTTTGCAGTAGATGAAGGGTATATTCAGATTCCTGATAATTCTCAAATACTTAATATTGCAGGTTTTCTGGCAGGTAAATTCAGGACAGGAGAATATTTTGTTCAGGATGGCGTTATATCAGAACAACAACTTGATGATGCAGTATTAAATTATGAACACAGAACAAAGAAGCATAATAAAAAATTCGGGCAGTCATTAATAGAACTGGGTTTGATATCAGAACAACAACTTGATATTTTATTATTAATTAAAGAAGAAGCTAAAAAGCGCTTTATTCTTGATCATAACGAAGTTCCAAAAATTTCTGAAACAAAAGATTATCAAACTCAGATTGAAGATCTTAAACGTGAAAATCAGCAATTAAGACTGCGAATCAAAGAATTATTGTCAGGTGGTAAAAATGAATAATGTGAATACTCAACCGGAAAAACTCGTAAATTTTGTTCGTGACGGGCTTATCGAAACAGAGCATTACGGCTATGTTGTAAGATGCTCTAAAAATCATGTAGCAGAGAAAATCGGAGAAGATAAAAATTATCCTTTTTATTTAAGATCGTGCGCAAAGCCTTTACAGGCTTCTTTATTGGTAGATTATGGGTTAGATAAAGAATTTGATTTAACTTCTGCTGAAATTGCTCTGTGTTGTGCTTCTCACGCCGGAGAAAGTGTTCATATTAATATTTTGCATAAGTTAATGGAAAAATTTGAACTTTTTGAGGACGATTTAAAATGCGGAGTGTCTGAACCTTTGTCATTAAGAGCGCGTAAAAAACTTTTATTAAATGATGAAAAACCAACGGTATTGCATAATAACTGTTCTGGGAAGCACATAATGATGCTTGGTTTATGCAGGTTAAACGGTTGGGAAATTGAAAATTATGATGATCTGAATCACCCACTGCAGTTATCAATAAAAAAACGTATTTATGAATTGTGTGAAATTAAACAAAGATTTCCTATAACAAAAGACGGATGCGGTGTTCCTATTTGTTCTATGCCTTTGGCAAATATGGTAAAGGGGTATCTTAATTTATTCTGTGATAAAAAATATTCTGTTATCAAAGACGCATTTTTAAATAATCCGTATCTTATCGGCGGAGAGGATCGTACTGATACAAAGATTCTTGAAAACAGCCAAAATCTGGTTGCAAAAGTCGGTGCAGGCGGTTTGATTATCGTTGTGAATACAGAATTAGAAGAAGGTTTTGTTGTAAAAATATGTGATGCGAATATGCACTCAAGAGAAGTTGCCGCAATTGATTTAATAAACAATCTTCACTGGGCTAATATAAAAGTGTCACATGATATTTTGATAAATAATGGTGAAAAAGTTGGTTATATTGAAAGTTTGGTGTAAATGAAAGACGTTCAAAATACTCAGGATAACAGAAATGTAGATATTCAAAAAGTTGGTATAACAGATATTGATCTTCCTCTTATTATTCAAAGAAAAAATAATTCTGATCAGGTTGTATCAGGGGTTGCAAGGGCGGCTGTTTCATTGCCCAGAAATTATAAGGGCACTCACATGAGCAGGTTTGTTGAAGTTTTCAATGAGTGGAGAAGTAAAAACCTTCTTGGCATCGATATTAAAGGTTGTCTTGAAAAAATCATAAATAAATTACACGCAAAAAGCGGAGAATTGAAATTTAAGTTCAGGTATTTTATTAATAAAAAGGCTCCTGTTTCAAAACTTGCTGCTCCGATGTGTTATGATTGTTCTTTTGAAGGTAAAATTGATGAAAATCATAATTATAAATTTATATTAGGAGTAAAAGTACCTGTAACCACATTATGTCCTTGTTCAAAAGAAATTTCAAAATATGGGGCGCATAATCAAAGGGCAATTATAAAAGTAAGGGTTTCCTATGACGAAAGTGAGCATATCTGGTTAGAAGATTTGATTGAATTAGTTGAATCCTGCTCGTCTTCTCCTTTATACTCTTTGTTGAAAAGACAGGATGAAAAATATGTAACAGAAAAAGCCTGGGAAAATCCTAGATTTGTCGAAGATGTATTAAGAGAAGTTGTTTTAAAACTGCGTAATCACCCTGTCGTTAAAGAATTTGAAGTCGATTGTGAAGCATTTGAAAGTATCCACAATCATAGTGCCTGGGCGTATCAAAAAGAAATTAAATAACGTTATCTTAAACTAATCAAACAAAGCGTTAATTTTATCTGTAATATCTTGTGGGTCAATTTCGTTGGTAATTTTATTTACATCCTGTGCTATTTGATAAAGTTTTGCCGCTTCAATTTTATCTCCTGTAATCGCAATTGAACGGGCAAGATTAAAATGAGCGAGCGCATAATTAGGATCGTTCTCAACCGCTTTTTTAAACATTTCTATTGCAGGTTGAACTCTGCCCAAATCATCTAAGTATATTACTCCTAAGTTGTTATACGCAATTGCGTAGGTGTTATCATATTCAATAGCGTGTTCATATTCTCTTATTGCTTCTTGGGTATCTCCTTTGCCCCAGTACAAAAATCCCAGATTACAATGAATTTTTGCATTTCTCGGGTCAAGTTCAAGAGCATTTCTATATACCGTCAGGGCATTTTCAAAATCTTCTTTGTCATAAAATGCACTGCCCAAATTTATATAAATATCAATATCTTCAGGAGTCATTAAATATGCACTTTGGTATGATGTAATTGCGGCATCAATATCTTTTTTTGCTTCCTGAAAAACAAAACCTAATGTCTGATTAACTACACTTGTCCATTGTTTATTAGGATTTAATGTTATTGCAGTTTGGAAATGAGATACAGCCCCATCAACATCTCCTGCTATATACAAAAGATTTGCGAGATTTGAATGAAACTCAGGCATGTTAGGCATTATCTGAATAAGTTTATTATAAATATCTATTGCATTTTCATAATCGCCCAAATCTTCGTATGCACTGCATAAATGACGATATGCAGGAATATTTAAACTGTCAAGCCAGATTGCCATTTTGTATTCGGTAATTGCGTCTTCAAATCTTCCCAGAGAAGAATAAATATCTCCTAAAAGACAATACAAAGGAACAAACCCCGGAGCTTTATCAACAGCCTCAATATAAATATCTAAAGCCTGATCAATTCCTTTTGTCTGAACTGCAAGATAGCCTTTAAATAATATTGGTAAGAACTTTGCATATGACAAAGATTCTTTCACTCTTTTGATTGCCTCTGAATCAAATGGTAATGTCAAAATGGACATAATATTTTCATAAAATGCAAGTATTTTATTTTTGAATACTCTGAAAGAAGACACTTTGTACAGGCTTTTTAATAAATTATGAGCGCAGGAGCTTGCAAGAGGGGAATATTTAATTGCAAGTTTAACATTATCCATAGCATCAGTAAATCTTGCTTTTTTTGTATAAGTTTCTGCAAGCATATAGTATGCTTTTGCATATTTAGAATTTTTTTTAATAGCGGTATTAAAGTAGTTTACGGCTTTATCTAAATCTCCTTTATGGTACTGGGCAACTCCGATTTTGTAATATAACTCAGGGGTATCTATTGTTTCCAAAGCCATTTGATATTCTGTTATAGCTTCATCAATATATTGGCTTGATGAATATATATCAAGATGCCAGGTTAAATACAAATCGCCGAGCCTTAAGTGTAATTTCGCATTTGTGGGATCTTTTTCAAGTCCAATCTGGCATAATTCAATGGCTGATTTTACATTCCCCGTTTTGACTTCTTTTGCTATTTGTTTATCTAATATGCTTGTATCGTTTTTCATAACCGCTCTTTACATCATTTTAATTAATTATATGTAAAAAATCAAGTAAATTAAGATATTTTATAATATAATAGTACTATAAAAGGGGATTAAAAATGAGCGATAACAGAATATATTTTGTTGATGTAACAAACAGAGACGGAGTTCAGACTTCACGCCTGGGTTTGGCTAAGCTTCAAAAAACTATAATAAATTTAATGCTTAACAGTATGGGAATAACTCAATCAGAGTTTGGATTTCCGACTACAAAACACGAATTAAATTATCTAAATGGTAATTTAGAACTTGTTAAACGCGGAGTAATTACAAGAACAAAGCTTTCCGGCTGGATGCGTGGTATTGCTGATGATGTGGAATTGTCATTTAAAAATGTTCCGAATCTGCAATATGTAAATCTTTCGCAATCTACGTCAGAACAAATGATTAACGGGAAATATGGCGGTAAGAAAACGCCTGATGATATTATCAGAATGACAAAAGAAGCCGTCGAATGCGCTGTTGATAAGGGTGCAAGGATTATTGGTGTTAATGCTGAAGATGCATCAAGAAGTGATATAGATTTTCTTATAAAATATGGTATGGAAGCCAAAAGATCAGGTGCACACAGATTCAGATATTGTGATACTTTAGGTGGTGAAGATCCTTTAACAACTTATGACAGAATTTATACAATCGCAAAAGCTATACAGATGCCTATTGAAATGCACTTCCATAATGATTTGGGAATGGCCGCTGCCTGTTCAATTATCGGTGCAAAAGCTGCAATTGATGCAGGTGTTGATGCTTATATAAATACTGCAATAAACGGAATGGGAGAACGTGCAGGAAATGCCGATTTGGTATCTTGTCTTTTGGGTTGTTTAAAATCGGCAGGCTTTAGAGGTAAGTATAAAATTGATGAAAATATAAGACTTGATAAGGCTTGGCAAATTGCAAAATATACTGCTTATGCTTTTGGAGTTCCTATTCCTATGAACCAGCCTGCAGTTGGGGATAATGCTTTTGCGCACGAATCAGGTATTCATGCTGATGGAGCGTTAAAAGACCGCAGAAATTATGAACTTTATGATTTTGAGGAGCTTGGCAGAGGTGAACCTGAAATTATTGAAACAGGGCGAATGATTACTACCGGTGAATATGGCGGAATCAAAGGTTTCAGAAACGTTTATAATAATCTTGAATTAGAATTTAAAGACGAACATGAAGCAAGAAACATTCTTGAACTTGTTCGTTATGCAAATGTACATACGCAAAAACCTTTAACAAAAAGCGAATTAAAATTTATTTATTATTATCCTGATATTGCAGCTCAGATTATGACTGTGGAACCATATTACGAGCCTATGGGTGCAATCAAGGAAAGAGTTGATGCGCAAAAAATCAATCCGCCTCAGGATGTTATATAAATCTGGTGATTAAATTTCAACTTTAGAAATATCGGTTAAATCTGGCAGAGGAATGTCAAAAGCATTTGCAATTTTGGCAAGTGTTTCTATGGTCGGAGATGATTCTCCACGTTCAATTGCGCCTACAAAGTTTTTGCTGATTCCGGATAACTCAGCTAATTTTTCCTGAGAAAAATCTCTTTTAATTCGCTCAAGTTTTATTTTTTTACCTATTTTTTTATTTATTTCTGTATGTATATTTGTCATATTACCAATTATATTAGTCTATTGACAACCAATATACAACATAGTATATTGGTTTAGTAACCAAATATATTGGTTTTGAAAGGGGGATAATTTTAATGGAAAAATAATTAATGATATTGATAATTTATTATATGATTCACTTATATTGAAAGATTTTTTACAAACAATTTTAGATGCACTTCAATATAACGCGGATGAGGCAAAAGAAGGGACACATGTTTTGGCTGCATTGGATAAGTTACTGTCAGAATTTACAAGTTTTACAGACAAGCTTGATGAAATTGGGCGTAACGCTTGGATTATTAAAACAAAAAACAGGAAATGAAATATCACATCCTGTTTTTGTTAAATTTTCGAAAAAATTAAGCTTTTGCTTTTTTCTTTCTCATTTGTTCAAAGATATAAAGAATAATACAAATACCTACACAAATTACTGTTGCTATCATCCAGAATGAAATTGCACCGTTCCATCCGAATTTATCAACAAAATAGCCTGTTCCGCTTGCGGATAATGCGGCTCCGATATATCCGAATATTCCCGTAAATCCGATAGATGCGGAAGCAACTCTTTTTGAACTGCTTTCTACTGCACATAAGCCGCCAATTAACATTTGCGGGCCTGCTGTAAATACGCCGATCAGTGCAGCAAAAACATAATCTAAAATTTCTAAGAATACATTACTTGCAGGGTTAATTGCAAATGCGTATAAGCTTGCTACAAGTAAAATGAGAAATACGATATTAACAGGAGTTCTGTTGCCCTTGCACAACTTATCAGAAATTACCCCCGCCATAATAGCACCGGCAGACCCGACAAGAGCTAGAGTTGAGAGCTTTGCACTTGCAATTGGCAATGTATTGTGTTTAACTTCAACAAGATATTTTACAAGCCAGTCTTCCGTACCGAATCTTATGATATAAACAAATGTGTATGCAATTGCCAACATCCAGATAATCGGGTTACAAAGTATATGTTTTTTGAAAATCTGAATATAAGAAACATTTGCCTGTTCATCTGCAACTTCCTCTTTTACAGGCTCATTATTGTATTTTTCAATATCAGGAAGCCCCAATGTCTGAGGTTTATCCCTCAATCTGTTAAATAACCATATACCTGTTATAATACAAATTATTGCAGGTACATAGAAAGCTCCCATCCAACCGAGTTTTCCTATTATTAATCCTGATAATGCAACGGATGAAAATACCCCGATTTGGTGCGAAGTGGACCATATTGACCATTTTGTCCCTCTTTCGGAATTAGAAAACCAATATGACAAACTCTTTGCAACAGGCGGAAATCCGCAGGATTGGAACCAGCCGTTTGCTCCCCAGAAAAATGCTAATAACCACAATAGCACTGTCGCTGATGGTAAGCCAAAAAAGCTCACTTTACCCGGTGTTATGAATAATGCACTCAAAACAAAGCAAATATTACAAATTGCCGATAGGATTAAAGCTGTAGGTAAAAATGTTCTTACGTTTGATTTATCCGCGATAACACCATTTATAAATTTCCCGACTCCGTAGGTAATATATAATGTTGAACCCAAAATACCGAGTTGAGTATTTGAAAGTCCCAAATCTGTGGACATGACAGGTAAAGCAACAGCCATATTTTTACGACACAGATGGAATACTACATATGCGATAAAACTTGAATAGAAAATTCTCCATCTCCAATGCTTGTACATTGATGCGACTTTTTCACTGTCCTGAATAGGTTCTTGTGCAGGTGGTTCTGCAAAAAATGCCCCTAATTTTTTTAACATTATTTATTTTCTCCTTATAACATCTTTTTAAGAATTTCATATGTAACTCATGTTAATTTGATTTGTAATTTTTTACAATTTGAACATTTCTGGTTTCAGTTAATTCTGTTCTTGCATTTTTTAGTATTTCTCTTTTTTCATCATCAATACTATGCCCATTTGCAAGTCTGTCAATAAATCCAGTATTTAATCTTGCAGCTTTTGATAATGCTCCTATTTCTTCAAGAACAGGTTTTATTGTTTCAAAATCATAACCGAAAGTTTGTTTCGAATTGTATATAAGCAAATCACCTTCTTCCGAAGTCAAAGGTTTTCCACCTAAATCAAAATATAGTTTAAATACTGATTTCAAATCCTGAAGCTCAGATTGTAAAGTTATTACGGTATTTTGAATTCTTAAAAATCTCTCAAATAAATATTCAACATTCTGAAGTTCTTTATTTGCCCAATCGTGTCTTTGCAGATAAAGTTTTTTTAATTTCGGATATGCCAGTGCAAGTCCCATTGTATCGCCCATTGCACGGTGGTGATCTTTTAATTCAACCTTGAATTTATCTGTAAGTGCATTTAATCCGTGAGCTTCCAGATCGGGATAAATTTCTTTAAACATTTGCTGAGTGTCAATTCTTTCATTAGAAATACCTTGTCCTGTCACTCTTTTAGCGGCTTCATTGATAAAAGAGTAATCAAAGATTGCGTTATGAGCAACCATAGGATAATCTCCCATAAATTCTAAAATTTTAGGCATTGCTTCTTCTTCTGTAGGGGCATCTTCAACCATTTCCGGTGTAATCCCGTGAATTGCAATACTTGATTTTCTGATATGCTGCTGAGGATTTATCAAAGTTTGAAACCGGTCTTTAATCTTTCCGTTTTCAAGGCGAACTGCCGCAAATTCAACCATTTTTTCCTTTGTATAATCAAGCCCTGTTGTTTCAGTATCTAATACAATTTCAATAATTTTTTTTCTAGCCATTTCTCTATCCTAACAATCCTATAAATGATAATAGCACAAAAAATTTTTCTATGTTAGAATACTGTTTGTGTAAAATTTATGGAGAGGTATTATGGCAGAAATTTTAGAATTAACAGAAGAAATATTTGAACAGGAAGTTGAACAATCAACCATGCCTACAGTTGTTGATTTTTGGGCTACATGGTGCGGACCTTGCAGAAAATTGGCTCCTGTTTTGGAAGAAATTGCAAATGATTACGATGGGAAAGTAAAATTTGCCAAAGTAAATGTTGAGCAAAATAAGGAAATTGCAAAGAAATATTCAATTAGTGGAATACCTTGCCTGCTTGTCTTTAGTGAAGGTAAACCGGTAGAACGTATGGCAGGTTTGATGCCTAAATCTACTATAATTTCTAATATAGAAAAGCATATTTAAAATTTGTGCAAAAATCATAAAAATGTTGTTACATATTGTAAATATTTGTAACAACATTTTTTTTATGCCTGCTTAAATTAAAGTTTAACCGAAGAATGCCGATATATTATGAGTAGTTATCAATCAATAGGCAAAAATAAAATGAGTAGATATACAAAAGCAGTAGCAGCAGGTAATCCTGACAAATCTTTGAAAACTTCAAAGACTAATCATACTAATTTTGGTCATATAGACGATCCAAGCAAAACTATGGCTATTGATCCTGCTTATATTGAAAATACTGAAGTCTATTGCGCCACTGTGACTGGGCGTATGGGCACTAAATCTTCTCCTTATAGTCCTGAAGTTGTTGCTCTTGCCGAACAATTAAAATATCAGCATGAAAATGGTAATGCTACACAATCTTTGCCTGATGAATTCTACCTGCAATATGCACAAAGATTATTAAATGCTCAATTTAGTTCAAAATTTGGAAGTATAGTTCCGGGGCTTGATGTTGTTCCTGATCCTAAGTATGCGCAATATTCATACGAAGAAATCATCGCAATGGCAAACAATGGTGTGAATATTCCAAAAGAAGTTTTGGCTTGGGCAAAAGGACAGCAGGAAGCAGATGTTGTTGATTATGTCGTTGTTTCAGATAATGCAGATAATGATGAAAATTCACAAGATAAATCTTCAGGGGAATCTGAATTGAACAAAGTTCGTGCAGAAGTAAAAGATTATGCCGTACAATCTAAAAAAGCTCAAGAAGATATAGTAACTGATAAATCTCAAACGGATGATTTAACGGATAAAGCTATAAGTATTGCCAAAGAACAAAAAAGAATTTTCGCACAAAACTCTATAGACAAAACAGAAGCAATGGCAAAAGAGTGGAAGGAGCTGGATAAAAAGAAAAAAGATGAAGGTAAGCTCAGCCCTCTTGAAAATGCCAGATATAAAAAATTGTCTAAGCAGCTTAATAAAAGCGGAGAAATAATAAGAAATTTAGAAGCTAATTCTGAAATGTTAGATGGTTTCTTAGAATCAATTGACGGTTTGAATCAAGAAACAAATGAAGGTATTATAACTGCTCAGAAGGCTATAAATGCGGCTTCAAATCTTTCTCAAATAGATCAGCCTCTTAATCCTTTGACAAAAATTCACGCTTATAAAATTGCCGATAAAAGCAGTGGATTATTAGAAGATATACTAAGTAATGTTGATGATACTCAATTGTCAATTATTACAACTAAAATAGGTCAAGATTTGGAAAATATCGGAAATGAAACAATAGAAGATATTTCAAATGAAGATACACAAGAAGTTGTAACCTTTGCAAATGAATATGTAAATAAATCTGCTCATATTCATGATTTGTTAGGTATTGATCCTGAAAGTGAAGAATCTGAAGAAAATCAGCCAAAAGATGAATTCAAAGGTTCTAATACTTTGGCAAAAGGAATGAATGACTTGTTTGCCGGGGCGGAAGATTCAATGGGCAATCCTTTTGGTTTCTTGTTCGGCTTTATGGCTCAACCGCAGGTTGCGTTACTTGCAGCTGCAACTACTTTAGCTTCTACAGCATATACTTTGACAGAAGCAACTGTATTAAGTACTGAAAGAATTTTGCTTGGCAAAAATCTTAAAAAAGCAAAAGAAGAAGATAAAAAGCTTGAAGATGAAGCTGATAAAGCAACATCAACTTATGGTGCAAACAGTGAAAAGATAGCTTCAAATTCTGAAAAAATTACTGAAATAGAAGAAAAAAATAACGAAGAATTACAACAAGATGCTGAAACAGAAGCTTATTTAGCAGAGGATCCGGAAAATATTGATAAGCTGCCCGATCAGGCAAAAGCTAAAAAAGGAGAAGAAAAACCTTCTAACCCTGAAGCAGAAGCTTTAAAATCTGAGAATGAAGCAATTGAAGGTGAAAACAAAACATTACAGGAAAAAGTTCAAAAACCGCTCGATAAAAGTGCTAAATTGTTAGTTCAAAATAAAAAATCAATGTCAAAAGTAGATTCAATTTCTCAAGTGTTAGATGCTGATACAAAAGAATTATTAAAATTGTCAGGCAACACTATGATAACAGGTGTAAGTAATGAGATTGCCGGGGTAACTAATACCCTAATTGCAAGCGCGTTAATGGCTGAAGGTATGGCAATGTTGTCGCATTTTAACCCTTATGGTGCTTATCTTTGCAGCGTAGCTACAGCTTGGTTAATTATTGCCCAAACACAGTTTGCAGCTGCTCCTGTTGCTGTCGGAAGTGCAGTAGCAGGGCTTGCAGGAGCTGCCACATCAAAAATTGAATATGAAATTGCAGATGCGTTGGTCGGTGAATCAAAAGTACAAACAAAAGAGTCAAATCAGTTAATAGTTGAAACCTCAAAGAAAATGGGCGGCTTACAAGTTGAAACCGGCGAAGATCTTGACGGCGATGAACAAACTATAGTTAATCAGGAAGGTGAAAACAGCCCGGCAGTATTGTCTAATCCAACAGAAGAAGCTAATCCTGCTCCGGAATTTAATCCTACAGAAGATATTAAACTACCAAAAGAAAATGGGAATAAAGAACTAAGCATTAATACAGAAACTGAACCTTCAGTAAAAACTACGGCAAGAAAAACAAAAACAAATGAATCAAAAGAAGTGAAAGAAATCCCTCAAGATTCTAATATTCCGACTAAAACATTAACAGCTCCTGCGATGCCTAATGAGGCTCAAATTATATCTGATGATCTTAAAAACGAAGAAAACGACAAAAAAATCTTACAATCATCAGTTGTAGTAAAAGATCCGAATGTAACAGAAGAAGCAGATGCAACAGATGCAACAGATGCAACAGAAGAAACAAATAATGTTCCTTCTAACTCCGGTTCTATTGTTAATCAAAGAAGAAGCAGAAGTAATAATTCAGTTTCTAATAATCCTGATGATGTCCAAAATTCTTTACCTTCAGCTTCTTCATCGCAAGTTGAAGATGATAAAGAAGTGTCAGTACCTTCCGAATTACAAGATAATGTTTTGAATGAAAATTCAGTTGATCAAGAAGATTCAGTTAATCAAGAAGATTCAGTTGATCAAGAAGATTCAATTGATCAAGAAGATTCAGTT